>JGI20214J51088_10003023_pt1 | contig 11116 bp, 8 predicted proteins | sample WetSurMetagenome_FD_51088 | JGI IMG/M metagenome (IMG submission 51088)
ACTAGAGGCACAAGATGCAAGCAACGTTGCTATCACGATGATAGGTACCAGTCTCCTGTTCATAGACCTCTCCTTAGGCTTTGATAGTAAACAAATATTCAAGGGTGTAGCGGATTGTCTGACATATTATAATTGAGCTCCAATTTTTAAAATACATCTAAAAGAAAACGCACTTTCTAGACTATTAATGTGGGGGATACTTCCAGTTTTCTATTAGCAGGTGAACTGCAGTGGTAGAATGCACCGAAAGAGGTAGATTTGCCCACAGAGGTTCAGCATGATTTTACGGCGAATGGTGCTCATTACGATTGGTATTAGTGTGACGTTTGGGGTCTTCAGCTCAGCCTTTCGATTACCCGCAAACGCCCAATCGGAAAGCCCCTCGCCAGCGCCCGTGAAGCGTGCTCTTTTGATAGGAATTGACAAGTATCAATCCGAAAACATTCCCGAACTGCGGGGTGCGGTGAATGATGTAGAAGCTGCCGCTCAACTTTTGATGACTCGTTTTGGATTCCGTCTCAATTCTATTCGCAGGCTCATCAATGAAAATGCAACTCGCAGAGCAATCCTGGAAGCGCTCAACGAATTGGCAAAAGTTTCCGGCCCGAGGGACTGGATTTACATCCATTATTCGGGGCATGGGTCGCAGGTCGACGACCTGAATGGCGACGAGAAGGATGACCAGAAAGACGAAACCCTTGTTCCTTACGACGGCCGTACGGGTAACATACCGGATATCATTGATGATGAACTGGGCGATGTACTCGGAAAATTCATTTCACCCAACGTAGTTGTTGTGCTGGATGCCTGCCATTCAGGCACGGCGACCCGCGGTGTGACCGTGAGATCGAGATCCATACCCGAGGACACCAGAAAAGAGATCTACCGTCAATTGCAGCCTACAACGCGGGCGATAATACCACTGACGGCTCAGCACCACATTCTTCTGAGCGGTGCGGCGGCGGGAGATCTCACGCTTGATGGACCGATTGACGGTCAAAACCGCGGCATTTTTTCATACGCCTTGCAGAAAACCCTCGCTACCGCCGAAATGAACGTATCCGTCCGCGACCTGATCATTGGGATCGAGTCAGAGCTTAATCGCATTAAAGGACAAATGGGGCTTGTCGATATGCCGGAACCCCAAGTGGAAGCCGAGGGAAACCGGATCAACGGCTCTCTATTCGAGGTCAATCAAGCCGCAACCAGCGCGAAAACACAATCAATGCGCCCATGGATCGAAGTCCAGACCATTCAAAAGGGCCGGATCCTGTTAAAAAATGGGGCACTGATGGGTGCGACAGTGGGATCAACGTGGTTGATTTATCCCGCAGGTGAAATGGGATTCGCTCCGGGAAAGGGAATCGCCGCTGCACGCGTTGTCGCCCTACAGGGACGGGATGCTGAAGCCAACCTGCAGCCCGCAGCGCAGGATATTCCGCAGGGGTGTAGAGCAGTTGCCGTTGCACCGGGGCCGGCCACAAAAGAAATTCCAGTCCTCATAACAATCAAGTCCGGCGCCCCCAGATTGAACATCCGGCAGGAACTTCAGAAAATCATACCCGATCTGAAATTTGTGGGCCCCGGCGATTTTGCACGTTTCATCATAGAGATTGCGGAACAAAGATGCCAAATCTTCGGCATGGCCGGGTTGACGCCGATCGATGATTTCAAACTTACGGATATGGCTGAAGCGATTCAGAGAATCACCAGGCAATTGATGAGGGCTGTGGCATCGGCAGATCTACTATCCTTGGAAAACGCAACTGCAAGCATCCGCGTCGAAGTCAGCATCCCAGAACAGATCACTGCATCGCTCGGCAAAAGCTCTCGAGACATAAGGGTTGCCACTAACACGGAAGCACCACGATTCCGAGTCCGCAAAACGGGTGAGGCGCGCAACAATGCAAACAGTCTTCAATTGCAACTGCGGGTCAGCGAGGACTCCTACATCACAATCGTCGATGTCGACCAGGAGGGTGGGATAAACCTCCTCTTCCCCAACGAGATTCAGGGCCGGGATTTTTATCCTAACGGTAAGGTGAAGGGCGGAGAAACCGTGCTTGTGCCTGACACGCTCGGTGAAGGAAATCGAGCCCGGTTTAATTTTGACATCAGTCTTCCGCACGGGATAGACACGATAAGGGTTTTTGCGACGAAAGAACCAAGCACCGCGGAGATGATCAGGCAATTTATCCGGAACCTAAATCAGCTTCCAGGGGAACAGCGCGGAGGATTGCCGCAGGGTTCCCCGTTCGGGCAGTTGCGCCGGGATCTTGTCCGGGTGGCGGTAAACCGGGGAATAAAAGTCACTTCAAACCACGATGGAAAGACTCCTTTTCCGGATTCAGGGGCTGCGGATGATTGGAATGCCGCGTCACTCACAATAGTCGTTGAGGATGCCAATAAGCCGTGAGGGAAATATGGAACGCCTCAATTTCATCAATCGGGTGCAGCGATGGGCCTCAGACTGGGATCTACGGGGCGGACGCATGCGATTACAGCCAGGGCTCTGGGTTGTGATGGACGAACTGCGGCAACCTGATTTACGGGAAGTGAAAATCCAGCGTACTTTAACCGCTCACCATCGATGAAGGGAAACTACCGCCGGGATGGCTCCTGCTGTGTGATGCAATGGATGCCGCCGTAGCCGTAAACAAGCGCGACGGCGTTGATCGGCACAATCTCCCGATCAGGGAAAGAAGATTTCAGGATTGCGATGGCTTCCTTATCCATGGGATCGCCGAAAACCGGCAGCAGCACTGCGGCGTTTCCAATATAGAAATTGGCATAGCTTGCGGGCAGCCATCGCTTCTCTTCCTCGAGCCACAGCGGGTCGGGCAGCGGCAACTGAATCACTTCCAGTCCGTTGCCAGCCTGATCTCCTGCCGATTTAAGAATCTCGAAATTCTCCCTTAGGACAGCTGCGTTGCCTCCCTTATCGGAGGTAGCCCAGGCGCAAAGCACTCTGGATACGGATACGAACCGGGCAAAATCGTCGACGTGCCCATCGGTGTCATCGCCGTCAATTCCGGATTTGAGCCAGATCATCCGGCTGGTGCCCAAGTGCTGATTTACAATTTCTTCGATCTGCCGCCGCGTGAGCTGCGGGTTCCGGTTTGGGTTGAGGAGACACTGTTCGGTCGTCAGTACCGTGCCGAGGCCGTTCACATCGATCGAGCCCCCTTCGAGTACAATGTCCGGCCGGAAGATCGGATCCTCGATCGATGTTGCAATGACATCCCCAGTGGCATCATCACAGAGGATATCGGCATACTTCCCTCCCCAGGCGTTAAAGTGCCACTTCACCGCAGCCCGTTTCCCAGAGTCCTGATTTAGGAGAAACGTCGGGCCGTAATCCCGGATCCAGACATCGGAACTCGAAATGCGCAGAATTTTTACATTGCGCATTACCGATCCGCTCTTTTCCAGCTTTGTTGTAATCCGCCGCCCGGCGGCTTCGTCATTGACCAGGATCTTGACAATCTCCCCCTGCGACAATGCTCGCACCAGCCGGCAATAGATTTCTTCAACCGCATCGATCATGCTTTCCGGAAATGTCAGCGGATTCTTCGGCCACGACAGCCATGTGGCATCATGACGGGCCCATTCAGCCGGCATCATGAATCCTGCTGATTTCGGTGTCAGTTCATTCATCTCAATCAGCTCTTTTCCACTGCTGCGGATCTTCAACAATTTTTTTGTACTGGTCGGGACGGCGGTTATAAAAAAAGCGCCAGCCTTCGCGGACGCGGCGGCCATGGTCCAGGTCAACAGTGGCCATCACCACCTCCTCCCCGCATCCCCCCCTTGCAAGAGTTTTCCCAAAAGCATCGATCACAAACGAGCCACCCCAGAAATCCATCTGGTCCTCGTTCCCGGCACGATTCACTGCGGCAACAACCATGCCGTTGGATATCGCGTGCCCACGCATCACGTTTTCCCACGCTTGCTGCCAGTCCCCTTCGGATTGTTCCGATCCGCGCACAAGCCCTATCGCGGTGGGATAAAAAACCATTTCAGCCCCCATCAGCGCCAGTGTCCGCGCAGCCTCCGGAAACCACTGGTCATAGCAGATCAGCGTGCCGATTTGGCCCTTATCCGTTTTATAAAGGTTGAAGCCGAGATCCCCTGGCGTGAAATAGTGCTGCTCAAAAAAATTCTCATCGTGGGGGATGTGGATCTTCCGGTATTTCCCGAGCATCCGCCCTTGCCGGTCGAAAGTCATACAGGTGTTGAAAAGACCGTTTGCCGCACGCTCGTAGATGGATCCGGCAACCAGGATAATCCCATTTTCAATGGCGCACTCTGAAAGCCGTCTCTCGGTGTCACCGGGGATCGGCTCGATCGATATGTCGGTCTTTTCTATTCGCTCGGGATTGGCGTATTGAGCAAAATATGGAGTTGTAAACAGTTCCGGCAGACAGACGATTTCCGCCCCCTGCATCCTGGCTTGGCGAACTAACTCCGTCGTGCGCGCAAGATTGCGGGCCGAGTCCGGCCCCATCATCATCTGTACGAGTCCAATCGTGATTGTCTGCGTCATCCCCAGGCCCTCAGATGAATTTCGCTATCATCTCTCGTTTACAGCGGAATGCTGCCATAAATGAAAACCGCAGACAACCGGCGAGTTCAGCGGAACTTGTGTAAACAGGGGACCGCCATCACCGGGCACTCCACAACGGCGCCCTCAACGTCTGTCCGCAGGGTCTGCACCACTCAGCGTTCCAAGATCCCTGCGCAATATACTCTGATTCCCTCTGAGGGCAAATATGCGGGACTTCAGGAAGGATTGCATGTTGGCGTCCAGGGCAAGGCATTTTTGGAAATCGGTCTCCGACTCCCGGTCCCTACCCTTCAAAAGAAATGCCCGGCCGCGCTGGAGATACGCAAGCGCATCTCGAGGATGAATCTGAACAGCCTGGTCAAGATCGGATATCGCGCCGTCCAGATCCCCCTGCGCAATCAACAGCCTTCCCCTGTTATAGTGAGCTTCGGCAAATTCTGAACGAATCGATAAAGCCCTCGAGAGATCGTTCAATGCAAGAACCAGGTCTCCCTTTGCTTCCGCGATCAGGGCTCGATTGTTGTACGCTTCCGGGTCCTTCGGATTTATTTGAATGGCAGATTCGAAATCGGATGCGGCGCTGTCAAATTCCTGCCGCCCATAGAGGATATTACCTCGATACAGGTAAGCACTGGCCATGCGAGGATCAAGTTCGATGGCTCTGGAAAAATCTTTTATGGCGGCTGCCATATCGCCGGCAGATTGCAGCGCTTTCCCGCGATTGAAATATATCTCCGCGGCGAGCGGATCGATTTCAATGGCCCGGTTGAAATCGGAAACGGCTTTTTCGACGCTCCCTGCCTGCAGCAGCAAAATTCCTCGAAGGCCATACGCGTCCCCAGCATGCGGGTTCATCCGGATGGCTTCGCCAAAATCAGCCGTGGCTCCCTCGATGTCTCCCTTGATCTTACGAGCCAGTCCTCGAGCCCCGTAGGCAGCAGCCTTGTTGGGATTCCCAACCGTAAGATCGATCGGGCCTGCCAGAAACCGCGGGAACAAAGGAATGGCTCGGTCAAAATCCTCAAGAGCCCTGTCTATGTCGCCCTGAGCCTGCCGGGCGCAGCCCCGGTTATAATACGCTTCCGCCAGGCCAGGGCTCACTTTGATTGCCTGGTCAAAATCGGCTACGGCGCCGGCCATATCCTGCGTTTTAAACCTGGCAATCCCACGGTTGGAGTATGCCAAGCCAAAGCGTGGGTTTATCTGAATAGCCCGGCTGTAATCGGCCAGGGCGTCGCCAAGATTACCAGCCGACTCAAGAGCACGCCCCCGGTTCACATATGCGTCTGCACATCGGCCGTTCACTCCTATTGCCTTGGTATACAGCTCGATCGCGGCCTCAATATGCCCTTCAGCCTGCAGCGCGTTTGCGCGCATCACGAAACCATCAGCCGCCGTCTTTGTATGTTGAGCCATGGAGGTGGCACTGATCATCGCCAATATNAAGGCGGGGATAAATATCCTGTTTATCCCCACCCGGACGGTATTCAGCAGAAATGCATTCATGATTGATGACGGCATACACAATATTTTCCTCATAGGCTTTCCTCTACGCGGACAAAAAGTGAGTTTCATGGAACTCAGCAAACAGAGTCGGAGCGCAGAGAAATTGCAAATCCGCAGGGGGAGCAATCGTGGTTTCAAGCTGTGTTCATGAAGCGCAGTTTCATCTTAATGAGATCATCCCTTCCCGATCAAGCAAAATCGGATTTCATGATAGAGCGATGGAGCGGTACGCCAAGGAGTTCCAACGGGAGATCCTCGGCAGTTCTCGTTTCCGTAACACTGAAGCTAATCAGAGCCAAGTCGACAGAACCCGTTAACCGGAGTGCACCCCGCGCTGATTCTTGGCGGGTTACGGGCCTTTGTCTGATTCTGGGATCGGAAATCTGGAACTCCCGGACTTTTCCTGCGGCAGAAACAAAAAAGGGCAGGAACCGGAAGAGGTTACCTGCCCAAAATTCGAAGGGACACAGCCGGATATACGGGATCGGCCCAAAAAAAGTTCCCCAAAAAAAGAAAAAAGGGAGCAGAAACCCAAATCCGCTCCCTCCTTTTCAGGAAGTGTGTCTTACAACCTCATCATACGCGCGATCGTTCATTAATGTTTCATGGAAGACAAAGCCTTTAGGCGGTTGGCATCCTCCGTTTAGTGGATGGTTCGAACCATTGCGTATCCCTGGATTCTTTTCCTTGGGTTTCCCCGGCTGATCGGTTTTCGCAGCGGCTTAATGGTCCACCCTTCCTCTTTCAATTCAGCCAGCGCGAGATTCCTGTTAGCCCAGCTTCGGGCGGGATATTTTACGTTCCCGTCCAGTAAAAGCCATTTTTCCCCAAAGCGGTCCAGCCAGGCAAACTGCATCCAGATTCCTCCAAACTTTCCTGCTATATCCAGATAGTACGACATTTTATTTCCGTTCGTTCCGGTTCCTGCGGGAAATTCACAGCCTCTGTGGAAAAACCTGTGGATTCCCGAAATTTTCCAAGCTTATTCCGCTCAAGAAAAAGAAGTTCCAGCAAATTGATGAAAATGTGTGCAAATGCTTAACCGTGCAAAATCAAAGCTTTCTGAAGTCCGCGAGAGACACGGTTTTGCCTGGCGTGGAAACAACAAAATCGTCATCCCATGGTCCGAACAAAAGCTTGCGAACCAGCGTATTCTCACCACTGATTTCTTCGAAACGAAGACCGAGCCTGACAGCAATGTCCCGGCTGCGAATTCTATATTTTTCCAGTTCGTAATTCCCCGTATTAATGAATGCAAGGCGAGTATACCCTCGCAGCATTTTTCGAAACAGAAATTCAGCCTTTTCTTCGCCATATTTCCCGGCCATCAGGGTTCGCTGTTCATCAAGGGGCGTTCCGGATTCAATCCAGCCCTTTGTCAGGTATAGCGTGCCCGGATCGCTACGCTGTTGCTGGTTGTACCGGTCCATCGAACCGAGAAAGATCGTAATGCAGTCATCTGCTTTCGGAATAACGATCGTCCGGTGGCCGGTGGTCAACCCCACCACGGATTTCGCACATAGGCCAAAGCCGAGAAGAATCGTTCGGATGTTCGACGGGGCCGCATCAATGGCGGCTTGCAGCGCAGACCTCAATTTGTCCGGGTTGGAATGCAGCCCGAAATCAAGCACCTCATACGTCAGATGCGCAGGCATCAGCGGGAGGATTTCTTCGATGACGGTTGCACAAGCTATCAGCCGGCATGACTCGAGATCGATCATAACGGCGAAATTATATCAAAGCAGATTCTGAAGTCACGGATCCAATCTCAGTTCTCCAATGGCATCACGGTTTTGATCAATTAAGTCCCGGTGCCCCTTTTCTCTCGACACGTGGGGCGGCTCTCCTGCGGCCGTCTCAAACCCTTAGTTTGAGTAAATTGCGCATAGGTTTGCTGGACGCGCCACCGTCCCGCTTAATGCCGCATACTTTTTGTCGGATGGCGTCCTGGGAGCGTCCGTCTCGGCGGCCAAGCGTATCAGAAACCGCACTTTTATTATCTACGTTAGGACTGCTTTGATAGAAACGCCGATTTTCGCGAGGCTGTTGCCGGCGAGACGCCGGCGCTCCCAGGGGGCCATGTTGCCAAAAGGCGAAAAGTATGCTGCATTAAGCGTCCCGCGGGCATCAATTTCGGAAGAGTCGCGTTTTTGCGCATCAACTCCGATGTAAATAATGACGAGGCGTTTCTGTTTTTGCCTAGACCGGCGAGACGCCCTGCGAACCTCAGCACCCCAAATTGAAGTAAATACCTCTATCCGGTTGCGAATGAAAGAACACCCGCATAGTATCTATTTTTCTGACAATTCGTTTCTAAAACGCCGGCCATTCCTCCCCGATAAGGTGGGAGGGAGGTCGAGCCGGGTGACTGATGAAAATGAAACTCTATCGCAGAATGCCCTAAGGCTTCCCTCCGAGTTATCAAGGAATCCCTAATGCAGACATCGAACAGCGCAGGAGACTCACTGGCTGGCCTTTCGCCCAGCATTGCATGCCGGATGATCATGGATTCATCCGGCAACTTCCGCTTTACACATCTAAGCCCCGAGTTTGCGCGCGCCCACGGTGTTACCCCTGAGCAGGTTTACGCCGACGCGATGCTCCTGTGCAACCAGCTCGAACGTGACGATTTTGCTCGCCTGGTTAAAGCCGCGGCTGAATCGCTTAAAACCGGAATGCCGGTAAAAGTGGACTTGCGCTTCCGCACGCCCTCGGGCGAACTGAACTGGGCTCTCCTGTATTGCGTTCCAAAGCGCATAGAGGACGGGAGCACGGTCTGGGATGGCGTTGAAATCGACATTACCGAGCGGCGCGGCGCGGAAGAGGCGCTCAAGGAAAGCGAAGAGAAGTATCGTTTGCTGGTTGAAGCATCGCCGCACGCCATGTTCCTAAGGGACAAGAATGACCGGATCTCGTACATAAACCCGGCGGGACTCAAAATATTTGGAGCTGTAAGCCCGGATCAGGTCGTGGGTAGATTCAGTCTCGAATTTGTGCATCCCGACTTTCATTCGATCGTTAACAAACGGATTTGCCGGGTACTGGAGGATGGGGAAACCACTCCGCTGATGGAGCAGCAGTTTATCCGCCTCGACGGGAGCGTCGTGGAGGTCGAGGTTACATCCATCCCGTTCTCCCAGGAAGGAGAACCGGGGCTGCAGGTACTCTTCCGCGATATCACCCGGCGGAAACAGTCTGAGAAATCCCTCCAGTCCTCCCAAGCATTTCTGGACGCGATTATCGAGCACAGCCCTCATTCCATGTGGGTTTCAGACAGTGCCGGCACAATGATCCGCATGAACCAGGCGTGTCGCGATATGTTTCTCACCGAAGATGATGAGGTCGTAGGCAAATACAATCTCCTAAAAGACAACGTCATCGAGAAGCAGGGACACATGCCGCTGGTAAAAAAGGTTTTTGAACTCGGGGAAAAAGTTCAGTTCACCCTCGAATATGACACTTCGCTACTCCAGGTTGCACGGCCCAAAATTCCGACATCGTTAACCCTGGAGGTAACGATTTCACCCGTTCTGGATGCACAGAACAACGTAATCCACGCCGTCATCCAGCATGTAGATATAACGGAGCGCCGAAGGTTTGAAGCAGCGCTGAAGCGGAGACAGGAGCTCGGACACCTCATCACCATCATTTCGTCCCGGTTTCTCAAGCTCGAGCCGGAGGAAATCAATGACGGTATCAGCAATTCGCTTCGGGAAATCGGCGAATTCATGGAAGCTGAACGCAGCTTTCTCTTTTTTCTGCATGATGACAGACAAACAGCCAGCGTGACCCACGAATGGTGTGCAGACGCCGTTGAGTCCAATTGGGATTTGTTGCAGGACCTGAATGTGGAAGAGTACGCCTTTTTCACAGGACCTCTCCTGCGGTCGGAAATAGTCCACTATCCGCGACTGCCGGATGTGTCACTGCCGATCCACTTGGGGAAGGTAGCCAAAATACTGGAGAGAAGCAAATCTCTGCTGCTGGTTCCCATAGAATTCGGACGCATTGTGGTGGGATGCCTGGGATTCGATGCGGTGAACCAGGAAATGTCGTGGCCCGATGACGTCATTGGCCTGTTGAGAGTAGTGGGCGAAGTCTTCACAAGCGCCCTCGCACGTAAGCGCGCCGAGGAGGATCATAGAAAAAGCGAACAGTTCCTTTCCCAGGTCATAGAGAATGCCCCCTTCGGCGCGCACTTTTATCGGATTGACGGTGATGACAAACTTATTTTCACCAAGGCAAATATGGCGGCCGGCAGGATACTCCACCTCGACCACGCGCCTCTTATCGGCAAGACGATTGAAGAGGCATTTCCGGGACTTAAAGGCACGGATTTGCCGATTACCTACGAAAAGATTGCGCGTTACGGAATTGACCACTTTAGCCGGGAGGTTGAATACAACGAGAGTGGAATCCGGGGCGCCTTCGAGATTAATGCGTTCCCGACCTTGCCGGGACACATGGCGGTGTTTTTCGTGGATATCACCGGGCGGAAGTCCATGGAAGAAGCGCTTATTGAAGAAGCAACGCTCCGGAGAATCCTTTTCGAACAGTCTCCAGACGGGATCGTCATATTGGATCCTGTCACCACGCGATTTATGGATTTCAACACGGCAGCCCATCGGCAACTAGGGTACACGCGGGAAGAATTCTCCCATCTAAGCATCCAGGATGTAGATGCCGTTGAATCGTCGGAAGAAATTCGTGCCCGGATTGCGCAGGTGCTTCGAGGAGGAGGAACNGACTTCGAAACTCGCCAGCGCACCAAACAAGGAGAGTTCCGGAATGTCCACGTGCGCGCCCATACGGTGGAGGCGCTGGGCAAATCTTTCTACCAATGCATCTGGAGGGACATTACCGACCGAAAGCGCGCGGAGGAAGAAAGAAAGCAGCTGCAGATACAGCTCGCGCAGGCACAGAAAATGGAATCGGTTGGACGACTGGCGGGAGGCGTCGCCCACGACTTCAACAATATGTTGAGCGTGATTATCGGCCACGCAGAAATGGCTCTGGATCAGTTCTCAACCGAAGATCCGATGC
>JGI20214J51088_10003024_pt1 | contig 11116 bp, 9 predicted proteins | sample WetSurMetagenome_FD_51088 | JGI IMG/M metagenome (IMG submission 51088)
TCAGGGCCACGGCTCTGCGCAGTTTAAGGAACGCATAAACGTGCATGCTCGCATAAAGCGAAGTGAATGTGGTGATGAAGAGAAAGAATCTCACTGACACCCCTCTCCCGTAACTGCGGCTCCCGTCAATCGGCTTCTCTGTTTCATGATCACTACTTGAATAAACATATTAACCCCGTTTTTCGAGAATACCATACGAAACCTCCGGCAGCTCCTCGTTCTTCCTACCAGATCGGAAATCACGGGTGTCCCCCTCTTCTCTTTTGCACCTTGAACAATCCGGCCTCATCGGCTCCGAGGAGGCCGGCTCTTCGCGATCGCTCGTCCGCCAGGGACAGTTGACGCGCCGCCTGGTCCGTGAGGATGGGGACCCTGCGCTTCCTGTCCAGCGCTTCCGCAATTTGATCCATGGGTTCATCCGCCACGGTCCATCCGAGCGCGTCAAAGCGTATCAGGTCCAGCGGCACGGTGTAGGCTCGGAGTGTCTTTTCGCCGGCCACATTGAAGAACTGTTCAAAATAGGAAAGGACCAGCTCTCTCAGGTTCCGAAACACGGGCTCCCTAAACCTCAGACCCACGAAATTGGACTTGGCCACCGCTCCCCACAAGACGTCGCGCTTGAAAAGAGCGATCAGGTGGTCGTCGTCCCTTTCGTTGGGAACGAGTTCGAGGACCAGAGGCGGAAAACCGAGTCTCCCCAATGCCGCTGCGGCGAAAACCGCGCCGTCAAAGCAGTGAGCCCTGCGCTCACGCAGAACACGGAGTGGGCAGCGATAGATGTCTTCCGTGGAGTAGCTTGTCTGATCAAGGAACTCCTGTATTTTAGTAGGACCCGTCAGTTCCGCCATGATCCTTTGCTCCGCTTTTGTCAGCGCTCTTCCAAAAGGATCATTCCTCATCCTTTTGTCCCCCCTCTCTCCATAGCTTCCCGGCATTGTACGGCGAAGCTCAGCGCTTCGAAAGCCTCTTCAGCCAACCAGAAGGTGGGAACTCCTCTGGGTTCGAGAAAGGCTTTGGCTGCTTCCATGTGTTTCTTTTGGCCGCTGCAGCTCACGTAGATCGGCTTTTCCTTATAGCGGCGCGACAGATCCACCACAAAATCCAGTGGAGGTGCTCCGGTTTCATCCGTGAGCATGAGGATGGAGACCACGGCATCGACATTGGGATCCATCAGCACCGTCTCCATTCCTTCACGATAGGCTTTTTCTGGTCCGTGGAGGGTCGCACTCGGCCAGATGTCCACAGGGTTTCGCATTCGAATGAAGGTTGGGCTTATCGACTGAAGCCGATGCCGTGATTTCTCCTCCAGATCCGGCACGTGGAGTTGAAGGTCCCGGCCACAGAGATCCGCCATGCAAACCGCCATCGCGCCCGAAGGGGCGAGAACTCCTACGCCTTTTCCTTTGGGAAGAGGCATGAGCGCAAGGGCTTTTGCAGCCAGAACCAGGTCGGAGTATTTGGTCATCCGCACCACCCCTGCCTGGCGCAGGGCCCCGCTCACGAGCCGGTCGTCGGCAGCCATGGCTGCCGTGTGGGTGACGGCGGCCTTGGCCCCCTTCTCCGTGCTTCCCCCCTTGAGAAGCAGGACCGGTTTGCGACGCGTCACTTTTCTGGCCACCTCCAGGAATCGCCTGGGCCTCTTGAAGCTTTCCAGGTAGAGCAATATCGCTTTTGTCTCAGGATCCTCTCCCAGATACTCGAGGACCTCACTCTCCTCCACATCCACTTTGTTTCCCAGTCCGATCACACGCGCCACGCCGTAGTTTTCCGCTGACATGATGTAGCGCATGCTGTGGGTGGCGAAGTTCCCTGTTTGAGCGATGTAAGAGATGTTTCCCCGAGGGACCTTCCCGAGAGGGAAAAACGTTGCGGCAAGATGTTGCGGCATAGAGAGAAGCCCTGATGTGTTCGGTCCCAGAATACGCATTCCGGTCTCTTGCACGATTTTGAGGATCTCCTTCTGCAGCACTTCTCCCTGGTTGTCCACCTCGGCGAATCCCCCTGCCACCAGGACCGCAGCACTTACTCCCTTGGTCGCACACTCTTTCAAGGCAGAGATGCTGGCTAGGGCGGGAAGGACGAGCACCGCAAGGTCAACGCCCGCCGGAAGGTCAGAGATGGATTTGAAAACCTTGACTCCCAGGATCTCTCCTCCCCTGGGGTTCACGAGGTAGAGGCGGCCCCTGTAATCATTGCTCTGAATGTTCCTGATGATGTCGTTGCCGCCTTTGCCTGGCGTAGCCGAGGCTCCGACGACTGCGACGCTTTGAGGCTCGAGAAACTTCTTCAGTACCGCTTCCAAGGCAAACCCACCTCCCTTTTCCAATTCTCGGGTTTTCATATACCTGCGAGCCATCAAGATCGTCAAAGGAAATTTGCTTCCTGCTGATTTTCTATGAATCATGCTTATGGTTAGAGCAACTTCTTCTTCCTCAGGACGGAGAAACGCAGAAGGAGGGGATGGGGATGATGATTGTGATCGCGACACCTGCAGCAGGCGATTCAACAGAGGGGAACGTTTCCGAAAAAGGAATCGAGAAAGCGACCTTCGCGGGTGGCTGTTTCTGGTGCATGGAGCCGCCTTTTGACAAGCTCGAAGGGGTGATTTCCACAACACCGGGGTACACGGGAGGAACTGAAAAGAACCCGACTTACGAGCAAGTGTCCGCAGGAAAAACAGGGCACCTGGAAGCCATTGAGGTGACCTATGATCCTGCAAGAGTCTCTTACGCTCAACTCCTCGACGTCTTCTGGAAGAACATCGATCCTACTCAGAACAACGGGCAGTTCGTGGACATCGGGGCCCAGTATCGAACCGCCATCTTCTACCACACCGAGGAACAGAGACGACTGGCGCTGGAGTCCAGGAACCGCTTGCAGGAATCTCGAAAGTTCGGAAAGCCGATTGTCACGGAGATCCGTCCGGCCACGGAATTCTACAAAGCCGAGGATTATCATCTGGACTTCTACATCAAGAACCCGATTCGCTACAAGCATTACCGCTGGGGTTCGGGGCGGGACCAATTCCTTGAGCAAGCCTGGGGCACAAAGGATTAGCAACCTCGGTCCTCTCTTCCGCAATAATCCATAGACTTTTCAGAGCCGATTGCTATAATGGCTTGTCTTTTGAGCGCAAGGAGCGGGCTTCTTCGGATCAAAGCCTAGAACGTTTCAGCCTTTTGAAAGGGAGGAAACCGTGGCACAGGGGCACAAGAGCACCAGCGTCAGAAAAAAACAGATCATGGATGCGGCAAGAAAACTGATCATGAGGGCCGGCAGCGAGCACGTGACGGTGAGGAATATGGCCAAAGAGGTTGGAATCTCGGAAGCCGCGATCTATCGCCACTTCAAGAGCAAGACGGAGGTCTTATCCTTTCTTGCGGACAGTGTTGCGGACGGGTTGCTCCATGACATTGATTCGGCAGGAAATGTGGGCTTCACCTCCGTAGACATCGTCGATGAAATCCTCAGAACGCACCTTTCCCGCATCGAGCAAAGACGAGGGCTTTCCTTCCTGGTGCTCGCAGAGATCATCAGTTTCGGCGATAAATCTCTGAACAGGAAGGTGTCGGACAACATCCAGATTTATGTTGACCGTCTGAGGCTCCTCCTTACTGACGGAGTCAGGGCCGGCCTCATTAGACAGGATGTTGACCTCCAGGCTGCTGCACTGCTCCTGTTCGGAATGATCCAGGGTCTGGTCAATATCTGGGCTCTGAGCGGCTACCGGTTCGATCTAACCGAAAAATATTCCGAGTTGTGGAAAGTCTACAGGGAATCTATCGTCATGCGCTGAGGTCCGCCGGGAGGAGACCCTCGCTTAACCTCCGAACTTCCTGTATGCCGCCATGATCACCGTAAAAAGGATGATCAGGCCAAAAGCTCCCACGAAGAACCAGCGCACGTAAGCCCCGAGCTTCCCCTTGCCTTCTGTGGTTTCATTCTTGGCTTCCATTTCTATTCTCCTTTCCTGGTGATTTTCGTCCAAGCGAAAGCCGGCCGGCCGATTTTATTGTGCTTTCCTTGGCGGTGCCGAAATAGGTTAACGATTACTTAGCGAGCAATCGTTAACTGCTATGATACTCCGGAATNTCTGCATGTCAATTATTTTTTCATATCGCATTCACCTGTAATCTTAGTGTGTTATGTTATTTTAGAGAGTAATTGCTCACGCACTACCATGGGGCCGCAGTTCTATGCTGTCCCCAGCAAATACAAGGCGGCAATGCAAAACGCTGCATGCCTTGACAGCAAGACGCACCAACTCTATACTTTCGTCACATCAGGCAGTTCCGAGACAGGAATTGAGACCGGCCGGACCTGTCAGCCAGAGAAGACATGCTCTGTGCCGATAGGGGGAAGGGAGAGAATGGACACCAACCTCGGGTCTAGTAGAGCCAAAGACATGCTTCGCAAGATATTTCTAAGCAGGATTATCATTGTGCTCGCAGGGGTCGTCCTTCTCTACACCGCAGCAGGCTTCTTGTTGGCTCCGTATGTGATCAAGCAGCAAGCGATCAAGTATGTCACCCAGAGCCTGCACCGGCAGCTCACAATCGATCAGGTGCGCACCAATCCCTATACGTTCACAATGTCGATGAGAAATCTCGATCTGAAAGAACAGGACAGCACCCCTATTGTTGAATTCAAGGAGCTGTTCATCAACTTTGAGTTGTTCTCCAGCCTGAAAAACTGGGCCTTTACCTTTGACCTCATACGTGTTGATGAACCGCGGATCAACGTCCTCATGAGAAAAGACGGAAAGCTGAACCTCTCAGAACTGGCTGCCGCAGCAGCAGGGGAACAAAGCCGGAAACCTCAGGAGGAGTCCCCTCCGACCCGCATGATCCTGAGACAGTTCCTGATCCAGTCCGGTTCCGTCGATGTGTCAGACCACCGGGTCAGCACCCCGGCAAGAGTCACCCTCCAACCTCTTAACCTTGAGATCAAAGACCTCNCGACTCTCCCNGAGCATCGCGGGCCCTACTCCATTGCCGCGACAATGCCTGATGGGAGCACCCTGCGCTGGCGCGGTGAAGTNTCGCTTCACCCCGTNTGGTCTGAGGGAACCCTCTCCTTGGAGAAAATCAAGGTNGCCACGCTATGGCAGTTCATCCGGGACCAACTCCTGGTCAAGAAACCGGAGGGCTCCTTGGATCTTGAACTCCGTTACCGTTTTGCCCTCGCCAAAGAGCAACCCCACCTCGACCTTGACGGTTTGCATTTCAGAGTTTCGAATCTCTCCCTTGAACCGCGCGACAAACCCGAAACCCTGCTTCAAATGGCCAGGGTGGAGGTGAAANAAGGGCGTTTCAACCTGGATAAGAGAGAACTGCTCATCGGCCTCGTGGAAGTGGAGAAGGGAAAGATCTCTGCGTCACTGTCCGAGAACCGCAGGATCATCTGGCAAGAACTCTTCATCGCGCCTAAGGAGGGCCCAAAGCCGCAAGCGCCCGGCGAAGCATCTTCTTCAGAACCGCCGTGGCGGGCGATCGTGCAACGGGTCGAAGTGAAAGAAGTTGCAGCCGGCTTTTTGGACCAAAGCCGCCTTGACCCGGTCAAGGTCAGTCTGGGCAAGGTTCAAGCCAGCCTCTCCACCTCTCTGGAGATATCACCTAATACCATGCAGGCCGTCGTGGAGGGGCTTTCGGTAGGACTCTACGACATCGCTCTCCGGCCGGACAGCCAGACAGAGCCGATGCTCCAGGTCGGCGCGGTCGAGGCATCGGGCGGAAGTTTCAATCTCNTGGAGAGAAAAATTTCTATCGAGCAGCTGAATGTGCGCGGAGGACTGGCCAAGGCTTCTTTGGACGAGAAGGGCACGATAGACTGGCTCAAACTGATGGAGATGAAGGTCCCCTCTGCGCAGGGGGAGACCCTGCAGAACGCCCCCAACGAGCTGCCCTGGCAGCTTGGAGTCGGCACTGTCGAGATCAGCGAATTCGGCGCCCAGGTCACGGATCGCCGCTTCCCCGAGCCGATCCAGCTTGATCTCGAAAGACTTCATTTCAAGCTCACCGGTTTTCATTTTCCGGAAAAGAATCCTTTTCAGTTTGAATTTCAGTCTGCTCTGAAACAGGGGGGAGAATTTTTCGCGACAGGGGATATCCTCTCGCTCGCTCCTTCCGTTGAAGCCAGTGTTAAGGTGTCGGATTTGTCGCTCCCCGCTCTTCAATCCTATTTTCTTTCCTTCCCGGCCATCACCCTTGCCTCCGGTACAGTCTCTGCGGACGGGAAGGTGAAATACGCCCTCAAAGACGGCAGCAGTGATCTGGCCTTTGACGGCAATGCGACCATCTCCCAATTCGACCTCAAGGAAGTTAAGACCGGAGAGACGCTGGTGGCTTGGAGCAGGCTTCAGAACGACGGGATCACGTTTGCCTTGTCGCCCATGCGGATGGACATCCATGAGGTTCGTCTTGTCGAACTGGGCGCAAAGCTCATCATCTATGAAGATGGAACCATCAATATCAAAGAGGTCCTCAGGCGGGGGACCGAGGCGTCCTCAGATCAGCCAAAGCCAGCAAAAGATGAAAAACTGCCTCCCATCAAAGTTCGAAGGCTCCTCCTCGAGAGAGGGAAACTCCAATATACGGACCTGCTCCTGCGGCCGCAGTTCTCCGCCCTCATTCACGAGCTCAAGGGAGTGATCTCCGGGCTTTCCACAGACAGCAAGAGCCTTGCGGGAATGAAGCTCGACGGCCGCGTGGACGAGTACGGGCTTGCCAAGATTGACGGGGCACTGAACCCTTTTGACCCCAAGGCCAACACGGAAGTGAAAGTGGTGTTCCGAAACGTGGAGATGACTTCCCTGACGCCCTATTCCGCGAGGTTTGCCGGCTACAGAATCGCCTCAGGCAAGCTTTCCGTGGACGTGCAATACAAAATCAAACAGAGCAAGCTCGTCGGGGATCACCGGATCATTATGGACAAACTCACTCTGGGGGAAAAGGTGGAAAGCCCCGGCGCCATGAACTTGCCTCTTGACCTGGCGCTCGCACTCCTCAAAGATGCGGATGGAAAGATCGATCTTGGACTGCCTGTGAGCGGCGACCTGGACAACCCGCAATTCAGTTACGGACAAGTCATTTTGAAGGCGATCGTCAATCTCTTGACCAAAATCATCACAGCACCCTTTGCCCTGATCGGGCAGTTGATCGGTGTAGAATCGTCGAAACTCGATTGGGTAGGTTTTGAACCGGGCAGCGTCGCGATTCCTCCTCCGGAGCGAGAGAAACTCAAACAGCTGGCCGAGGCACTCAAAAAACGCCCCAACCTGAAGCTGGAGGTTCGGGGCTGCTTCAATGCCAAAGCTGACGGCGATGCGATGAGATCCGTCAGTCTCAGGCGAAACATCGCTGCGCACGCCGGAATCCAACTGAAGCCTGATGAAGAGCCGGGCCCGATCGACTTCGCAGACTTGAACTCCCAGAGGGCCATGGAGACCCTTTACAAGGAGAGGTTTTCGCCTCGTGCTCTCGCCCAGTTTAAGAAGGAGCTGAAAGAACTAGCGCCAGAGAAAAAACCGGAGGCGCCGGCCAAAGAACCCGATGCAAACCTGGAACTCTACCAAAAGATCTACGACAAGCTCTTTGAAACCGAACCCTTGGAAGAGGCGAGTTTTGCCGAGGCCGCTCGCCAGAGAGCCGATGCCATCCTGCAGGAATTGACCGGCCCGGCAGGGCTTGAACCGTCCAGACTTTCGGCCTTGGAGCCTGCGGCCGCTCAAGACCTGACAGACGGAATGGTGGTCAGCAAATTGGTCTTGGGTGCTGCGAAATAGGATCTCTCAGCGAGTACGCAGAGAGTGGTGCATTCATAAGAGATCACAAACCCCCTTTCCGCTCGTGGTTCGATACCCCTGCGACGTGCTCAGGGCGGTGAGCCAGGTCGAACCGCTCACCACGAACGGAAAAACAGAAACTTACGGTCGCTTCCGAGCGTTCGCCCTGAGGTATCGAAGGGTGAACGCGAGCTTTTGCGTGATCATCAAGAAAAAGGAATGAGAAAAACAGATATCCCTTGTCCTGAGTGCGGAGCCAGTCTCCATCTCAAGAAAACCTGACGTGAAGTGTTCCTGAGCTGCAGGGCTTGCGGTGTAGACTACCCCATTCATCGTTTGGCCAAGTTGCTCGACGAAGAGATCGAGGAGACTCTGGCCGGCATCCGCTGCGACGGGTTATAACCCCATGCGATATTCGATTATCACCAACCCTGCCTCCGGAAATCTCAGTGTGCCCAGGAGGAGAGAGCTGTTGGCGCATGCCGCGCGGATCCTGCAAGCCGGGATCCACGGACTGGACACGACCTCCAAAGAAGACTTCCTGGCTTGTGCCCGGGACCTCGCACGAAAGTGCGAAGTCCTTGTGGTGGCCGGGGGCGACGGTAGCCTTTCCGACGTCATCAACACGATCGACACCAAGGAGAGGGCCATTGCGTATATCCCCCTGGGTAGCGGAAATGCGATGAGCCATGCCCTGCACCTCCGAGGCAGCATCGCAGAAGTGGCGACGCGAATCAAAGCGGGGCAGATCCACGACTTTGACCTCATCCATTGCGACGAAAAACGTCTTGCCTACATGGTATCTATCGGGCTGGAAGGCGCCGTCATCATGAAGAGGGAGGAATACAAAGCCCGAGGCACTTCGGGTTTCAAGGCTTACCTAACGGCCTTTCTGGCGGCCTATTGCAAAGATTTCAAGGGTGTTAAGGCCCGCATCCGCGTCAACGGACAAACCCTTGAAACTGGGTCTTTGCTCAGCGTCATGATCATGAAGCAACCTTACTATGGGTACGGGGTGAAGGTGATGCCCGGCGCCAGGCTCGACGATCGGCGATTGCATGTTCGCGTGCTCCGCACGGGCTTGATGTCACCCCTTGTGGGCGGCGCGACCTCTCTGACCGTCGGGAACCGTATGGGCTTCTACCGCACGGGCGAGCGAGCCTCCGTGGCGCTGGAAACCCCATTGTTGATGCAGACGGACGGTGAAGTGGCATGGGAGGCAAAGGAGTTTCATTTCAAGGTCCTGCCGGGGGCTTTGAGAATGAAAGCTTAATGATGAGATCGGATTACCTAACCAATCAGGAGATTGCGGATGTGCTTGAGCGGGTGGCTGCACTGCTCGAAGCTCAGGATGCAAACCCCTATCGCGTCAATGCTTACAGGAAAGCCGCACGCCTGGTGGAACGATCCGATCGGTCTCTCGCTCAGCTCGCGGTTGCCGTTGAGGGTGAAAAGCTCGAAGACCTGCCGGACATCGGGAAAAGCATTGGAGGCGCGATTCGCGAGTTCGTGCACACAGGCCGCCTCGCGCTTCTCGAAAGGCTGGAGGGCGAACTCTCTCCGGAAGACCTGTTCACNACGGTTCCCGGGATCGGNGAAGAACTCGCCAAACGCATTTATTCCGAGCTTCACATCGAGACTCTTGAAGACTTGGAACTGGCCGCCCATGACGGCCGNCTTGAAAAAGTGCCCGGCATGGGTCATCGCAGGGTCACGGCAGTCAGGGATACGCTGGAATCCGTCTTAAGCCGTTCCGGCAGGAGAAGAGCGCGAAGGATTCGGCATCTGGACAAAGAAGATATCCATGGCGGGCCCGGTCANCCATCCGTTGCAGCGATCCTTGAAGTGGATGAAGAGTATCGGCAAAAGGCGGAGAAGGGGAAGCTCAGGACCATCTCGCCGCGCCGGTTCAACCCGGACGGGACATACCGGCTTCCTGTTCTGCACACGGACCGGGAAGGTTGGCATTTCAACTCTCTTTTTTCCAACACGGCTCGAGCCCATGAACTGGGAAAGACCAGGGACTGGGTGGTGATCTATTACGAGAAGGACGGCCACGAGAACCAACACACCGTGGTCACCGAAACGCATGGCCCCCTGAAGGGACGCCGCGTTGTGCGGGGCCGTGAGAAGGAGTGCCTCGTTCACTACGGTCAAAGGGAAGAAAAAGGAGGTTCAGGAGTGGGTTCTCCGGAGGAGTTCGTTTCATCGTGACCCGTATCAACTCCACAGCAACCTATTACCAATCCGGTGAGGACTCTCTCGGGTGGGAACTCACGGTCTCCAATGCTCTTTATCCCGCAAATAGCCCCTGCAGGAGAGTCCTCACAAGAGCCTCTTCATACGGGCATCTCTTGTACGATCACCTGTCTCTTTTCATCCCAGTGGGAAACATCCGAAGCCTCCTGGAGATCGGAGGCGGCTACGGATATGTGATGAAGGATCTCCTGATTCGAAACCCTTCTATGACAGCGTCCATGGTGGACATCTCGCCTCGCTTCTCGGCCATTCAAAGGCAAACCTTGAAGGATTACACGGTCGACTACGTGATCTCCGATTTCATGGAACTCGATCCGTCCCATCTTGCAGGGANGGACCTGGCCGTTCTCAACGAAAACCTCGGCGACTTTCCAACCTTGGTGGATGTCCCAAGAACGATCTTTGGGAAGCCTCCTCATGAGCCGCTTGAACGCCTGACGGCCGAGCTTTTCAGCCGGTATTCCTTCGAAGCTCCTGGCACTGAGACTTTCAAATTCAACCTGGGGGCTGTCAAAGCCGTGGAGAAGCTTTGCGCTTCCGGCATCCCTTACGTTTTCATAGGCGAGCACAGTTGTGAAGCCGAAGTCTCCGAGCCATACGGGAGCATTCTCTCCATTTCATCTTCTTTTCAGCCGGAGAGAATTCCCCTCAAAGGGCACGATGAATACACCATCAAGTTTTCTTACCTGGAGAAAGTAGCGGCATTCTACCGTTATTCAAGCAGACGAGGCCCTTTTGCGGATTTCCTTAAGATCGAGTGGAACGACAGGCTGAGACACATCATGACCTCCCCTTCCCTAGCCGATGATGAGAGCGAAGTCATCCGCCACTTCGTTGAAGACCTCTACAAATACGAATATCTCATCTTAGTGAAGGAAGGTTAAGAAAGGGTTCCGACTGGCGAGCGCTATATCCGTGTTGATTTCTCTGAACCTAAAGCAGCCCTACGGCTGCAACCAAAGTCTGTTTGAGCCCGGACGGGGGGGGTGTGGTCTCTGGCGAGTCCGCAACCGGAAATGGACTCATCCCGCCAACCGCCCCCTTGCCTTCGAACCTTCCCCAGAGTAGGCGCAG
>JGI20214J51088_10003025_pt1 | contig 11108 bp, 7 predicted proteins | sample WetSurMetagenome_FD_51088 | JGI IMG/M metagenome (IMG submission 51088)
AAACGATCCATCTTTCCTTTGCCAAATAGTTTCAACACTTCCTGTATCCTTTTCTGCAATTTGNCTATATTTTTCATTGCCGACATAATCAAATTCATCCTGGGTTGGGTATAATAATCTGGCAGATTGACCAATCAGCTCTTCCTGAGAATAACCAACCATTTCACAAATTTTAGGATTGACGTAAAGTAACACCCTATCCTTTACGACCCCAATTCCGGTAGGTGCTACCCGGAAGATGGATTGTATTTTTTCCTCCGAATCGCGGAGGGAATTGATCGCTGTTTCCATATCAGATTCAGCTTTTATCCTGTCTGTAACATCATGTACAACGGAAAATAATACTCTACCCTTTTTTTCATTAATGAGTGTGGAATGTACCTCAACAATTCTAATTTCACCGCTTTCCAGTCGGTGGGGAGAAAGGAACATCTTTTCCTTTCCGCTAACAATTTTATTTAAATTCTCTTGTATTTGTTCGCTTGACAGTGTGTTAATCCTGCTAATATGCATCGTTCGGAGATCATCAACAGAATAGCCATAGAATTTGCTGGCAGCCTGGTTGGCATCAACGATCATGCCGCTATCCGGCGAGATGAGGAGCATTATTGCATTATGTTTTCTAAACATTTCCCGGAACCGTTCTTCACTTTCCCGTAATTCACCCTCTAATTTCTTTCTTCGAATCGTTACAGAAACCACATTGGCAACAGTGTTTAATAGTTCATTGGATGGATATGTAATTCCTACTGGAGAGAATATAGCTATTGACCCAAACAATTCGCCTTCCAATTGNAAAGACACCGCGCTGATTTCACCAATCTTGAGTTGTTCTTGAAGCATCATTCCGACTCTCTCAGGAATAGCTCCAAAGGAGAGATCAGTTAGCGAAGCCTGCCTGCGAATCCGCTCCTGTAATATCGAATACTTACGCTCAGGCGGCAGTTTTATCCGTAAATTGAGAATTGGATTTTTCAATAATCGGGTAGCGTGTTGCAAGATGCTGCTGTCTGCAGCAATATATTCAGGAATCAGGCTCTCTTCATCAGGTACATATAATGATAAGGCGCAAGCGATCCCGCCCGTAACATTCTTAACTTTTTCAGTTACGATTCTATATAGAAGAGAGGGTGTATCCACGTCAGTTAATTCTATTGCTAGGGCATTGATCTCATTCAGGTTATGAGCATTTTGTATAGATTCCTTCTGTAACCTTTTTTGTTCAGTGATATCCCTGACAATTGTTACAAGCCTGTTACCTTCATCTATTTCCACAACGAAAGTGTTCTCTAGAATTACTCGAACTGAACCATCCGAAAGTTGAATTTGTCCCTCATAGTCATGATTGAGAATTGGTGACGAACCCTTTTTTAAAGCATCCAGGATAGCAGCTTTAAATTGGGTTCGATATTCAGCAGTTTGTTTTTCAGGTGGATTAAATTCGCACATCAGATCCCAAACCTGCTGCCCAACTGTATTTTCTCGTGTTATTAATGTTAATTTTTCAAAAGCCTGATTAGTTTCAATAACCAAGCCTTCATTATTGACCAATAAGAATGCATCAGATGATTGTTCAATGACTGAGCGGAACTTGGTTTCAGAATCACGTAGGTCTTTCTCAACCAGCTTCCTTTCAGAAATTTCTTCCTCCAATTGGGCAACCGTTTCCGATAATTCTTCTGTTTTATTCCTAACGATATTCTCAAGCTCAGAGAACGCTATCTCCTTGAATCTATCTGCATTTTTAGTGTCTGTAATATCTCTGAGGATTATCATCCAGCCAGAATACTCGCCTTGTTCGCTTTTAATTTTTGTAATTCGAGCATCAAATATGAATTCCTTACCATTCTGTAAAATTTCAATTTCCTTGTGGATGAATTGCTTTTCCCCATTTATTTCGATCAGTTTTCCAATATCAGGGAAGAGGGAGGAAATTGAGTAACCTATGGTATCCAGATATGGTAGATCAATAATTTCTTTTGCTGAGGAATTGATATCCAATACCCGGCCGAGGTTATCCAGGATAATTACACCATCCGCCATCTCATCTACTACCCGGTCTTTGGCGACTGTCAACATACCGAAGATCCTAAACCGGAATAAGCCGATGGCAATAATGATATTAGCTATGGCAAATGTATAAGGCGATAAGTCTCGGTTTAAACCAATTGTGATATTCAATGCACTAAGAATCGTTCCAAGAATCGGGAAGAATATCCCAGTTAGAATGATAATGTGTTGTGTACGCTGAGCACCATGGTCATTGACAACCTGCCTTATCAATATGGTTATAGCCCAGATAAGCACAATAAACGAGTTAATCAACCCGATCCAGATGGGTATTCCAAAAGTGTAGATATATTCAGATAAGATGTAATAAGTGATAACTTGACTGGAAATGATTGCCCACCCATGCATTGAATTGGTAAAGATCAAGGCAAGGGTAATGAACGGGATGATGGATAGAATTGCCCACATTTTTCTGGGATTTGGTATCTCTTTTTTAGTATACCTAAACGCAAATGATAAAAGGAATAAAGGAATCAATAAACTAGGCAGCCACTGAACATTATCCCAGAAGATCTTCCACCCTAGATTTGTGCTGATTACTTCAAATAAATAGCCGGTTGTCCAGATTGCTTCTAAGAATAAAACAATTGCAAAAGACCTTGCTCCAACAACCATATGACGCCGGATTGTATAAACTGCAACGGTAATTGTTATCCAAAGCGAGAAGAGGATTGGGACTACCTGAACAATAAAATTGTAATAAAATTTATCCATTGGCCACCTCCACCCTGTTTCTTCCCGCCCTTTTTGCCGCATACAATGCTGCATCAGCTTTAGTCAGAACCTCATCCGGTGTTGCACCATTACTAGGATATTCTGCAACGCCGACCGAGACGGTTATCTGGCCATGCTTATCTTCGATGGAGTAACCAATTTCCTCCACCATTTTCCTGATATTACATGCACGTATTTGCGAATCGTTTAAAGAAGCACCCGGCAAAATAACTAAGAATTCTTCACCACCGTATCTAAACGCAATATCTTCCTGTCGGATATGTGCCAGTAAGTGCTCTCCAAATGATTTCAGAACTTCATCTCCTGCTTTATGACCAAATGAATCATTGACCAGTTTGAAATGGTCAATATCGATCATCAATAAACTAACTGGCTGATTTTCTCTCTTCGCACGGGAAAATTCACGATCCAGGGTTTCTGCGAGGAAGCGGCGATTAAAGAGCCCTGTGAGGGTATCATGTAATGCCATTTCAGACATTTTTTTATGGAGGATGCTAATCTCCTCGAATTTATCTTCAAGTAATAAGTTAGTATTCCGTAGTTCGCTCGTGCGAGTTATGACTTCTGCTTCCATTTCATCACGTATTATAGAAAGTTTATAATTTGAATCGGTTAGTTCAACTGTCAGATGCCAGAATCTGTCGATTAAAATCGAGGTAAAAGCAAATGCCAGGCAAAACGGTATCCAACTGATAAAATCGTAACCCCTACGATAAAAAAACCAATCAGCCAAAGCGAAACCAATTAAGACACCAATAAAACTACCTGCTATCATCAATTGTCGCGCGCCTGGTATTTTGGCTTTCATAGCAGTGATTATTATAGTTATCAAATATATTGCTACAATAGCTATAATAATTAGCGAAAAACTGAAAAGGACTTCGACCCAGGGTAAGGTAAGAGATAGAATACCAAGGATCACACCTACTGAAGCATAAGTTATGCTTTTTAGTATTTTTGGTGATCTCTTTTGGTATAAAAAATTCCAGATTGATAATCCAATCAATGCTGACCAAATGATGTTCGTGGAATACATATACCTTACGATTAGAGCCGTGTCATAGGTATGGTTATAAGAGATATTTGACGATGCAACCGAATAGATGACACAGGTGATCAGAAACATACCAAAATAGTGATAGTATGGCTCTTTCCGGCGATAAAACAGGCTGAACTGAAGGATACCAAAGAATAGATACACCCCTATTTGAAACCAATTGATAGCTTCATTAACTGACCTTTGCTGGATTAGTTTTGTTGTATTACCAATCAGGTAGCCTGAAGACATGGAAAATCCAGGCATCATACCAGAAAACCAGCGACTAACATCTGCATTACCGATGATCTGAATAACAAGTGTGTTATCTCCAACTTTTACCAAATTATTCGGTATAGGAACCAGAGCCCTTTGGATTGTGCGGTGAATTTTCATTTGTCCTTTAGAATTGAGATAAATTTCCCGGATTATCTCTTTTCCATTCAAATAAACTGCCCAATTTTCCCCGACCTCTGCTAAATAAAGAGACAGGCTTTGATCTGTACATGATTGGTCACACATAAAGTTGGTCATCAACGAAAATTCATTTTGGGAGTTTCCTATCGGAATATCAAAAACCCGATTCAACCTGATCGGAAAGCTATCGATCTTTTTCACTCCTGAGTCAGCAACATTAAACCCCCCTATATCGGTGCTGGTGAAACCAATATGGGCATACCAGGTTTGTTCGACCAAGTTAATCGGTTTTAATGAACCAGGTACATTCCCATTGTTGATCTTATGAGGAGGTAGAAACAACAATAATAAAGACCCGGCAAAAATTATCAAAATGCCGATCATTCCAATAAGTGAAATATTATTAGATACTTTTAAAGGGCGGATGGCTCCTCCATTATTTGTTAATATTTTCCATGAACCAAACACTTGTTTTACAATTTGGATACGTGCAAAAAATTATTACCCGACCATAAATACAATTATCGTTATTAATAAACTTTTGTATATTCATTGTATAGCGATATATGGTTTCTTGAATAAATAAAAGGTAAAAATTAGCAATTTGCCCGGTAAATTTGAAATATGACCAGTGCAATTAGGGTAATTTTTGGTTATTCATAATATTAATTTCTACTCATTCCAAGCTATTTGAATTATTTGGTTCCACCAGTAATGTTGTATTATATCTATCCAGATTTACCCTTGAATTACTTGTGTCACCCATGTACTATTAGATTCAAGAAAAGGAGGCAATAAATGCTAAAAAATAAACTTCAAATCCTTATACTCATACTGGTATTAACTTTTGTTTCTTTAGCTTGTGGATTTAGCGCATCTACTGCCAACATCAAAGATGCATATTTAACATCAGATGAAGCTGGTACCCAAAAAACCAGCGTATATTCGCAAGACGCAGTGTTTTATTGTATCGTCCAATTAGCGAATGCTCCGGATGATACAAATCTCAAAGCCGTTTGGACTGCTGTGGATGCTCAAGATACTGATCCAAATTATAAGATCGACGATGTGTCGGTAACTACAGGAGATGCCCCGGTAACATTTTCATTACCAAATGATTCCTTATGGCCGGTCGGAAAATATAAAGTGGAGCTCTTCATTAACGACGAGTTAAAACAAACATTGGATTTTGAGGTACAGTAGTAAACATAAAATAAAAATGAGTCTTGTAGAGCTAAGAATCCTTTGCTCTACAAGACTTTAATATTTAAATTAAAATTTTCAACGGTGTATTTCTTAATAATTTATTTCCGATAATGCTAAATCAATCGGTAATTCTATTTATTCCCACAATCCATTGTTTTTGGCAACTTCACTATACCAATGGTAACTTTCCTTTGGAATACGTTTTAATGAACTGAAATCTACTCTCACCAAACCAAACCTGGGTGTGTAGCCCTTAGCCCATTCAAAATTGTCCAATAGGCTCCAGGCATAATAACCTTTAACATTCGCTCCCGTTTCGATTGCATCATGCATTGCAAGTAAATGTTCTCGTAGATACATAATCCTGCCCCGATCTATGACAAAGCCATGTTCGTCCGGCATATCTTTGGCAGCCATACCATTTTCGGTGATAAATACATCCGGGTTGCCATAATTCAATTGAACATCTTTCAATAGTTCATACAATCCAACAGGATTTACCCCCCAACCCATTTCAGTCCTTCCCCAGTAAGAGTTGGAAACATGATCCTGTATCATTTTTAAAACGCCGCCATCCGGATCATATCTCGCACTGTGGGTCATATAATAATTTAATCCGAGAAAATCTGCCGATCCCTTGATCAACGCCATATCCCCTGCTTCAATCACCGGGGCAATGGGATCAAGCCATTGCATCAATTCTTTAGGATATTCTCCAAAGTATAGTGGTCTTAAGAATAGGCCATTAAGGGAATCATAAGCTCGTTTTCGGGCAGCCTGGTCTTCTGGCAGTGAACTATTAGCTGTGTTATGGGAGACATTCAGAACAATTCCTATTTTTCCCGGGCAGGCAAGCATCCGGAACCTTTGTACCGCTTTTGCATGGGAGACGAGAAGATGGTGAACAGACTGGATGGCCTTGCTCAGTTCGGTCATGCCTGGCGCCATATTTCCATAATAATAACCGAGCATGGCTATCACCCAGGGTTCATTATGAGTTGACCAAAATGGAACCCTGTCACCCAACTGTTTGAATACCTGTTCAGCATAATCGCCGAACCATTCCACGGAGTCACGTACAGCCCAACCGCCCCGATCCTGCAGCACCTGAGGAAGGTCCCAATGGTTAAGGGTTACATTCGGTTGGATGCCGTATTCCAACAGTCTGTCGATGATACGGCTATAAAAATCCATTCCCTTCTGGTTGACTCGACCTGTTCCTTCAGGCATGATCCTTGGCCATGATAAAGAGAAGCGAAATGTATTACTTCCAGACTGCTTGACTAAGCGTAGATCATCCTCCCAAAGGTGATAAAAATCACAGGCAATGTCGCCATTATCATCATTTAAAACCCTGCCTGGCGTATGGGAATAACGATCCCATATACTTTCGCCTTTGCCGTCTTCTGATGCTGCTCCTTCGATCTGAAACGACGAAGTTGCTGTTCCCCATAAAAAATGATTTGGAAACTTTTTAAAAGGCATAATGTCTAATCTCCGATCTAATAACAGCCAACTTTATTATTTTACTATCAACTAATTATAATAATAATTTCAGGAAACCTGGTAAATTACTTTTCATCACCTTTGTGATAACAAAATTTTGATATTCGATCATATTACGAAAATTTCTTAATATTAATAAAAATGAGGCAGATGTTTTTTTCATCTGCCTCCAGTATTTAATCCATTTAGTGTGGTCTTTTTGTTCTTTCCACTTTTGGTTCTTTTGTGGGTCTTTCTCGCCCTTCCAATTCCTGGCGGATTGTTCCCCATCCCATCCCTGACCCTCTCATTTCAAAGATCTCGTCTACAGATTTTCCAAACTCATTCGAGAGCTGATACGCCAGGTCGATCTCACCAAAGCCATTATTCTTGCAGAACCAACCCATGATCACATCATATGTAGTTCCATACCTTTCAGCGAGGGTAACTGCGTGCGGTTGTTCAGATTCACTACCACATATACCAGTCGTCCTTCCTTCCGGTGTTGGTGTACCAACTGGAAGGGTAGGTTCCAGAGTCCCATCGCTAACTGTCGCAGTGGAATCTTCCGCTGGAGAAGGCGTAAGTGTTACGTCTCCAGTATCGTCTCCAATTTCTTCTTCACTATCTGCAATGGCTATATCCTTTTCATTTTTTGCATTGACGATCTTGTCTGCATTCCATGTGCCGTCTTCATTAATATGGAACCATACTCTTACTATTGAATCGACTTCAGGTTTACCGTTGACCTTTGTTTCTGGTAATACAGTTACCTGTGATGACCCAACAGTCCACACAGAATCGCTGATGGCTGTTACTGTCCCTGTAAAGACTTTATTTGAATGCTTTGCGTTTCCTGGGACGATCAGATCTGCTACCTGATTTCCTTCGGTGTCAAAATGTCCGATCACATGGACAGTGGAATTCACTTCCGGCTGGTTTACAGCTTTTGTATCATCGGTTACAACTATATTTGTTCCGTCGAGACTCAGACCATCTTCTTGGGTGGATTCTATTCTGCCAGTATAGTTGAAACTATAATGGGGTTCTTGAGGTGCGCCAGCCGTGTTTGTAAAGGTCATTTGACCTGTATTCAAATCTACTTCTCCTGAAGGGTTTTCTACTAATACATTGCCATGTAACACAGATACAATGGACTGATCATTATCCAACGCATATACCTGGAATTCGGTTCCATGAACTGAAACCAATCCACCAGGAGTTCGGACGTGGTAATAACTGATTGAACCTCTAAGGGGTACTACTGTATTGGTAATTCCACCGCTTATTGTGGAGACCAAAAACTCGAGAGTGCCATTTCGTTTCCATGAGAGTTTGTCAATGGAAATTTGTGTATCCGGGTCCAAAACAATTACAGATCCATCTGGTAGTTTAATCTCGGCGGTGGAATCTGCATAAGAACGGAGTATACTTCCTTCTTTAATCCGGGTATTGTTCTCTCCGATTGTCCAATCGCCGTTAACTGTCTTAACTGCCACCACTCCTTGAATATTATCCAAGGATGCAGCGTTGACAGGTTGGGCAGTCCAAAATATAAAGGCTCCGGCAGAAATAGTAACAATGAATAGCAATGCCAATACCATACTTAAGATAGCCCACTGCCATTTTTGACTTTTTGTGGTTTTTTGTGTATTCAAAGATATCCTCACTTTTTCAAATTGCTTTCTTGCAGCTTCATGGGAAAGCGTAGGTTGCATATTTTGCTGGACTTTACTTGCCAGCATGATCAATTCTCCAATATCACTCATCTCACCAGGTAAATCCTGGAGAATCTCAGCCACAGGTTTACCTGATTCCAATTCAGATAGTTTTTCGTGAAGCAGCTGATCTTTATTCATATCTATTCCTTCCATAACTTCATTTTTTCTCTCAATGCTCCCAGCGCCCGGAACTGCATCCCTTTCACAGAGTCAATAGTTTTCCCGAGCGTTAATGCTGTTTCCTGGATCGAAAGCTGAGAGATAAACCTTAACGCGATTAATTCGCGATATTCCTCTGGTAATTCCTTGATTTTCAATATGAGTTCTTCCTGTAATTGAGTCTTGTCATTCGTGGTTTCCGGACCTGGTAATGAACTAATTAAGTCTTCTGTGATTGGCTGCTCAGGTCGTGATTTCGTTTTTCGATAATGGTCGATGGATTGATGCCGGGCGATGGTATACAACCAGGAGGTAAAACTTCCTGTATCCGGGTTGTATTTATGCAGCGACCGAAACATTTGAATAAAAACCTCCGATGTCATATCTTCTGCAATATAGCGATCACCGGTTCGATAATATAAGAATCTGAAAATGCCCTGGCAATGAATATCGTAAAGGCACGAAATAGCGTATTCATCACCGTTTTTCGCAAGTGATATCAATCGGTATTGTTCAGTATTTTGCATCGTAGATGTCTATAACTTAAACGTAATATTCTTCAATAAGAGTCGCATATCTCACCCAGAAATACAATAAGGTGATTTAAAGAGGTTAACCTTACTTGAGTTATAGCAGATTGCTCCTCAGATTAGTACAAGAACTTGATCAATTCAAAAATAAAGGACCCTAATAAATGGAAATTCTGTTCCTACTGGAAATCGAATACATTTCCCCCAAGTACCAACACTTTGGTTTAGCCAATACTGTAGATGGAATCTAGCAGCATCTGATTGAATTTATTTATGGAAGATTCCTGGTTTTTCCAGGAATCCTGGGTAATATACGAATAATCATCATTTACTTTTTCGCAAATCCCGTTTGGTACTAATTGATCTGATCTCTTGAACCAGCCAGCGAGCTGCTTTCCTTACCATCAATGGTCGCAGTAGAAGTAGAAATATCGTAATGATCCCATACGTGATCGGCAGGATCAGATTTCCACGCAGGAATAATATGTCTCCTTTTTGGGCAAGTGCATAATGTAAAATAATGAGGATTGCAGCTAGATAGACCAAGCGGTGCAGACGCTTCCAGTTTTTTGCTAATTTCTTTTTCCACCATTGGAATGAAGTGATTGCCATGGCAAGTAAAATGATGAATGCGATCAGACCGAAAATTAGGTAGAGTTTTTGCAGAATTAATGGAATAAGTTGATTCCAATCCAGACCATAATCCAGCACAAAGAAAATAAACAAATGAACACATGTATAAAAGAATGCATATAACCCCAATCGTTTTCGCATTCCCTTGAGAAGATTTGTTTGATAAAAGATCAGTACTGGTGTAACCGCCAGCGTTAAGACCAGGAGAATCAGAGCAACATCCCCAGTTCTTTGGGTAGCTGTTTGTATTGGATTAGCGGTCAGGTTATTTGTAAAATAATCCACTCCCAATACTAAAATGGGGATCACTGCTCCAATATGTGATCCCCAGCGGATAATCTCTTGCAGGTTACTATCCTTGGGTTTGTAACTATGGCTTTGTTTTTCCTCGGACATTTTGTATTTCCGCCCAATTTTCAATCTTACTTAATTAATCCCCAAAACACCATACGATGTGGATGGTCAAATATATTCGATAAGTTTTCATATATATTAGTAATAAACGTTCAGGTCCATCCCTGTATATAGGGATCCAACCTTCGGATCGTAACCGTTGTATAGCAACGTGGGAATACGCGGGTTCTCACCTATCCTGCGTTCAGTTACTTGAGATCTTATCGAGTTTTGTTGTCCGGGATTTACATTAGAAAAGAAGCCATAAAGCTCAGGAGCAATCGTATCCCAAAAAGTTGGGGGTTCCACATCTGTGAGGGTGATTTTGACAATAGATTTAATACTTTTGAATCCATATTTCCAGGGAACAACCAGTCGGATGGGTGCTCCGTTCTGGGGAAGAAGATCTTTCCCATAGATGCCTGTTGCAAGGGTGGTAAGGTCATTCATTGCCTCGTCCATCCGCAATCCTTCAGTATAAGGCCATGGATAAAAACTGCTTGCCTGACCGACCATTTGATCTGGGCGAAATACAGTCTCAAACGAAACATATTTTGCTGCCGATGTTGGTTCCACCTTTTTTAGTAGATCGGAGAGGGAAAATCCCAGCCAGGGAATGACCATGGACCAACCTTCCACACAGCGGTGGCGATAGATACGCTCCGATTGGGTATAACCTTTCTGAAAATCCTCCAAACCTAATGTCATTGGTTTGTTGACCAG
>JGI20214J51088_10003026_pt1 | contig 11106 bp, 12 predicted proteins | sample WetSurMetagenome_FD_51088 | JGI IMG/M metagenome (IMG submission 51088)
CATGTTCGACGCCCTTTTTGTGGATGGAAAAGACTACACGCAGGAACCGTACCTGAAGAGGCGGGATGCGCTGGAGAAAGCGCTGGAAAAGAGCGACCGCATAACTCTTGCAAAGCAGAAGCTTGTGAAGAACGTGAAGCAGTTGGAGGCGTTTTTCGAAGAGGCCATCAGCGACGGCTGCGAGGGCATCATGTGCAAGTCCGTGGCTAACGACAGCGTTTACCAGGCGGGTGCGCGAGGTTGGCTTTGGATAAAGTTCAAGCGGGACTACAAGAGCGAGATGACCGATACCGTGGACCTCGTGGTGGTGGGCGCGTTTCACGGCAGGGGCAAGCGGGCAGGAGCCTACGGCGCATTGCTGGTAGCAACTTATAACAAGAAAGAAGACGTCTTCGAAACCGTGACGAAGCTGGGCACAGGTTTCACCGACAAGGACCTTGCGTACTTCCCAGATCTGTTGCGTNAGCATGAGGTTCCGCGCAAACCTTCCCGCGTCGTTTCAATCTTAGATGCTGACGTATGGTTTGAGCCTGTGGTGGTTTTGGAAGTTTTAGGCGCCGAAGTGACGCTGAGTCCTATTCATCCTTGCGCGATGGATTCTGTTCGTAAGGGCGCGGGGTTAGCCATTAGGTTTCCGCGTTTCACGGGCAAGTACCGCACCGACAAGGCGCCCGAGGACGCGACGACGAGCCAGGAAATCGTTGAGATGTACCGTAACCAACTCAAGAATATCGCCGAACCCTAAGGGCTTATGCCGGATTTGGTTTGGGTCCGTAGATTCGCGAGATTAGCCCCAGTATGGCTCCGAGGAAAACGAGCCCACCTGCCCCGCCCGTGATGGCGCCAAGAACCAGCAGGGTAATGCCCCAGTCAAGCCTGTAAACGTATTTTGACCCAGCTACGGCGATTATGCCGATTATGATGTGGAAGATGCTGCCCAACCAAGAACCCAAGAAAGGCAACGGCGAAAAAAGAGTCAGGAACGGGGTTAGGAAGAAACCGATTACTCCACTTACGAGCATGAGTATGCCTCCTATCAAGGCGATGATGTAGCCCGCGTATGCTAGCGTGTTCAGGATATTCACCTCCGAACCAAAAACTAAGTTGCTTTTCTCCATAGTTTGAGAGTAAAATTGCGTTGATAAGTCTTGCGATGCCCCTTTTTGGATTTGTGCAGACAGGATTCTTGCGGGCGCAAGGCTTTTTAGCCCTGAAGATCGATTAGCATCCTGGCGGGATTTGGGTTGTCGCAGGAACAGGAACGGATCAAGGGGATAGTCGCACTTAAGCAGCGGTTGGAAAAGCGGCTAGCGAAGATGGAAGCCGAAACCAAAGAACTCCAAGCAACGTTGGACACGGTGAACGCGATTTTGCTTGAGAAGGGTTTCAAGCGGGGAAACCTGAAAGACGCGGAGGAAAAGGCAGAACAAGCCACCAAGCAACTTGACCAGGAAAAGCCGAAAGCCGAAGCCGCAGCGCCCAAACCCACAAGCTACCGTGGCGGAGAACCCGAAAACGTCATCCCACTAAAAACACTAAACGAAGAATCACTCGCCATAATCTACATCGAAAAAGACGACTCGATCCATGTCCTTCCAGACGAAAGCAAGCACTTTAGCGTCAACACGCCGCCTTTTGGCAATTTCCTCGTTGAGCGTGTGCTGGCGAAAATGCAGGACAAGGACCAAGAACTCGTGCGGCTAGGGCAACTTACAGCGGACAAAACGTTCAGCTACAGCGTGGTGCGGGAAGGCGAGTTCATCCGCGAAATCATCATCCGCAACGTCGACGAAGAACACTTCAAGGAGCTCAAGTCGAGCATCCGCTGGACACTGGACAAAATGTACGAAAAAATGCGACAAACCGCTTAGGCTACTTGCTCATGTGTTTTTGCAGCGCGGAATCGTACTGCTTTTTGGGACACAAGCCGACGATACGCTCCGCTTCGCAGCAGTCCTTAATCAGAATCACTGTTGGAATGCTGTACACCTGAAACTTTTCCGCCGTCGCAGGATTCTCATCTACATCAAGCTTGGCAACCATGACTTTGCCCGCGAGCTCCTTGGCAAGTTCCTCAATCGTTGGCGCCAACGCCCTGCAGGGTCCGCACCATCCAGCCCAGAAGTCAACAAGTACAACCGAGTTTTTCTTGATGGTTTCGTCAAAGTTTGCGTCTGTCAAGTGGAAAGGTTCATTGACCATAAAGATTCTCCATCTAAAACTCTGTTTCCACAGTGATATAAACCGTTCGAGCGCTAACATTTAGCCGACTTCAGAGTTTCCCGCAAACCCCGCAAAGTCCGAAAGGCAACCTCTTGACTGGAGATTTCCGCCGCTGCCTTCTCAAACGGACAAGCACCCGTTTTCGACTCTTCCAAAACGTTCTCCACCAACTCGTTCCAATGCACGCCAATTTTGTTTTGCTTGAGGACTGCCATGGCTTTCGACTCAGCACAGCCGCATAAACCTCCTTCACGCAAGCAAAGGTACAGAGCAACGCAACCGCCTTGCCCACAACACGATCGGCAACAGAAGCGCCACGCAAGGCGTCCCCGCAACGATCAATGGCCTCCAAAAAACCACTTATCCGATGACTCTTGGTCATTTAAAGCAACGAGCCATCCTTGACAATAGCCAGTGTCAGATTTTCTTCGAACAGCTCCGTCTTGGCAATTTCCAGGTCGGTCATGGCGTTTCAGGCGATTAAGGGGGTTGGCTGTTTAAAAGGCTGTTCCCGATAGCGGCATTTAGAGGTTGTCTGCGGTTTCGTTTTTCTTCTGCGCAACTTTGCCCAGCGCAAAACCTGCAACCAGAACGAGTCCCACGCCAAAGAGCCCAGCGACCAAACTGGAAATGTATGGGTCAGCGAACGCTGCAGAGTAATTTGCCATCAACCCATTCCAAGCTGACTGCTGTTGGCTGCCAGAATCCTCAGTTAACGTTTCGAGTCCGTCCGGAGTTTTTGAGGCGAAGGGCAGTAGAACGGCAAAAGCGACAAGCAGGGCCGCAACGATTAAGACGAGTTTCTTCACGGGAGCTCTTTCCTCCGAAGCATGCTTATCCCCGCCAAAGCCGTATGGTGGAAACGGGGCAGCGCAGCCATCAACCCAGTAGCAACCCCACTTGTCAACGCCGCTTCAATCACGCCTTCCGCAGAGTAAACCACAAGCATAGTAGGAACTGTGATTGCAATTCCGCCTGAAGCCACGAACGCCTGCGAAACGCCGATTTCCAAGCCAGTCAGTACTGCGGTGGCAATTGCGGATGCCAGAGTGGCCGCGAAAACGGCCAGGAAGAACCGTTTTTTGTTTCCAGAGTTTCCCGCGAGGAACTTGACCAAAAAAAGCTTAGGCTGCCGATAACTGCCATGTTCAAAGCATTGGCACCGAAAGCCAGCAAACCTCCATCCGCGAATATGACTGCCTGCATGCCTAAAACCAGCGTCATGCACAGCATGCAGCGTATGGACCCAAAATGATAGCGACGAGGGTTCCGCCAAGAATGTGGACGCTGGTTCCGCCTGCAACGGGAAACGTGAGCATCTGAATGACGAAGATTAACGCGCTTAGGATGGCGAGTGTGGAGGCGAATCCGGTGGAATAGGTGGCTTTAGTTTTTTTCCAAGCGTAGATGAGGAATGGCAGCGTGATTGCCCAAGTTGCGATGAGGACTGCGGTGTCAGCTGGGTTTATGGCGTGGGTTGTGGGGTTTATCGGGATTAGGAGTCCGTCGGGGATGTGCACACTGGCCCTCCAGTAACACTTTATTCTGGAAACGTGTTACTTTGGTATAAAAGCTTTTAGGGTACAAACCACAGACTTCCCCATGCGATTGTCATGTCCAAAGTCACGCGTATAGGCGTCACTTTCCCGCCTGAACTCCTCAAAGACTTCGACCAAATCATCGAAAAAATGGGCTACGAAAGCCGCTCAAAGGCAATCCAGGATGCAGTGCGCCTCTACGTTTCCGAACGAAAATGGCTCCAGCAGGAACCCAACACCGAACAAACAGGCGTCATACTCATGGTCTATGACCACGACGTGCACGGCCTAGAAAGCGGCTTAACCGAGGTGCAGCATCACCATTCAAACATGGTCACATCCACACTGCACATCCACATCAGTGAAAGCGACTGTCTGGAGGCGATTGCAGTGAAGGGAAAAGCGGCTGACCTGCGTCACCTCAGCGACGAGTTAGCCACTAAACGGGGCGTAAAAATTCTCAAAACCGTCGTTGTGACCGTTTAGTTCACTTGGAACATGCGCTTAAGCGCTTTGCGGGCCTTCGCGGCAACGGCTGCGGGAACCTGCACGTGGTGCTTTTCTTCTTTGAGGGAAGCGTAAAGCCGATCAAGCGTAGTCAGCTTCATGTTAGGGCAAATTGCGCCCTCATACGCGATGAAGAACTTCTTCGGAGGGTTCTCTTTTTGGAGGCGGTGGAGGATGCCTTCTTCGGTTCCGACGATGAATTCTGCCGCGTCTGATTCTTTCGCGTAGCGGCACATTTTGCTGGTGCTGCCGATGTAGTCTGCGACTTTGCGCATTTCGCCGCTGCACTCCGGGTGCGCCATTACAACGGCGTTTGGATACTGCAGCTTGAGGACTTTGACGTCTTCTGGCTGGAACAGCAAATGCGTGGGGCAGAATCCCCATTGGGGAAGCGGTATGACTGTTTTGCCCGTTTTCTCAGCAACATATTCGGCCAGGTTTCGGTCGGGTCCAAAAAGCACGGTCTCTGCCTTTAGCGAGTTAATGACTTCGACGGCGTTTGCACTGGTGCAGCAGATGTCGCATTCCGCCTTGGCTTCAGCCAAAGTGTTCACGTACAAAACCACAGGTGCTTTGGGGTACTGGGCTTTGGCTCTTCGGATTTCGTCGGTGGTGAGCATCTGCGCCATGGGACAGCGTGCGCCAAGCGTGGGCAACAGAACCTTCTTTTGCGGGTTGAGGATGGCTGCGGACTGCGCCATGAAATCTACAGCGCAGAAAACGATGAGTTCCGCGTCTTTTTCCTGCATGGCTTTGCGGCTCAGCTCGATGCTGTCACCGACGTAGTCCGCGATGTCTTGGATTTCTGGTCGTTGATAATTATGCGCCAGAATAACGGCTTTTTTTTCCTGCTTGAGCTTCTGGATTTTGGCGGTTAAATCAGTCATGATTTGCGCCTGATTTTTAAACGCTACATGGGCAACAGAGCAGATATAACCTTTTACCCTGCCAGAAACCAGTTTTATCATTTCCCAACAACAAAACCCAGCCATAAACCTCTATTGCAGTTTTTCTCTCCACCCCCTCTTTCTGGAAAGCCCATTTCAAGTTTCTTTTTTAATTCAGGTTGCGTTTTGGGTTTTTCCCGCGTCGTAAAAAAGGCCAAAGGCGCAGAAAGGCTACAAAAGGCGAAATCTGGCGGAAAAAGGCTAAAAATGTAAAATCCAAAGAATTCTGCTGAAGTTGAATGCGAGTTTCCAAACGGAGAGATGTTGGTTGTGGAAAAAGCTATAACCAGTAGCTCATAGCAAGATAGTGGCGGGCTGTATGTCGATAGTCCTTGATGTGCAAACCATTTCAGTCTTGGTGGCTTCCACAAGTGTTGTGGCGGGAGCAATCTACTACATGTTGGAGACTAGACATCAGAGGATAGAGCGGCAGACCGAGAGCATCCTTCGACTTTCCCCTTGGTTCAGCTTGAACGCCAAAGAAATCCAGGAAGCAATCAGCAATGCGTGCTCCGTCGAATACACGGACTACAGAGATATTTGGAAAAATACGACGGAAAACCTGAACAAACATCCCTGAAACTGCTGGGCAACTACTTTGAAGGAACAGGGCTACTCGTTTAAAGAAAACTTGTGGGAACAGACATCGTTTTCGATTTCTGGGGCGACCTTGCTCTGTCAATGTGGGAAGGAAACGAAACGCTCATCATGGGTATGCGCAAGGGTTCAGGTGAGCCCCGCATGTTCGAATTCTGGGAATTCCTCGCCAAAGAAATGAAGAAAAGAAAAACTACTCAATCGAAAAAGTTCGAAGCAAAAGCTTCGATAAAGTACCTGAGACTGCTATGAGCGATCTTTGGTGCAATCTGAAGAGATTTCTCTTTTCTTAACTATTTGACCACAATCAAGGCACCGCTTAACTTGAATGCCTTCGCAGTTATCGTCAAAACGTTCAGTTGCCCAATCCGAGACTCGCTTATGCTTACATCCATCCATGCAGATCAAATCCTCTTTTTCGTAATCAGAGATGTGCAGACCTTTAGCTAATTCTTTTTACGCAAATTTATGCTTTGGGCAATTTGACCTCGATCTCATGCTTGGGTCTTGCCCTCATCACATCCTCCACGTACGCCCGCAGCGGCTCGGCTATGCTCCATGCCTGCGAGATGCAGCCCCGAGGCGCGTGCGGGGGGTCGCCGTCGAAGATTTCGCTCACACACCCCAGCCCCGCATGCCCCATTTGAACGGCGAACAGCGGCTCGATGAAGTTTTTGAGCGCATAGTCAGCGTTCTTCTGGGTGTACCCGTTGATTTTCATGTAGGCTGTGGTAAAGGGCCCCAGCAGCCAAGGCCAGACGGCGCCATTGTGGTAGGCTCGGTCTCGGCTGGCTCGGTTGCCCACGTAGGTGCCCCGGTACTTTGGATCGTTACCAGCAAGCGTCCGAAGCCCGCAGGGAGTAAGGAGGTCGCGTTGCACGCGTTCCACGATTTTTGCGTTCTTGGAGGGGTCGAGCATGGTGAAATCCAGCGAAGCAGCGATAACCTGATTTGGCCGGATAGAAGCGTCAACACTCGAATCGGTTAAGACGTCGAAAAGGCAGTCTTCCTTGGAGTTCCAGAATTTCTTACCAAAACTCAACCGCGCCTTATCCGCCAAAAGCGCATATGATTCCGCCAGTTTTGCCTCGTCGAATTTCGACGCCAAAAGCTCCACTGTCCGAAGGGCGTTGTACCAAAGGGCTTGGATTTCAACGGCTTTCCCTGCCCTGGGCGTAACCGCTTTCCCATCCACTTCAGCGTCCATCCAGGTCAGACGTTCCCCGTGCGCGAGCAAGCCGTCGTCTTCCATGCGGATACTAAAAGAGGTGCCCGCAATGTGGTTCTCTATGATTTCTTTGAGGCTGTCCCAAAGTTCGGTGCGTAGCCATTCGAGGTCGCCCGTGTACTTGAGGTATTGGAGAACGGCGTTTAGGTACCACATTGTGGCGTCGACGGTGTTGCAGGAGGGCACTTGAGAAAGGTCGCTGAGGAAATTGGGTATGAGTCCCAGCGTGCAGAAGCGGTTGAAGCCCAAGAGAACTTCGCGGGCGTCGTTGAACCGTCCCATGACAAGCATGAGCCCAGGAAGCGAAATGAACGTGTCGCGCCCCCACGCCTCGAACCAGTGGTAGCCCGCGATTACGCTTCGGCTCCCGCTGAAACCCTGCACCAGAAAGCTGTCGGCGGTCAACAGCGCCCAGCGAAGCCAGTCAGGCTGAGGCGACGCAGGAAGCGAAGCGCAGCACAGGTTCAACAGGTCCGCGCGTCGTTTCAACTCCAACTCCAGCTGGCTAATTGCTTCATCGGTTGAGCGAAGCTGCGATTCAAGCATTTCCGCGTTCTGCTGACTAGTCAGGCTTGCTGCAGCCAAGACGGCGAAGCCTACCGAAGCGTTCGATGGAACCGCCACTTCAATGTAACCGGGCTGGTAGCAGTCCTCGCGGCTGCTCTCCCCCCGCATGGCTTCTTCTCGGTAGAACACCCTGTTTATCCAGTTCGGCTTCGCGTGAAATTCCCCGTCTGTAGCCCGAATAGTGATGATTGCCCGTGGCTCAGGAAAACCCAGCTGAACCTCACGGCTGCTGACCCGTTTCTGGCTGAAACTTGCGGCTTGGTTTGCAACTTGGTGGAAGTGCCTGCACGTGACCAGCGGTGTAACAACCACCGAAATGGGCGAGGGGACCTTGTTGTAAATCGAGTAGAGGACGACAGCGACGTTTTTCTCGTGCGGCATAAAAACGGTCTTCTTCAGCTCCACACGCTCCACGGCGTAGGTGAAAGTGGGGCATGGCGAAATCGAGAACTCCTGCAGCGCATGGTAACCGTCGGGGTAGATGACGTCTCCGAAATCATTCGCGCCCAACGGATAAACACGGTTGCCCACCGTGACTGCTTCCTCCAGCTTTGAGAGGCAGATGGTGCGGTCGCCAGGCGGATGCAACGCGGCACAGAGAAGCGCGTGGTACTTGCGCGTGTTAATTCCTAAAACGGTACCTGAAGCGTACCCGCCCAGCCCGTTGGCTAAGAGCCACTCTTTCTGGATGACGGAGTCAAAATCGGCGAGTTCCTTTCTTGACAGGCGCAGCGTAGGCAAGCTCATTTAGGGCATCAACTTAGCAATATTCTTGTGCCGTGGGGCACAGAAATAGTTTGCCACAGGCGTGCACTTTGTGCGGAACATCAGAAAATGGGGCTTCTTAAGTTCGTATTCGGTGAGGGTTTCCGCGTAGCCCATGCCCTTCGCAAAAACCAACTCGGCCTTGCCGTATACCTTGAGAAACTCGGGGCTAACTAGCTTCAGCTGCAACCCAACCGCGTCTGCTCCCGTGGTGATGACTTCGTCCGCGAGCTTATCCATGCCGCAAAACTCGACGTCCTCCAACGTTGCGTCGTTTATGACGGGCGCCGACTTCACCACGTACGTCACGTGCAATCCCATGTTCTTGAGCTGCTCCACCAAAATCATGTCGAAGACGATTTCGCCAGCGTTGTCCGCCAAGTACAGGACCTTGCTGCTCTTGTTCGCCAGCGTGTACGCCTTGTCCACGTCGTCGATGACTAGGTCCTTGGCGGCGTCTCGGATGGTTTTGCGCAGGTCCTTGAGGCAAAAGTTGTGCCCGGGAATGTCGAATTCCATGATGTTGCCCACTATGGCGCAAAGGCAGGCTCTTTTGAAGCGGTCCTGCTGACCGTAGCCTTCATCCACAAATTTCATGGCGAACGGCAAAAGCTCTTTGGCTTTTTGGTTGCTGAGTTTTTTGGTTCGCTGGTAAGGGTCTCGGTTGCCCGTGAGTTCTCGAATAATCTTGTCCCGCTTTGTGCCCAGTTCCGCAGCGTTGCTGGTGGGTTTGAATTCGCGGTTAACCAGCTTCACCAGCTCCGCCATGCAGCGGAAACGCAGCGCTGGGTTTGTGGTTGCCATGTAGGTTTCGGCGCAGCCGCGGGAAAGCAGGCACGCCGAGCATTCAGCTTCAACTTTCATGCCACTCAACTTCGCAGTTCAGCATTTGACTGAGTCGCAAAACTCACGTAGCACCGTATATGGGTCTTTCGCCTTCACGACGCCGCTTGCAACGAGCACGCCCTGCGTCCCCAGCTTAAGCGCGACGGCAACGTCTTCGCCGTGGCTGATACCTGCACCACACAAGATGACGGCTTCATTGTTGACCTTGCGCACCTTCTTGACGGTGTTCGTGACTGCTTCAGGCTGCGCCTTGCTGACGGCGACGCCTGTACCGATGAGTTCAGGTGGCTCGATGCTGATTATGTCCGGGCAAAGGTACGCTGCAGACGCCGAAGTGGTTGGGTTGTTGGTGCATAGGCATGAAATGATTTCCTGTTCCTTGCAGAGCTTGATGACGGCGTCGATTTCCGCCAGCTTAATCTGGCGTTCAGAATGATTAATCAACGTGCCCACCACACCTGCCTCCTTAACCGCCTCCGCGAGAATGTGCCCCGTGCTGCTGCCCGGCTTAATCGAGTCGATGTGCTGCGAGTAAACAGGAATATCCACGGCTTCAGCCACCGCCTTAAGGTCCGTGAACTGAGGCGCAACGGCAATGTAAACGCAGGATTCTTTTCTTGCCCGCTCAGCAGCTTTGGCAAGATCCACAGCCCTTTTCCCAGTGGCTTCGAGGTACGTTTTAAAGTTCACAATTATCAGGGGAGTCTGAAGCTTAGGCTTCAACCGTTTCACCGCTATGCACTTGCTACCAATCGCATATAACGGTTTGCCCTCGCCACACGCCGCAACAAGACGCCCAACACTACAAAAAGCAAAGCAAGAAAAGAAAAAAGAGAACTATCTCTTTACGGCAGACTCCTTCGAAGAACCCGAAAGCTTCGCTGGCATTTCCTGCGTCAACATACCCATAAGCTGCCCATCTTTAACAACCGCAACGCGTTTGGCTGGCTTCTCGCGGATCAGCTTAATCGCGTCGGTCATAGTTTGGCTGCTGCTCAAAGTCAACACAGGCGTGTAGCCAAGGTCGCCCACAAGGGTTTTATCAGGGTTCTTTCTTGATTGGCCAACTTCCCTGAGGAGATCACGGTCGGTAATCAGCCCCACCGGCTTGCCTCCTTCAGTGATGAGCACCGAATCAGCGTTTTGCTGTAGCATGGCGTCGACAAGCTGGGAAACTACGTCCCGCGCCGAAACCGAGATGGCTGGCAACTTCATACCCGCAGCCTGCGAACTAATCTCGGACAAATCCATCCCCCGTTTCCACGTATCGTTAAGCATTTCGCTAACCCGCTCACTCGACTTCCGGTCATTCGTGAAAACCGTGTCGTTGAGGTAGAAGAAGGATTCGTCGGAGAAGTCGTCTACGGGCGCGGATTTGAACATGAACAGGTTCCGGTCATCCACCAGCATCATGGTCATGTAGTTTATGGGCACGTGCTTGACTTCATAGTTAGCCGAGAGCGTCTTTGCAGCCTCGAGGTTGTCTAGATCGATGGGCGCCATGAGCCTAAAGGTTACGCCCTGCTTATGGTGCTTCTCGAAAGGGTCCTTCTCGATGAGGCGTATTAGGCTTTGAGACGAAGTGATCATAACGACATCTTGCTTGGCATTGTCCAATATCTGAATCACCTTCCGCCATGCCTCCTCAGGGTCTTTTATGACCGTGGTTTCGCCTATTGGGACGCCCGTCTTGAGTTCTTCGATTCTGCGGTCGGCTTCCAATCCCACCTGCCACATTTGGTTGAAGAACGCCTTTAAGATGGAGATGAACATCTTGTCATTTATCCACAGCCCTTCGTCTTCGATGTTCAGGATGGAGGCTTCGTCACCGCTAGAGGCGTAGAGGATGGCTTCTTCCTCGTCTTTTATTAGGAACCGGGGGAAGTAA
>JGI20214J51088_10003027_pt1 | contig 11106 bp, 9 predicted proteins | sample WetSurMetagenome_FD_51088 | JGI IMG/M metagenome (IMG submission 51088)
TGGCCGCGCCCATGCGCGTGGACAGATGGCCGCTCATGCCCGCCAGTCGCGACTTGGGTACTTCATTATATGGCTGGTCGAAATCCTTGAAGCGGGAGTATTCAACATTGTGGCGTCCGTCGGAACAAAAGCCGTGGATGGCGAACGGGTCGCCGATCTTGTGGATGGCATCCGCCAGCAGTACGGTAGCCTGGCGTTGCAGATCCAGCACGCTGTAATCCTGCCCCGCCACTTTTTCATTGGTGGATTCCGACAGGTCCAGCAGAACCATCACCGAAATGTCGCGCACCTTGCGCACCGAGCGCATCATGATGCGCGGATCGGGTTGCTGCACCATGCGGATGTCGATCATGGCGCGGATCGCGGCATTGATGTCGATTTCATCACCGTCCTCCAGTTTGCGAATACGTGTCACGCCCTGGGGTTGCAGCGCGTCAAGCAGGAATTTGAGGCGGGCGATGGTGGGCTTGTGCTGAGCGGCAATATCGTCGATCAATTGCAGGTCGCCGGCCTTGGGACGTTTCTCCAGCACCGTTGACCAGGCCGGGCGTTCCAACTGGATCTGGTAATCCCACTCGGCATAGTGATAGGGTTCCGATACCGGTTCTTTGCCCTCCAGTTCGTTGTAGGACTTGCCCATATCTTCATACGGGAACAGTTCGGTGCCGAGCACCCATATTTCTTGCGCGTCGTCCCCCGCGGTCTCGACATCAATCTCGTTGGCAAACTCCATCAGGCTGACATGTTTGCGTATTTGCCTGGGTGCTTCATAACCCGCGGCCATCGCCTTGTCGAAATCGAATTCCTCGAATTCCCAGAAGTAGCGGTTGTCATCGCGGTAGGGGGCAGTGAGCAAATCGCTGCGCGGATTGAAGGCAATGCGCTTCGCCAAGGGGCCATTGGCAAATTCATGAGCCAGTTGCACGCCGATATCCCACGAAACCTGGTTGTCGTCGAGTCGCTCCGCAGCCTGTTTGAACAGCACGCGTCCCTGGGCGATCCATGGGTCGTTGTCCTGGTATTGTTCATCCAGTAGCGCGCGCGCTAGACGGTTCAGATAATCACCCACAGAATCGTTCTGGTCGGATGTTATCTTGTGCAGCGGCGACCATAGCTGCTTGAGCCCGGGAAACTTGCGTATCGCCAGCGTTTCCACGCGTGCATCTTCGATCACGCTGATCACCGCCATCTGGAATGGATTGAGCGCTTCTGCCGAGATCGGTTCAAGGGTATAGACGATATGTGCGGCACTGTGTGCAGCAGCGGCACGGTACATGGCCAGGCCGGGCACTTTGGCAGTGCCGATAGTGACGTCGTCGTAGGCATCGGGCAGGTGGATGAAATAGTCCTCCACGTACGGCTGGTAGCCTTCCCGTGTTTCGAAGTCACCCGAAGTCGGTTTCATGAAAAAATCCCGCGCCCACAAGGCGCGCAGGTACATGTTGATGCGCCGCTGAACATCGATGAACAGCGTGCCCTTGCGCTCCTTCTGCAGCATCGCCAGCGATTCCTTGGACTGCAGGCTGAAGTAGTTGGCCTGTTCTGGGTAGTTGGTGCGGTGCGCATGCGCGCCCCATAGTGCCCAGCGGCGCAGGCCTCCCAGCGTAAGCTGGCTGAAAAGCGTTTCCAGATTTTCCAGCATTGGGCGCACGCCGCGCGGAGCCTGTGACAACAGCGTGTTGAGAAATTGCAGATAGGCGCGGAACAGGTGTTCGTCGCCCAAGCGGTTCGCCGCGGTGGGAGCGGTGCTGAGCACCAGTACAATGACCGATCCGGAAGTCTTCGAAGCAAGTTCAAGCGCGGCCTGTACCAGGTCTGGCACGACATCCTCACCAACTTCCTTGGCGACCAGAGGCGCATTATCGATCCAGGTGGCAATCAGCTCATCTCCTTTGCCGAGACTTTGGAGTGCGGCCGCGCCTTTGAGGAAATTGTCGAGGCCGCGGGCACTGAGTACCTTGGCGGCTTCAGGCCAGGCGGCACGCACGCTTTCCTGCAGCTCTGACGACAGCGCTGCCAGCAAGTCCTGATAGTCGTCGAGATTGATCGCCATGGTTACGCCAGATCAAAAGAACGTGGTCACGGCGGCATCCAGCGCATCGCGCATATCGGGGTCGTCTGTGATCGGACGCACCAGTGCCACGCGGCAGGCCTTGACTGGATCGACACCGGTTGCGATCAGGCTGGCGGCATAGATCAGCATGCGTGTCGAGATGCCCTCGTCCAGACCGTGTCCCTTGAGGTTGCGAGCACGTTCCGCAATGGAAACCAGCTTGCCCGCCATTTCCGCATCGACACCGGTCTCATGGGCAACGATTTCAGTTTCGATCATGTGCTCGGGATAGTCGAAATCGAGCGCACCAAAACGCTGCTTGGTGGACTGCTTGAGGTCTTTCATCAGGCTCTGGTAGCCGGGATTGTAGGAGATCACCAACTGGAAGTCTGGATGCGCCTTGATGAGTTCGCCTTTCTTTTCCAGCGGGAGAACGCGGCGGTTGTCGGTCAACGGGTGAATCACCACGGTGGTGTCCTGGCGTGCTTCAACCACTTCGTCCAGATAGCAGATCGCACCATATCGGGCGGCCAGGGAGAGGGGGCCGTCCTGCCAACGGGTGCCATTGGCATCGAGCAAAAACCGACCGACCAGGTCGGAGGCGGTCATGTCTTCGTTGCAGGCTACCGTGATCAGCGGCCTGCCCAGCTTCCAGGCCATATGCTCGACGAAGCGGGTCTTGCCGCAACCGGTGGGTCCCTTCAGCATCATGGGCATGCGCACGGTGTAGGCAGCCTCGAACAGTTCCACCTCGTCCGAAACGGCGCGGTAATAGGGTTCCTTTTCGATACGATACTGCTGGATGATGTCGCTCACTATTGCCTCCATCTATTGGTCAATACGGGGATGTAAGAAGCCGGTTACAACCCGACGGGTTGCTGACAGCCGCTTGCATCCATGTATGGGTATTGGCTGTGTGGTGGAAATAAATCCCCGCCGTGAACTGAATAAACGGCGGGGAAGTACCACGCTAAACTGTCTTGCCGCGGAAAATCACCATGTTCGTGCCNTGCGATTGCTTGAAGTTGTCATACGCCAGCAAACGAATATGATTGTTCGGGTTGGCTTTATGGCAAGCTTCCGCTTCCTTGATGACGACATCCACGTCGGTTTCGCCGAACATCGGCAGCTTCCACATATACCAGTAGTTGTCCATCAGATGCTCGGGTTCGGTATGTTCGATCCCCGGGTTCCAGCCCTTCTTGATGATGTACTCGACTTGCTTCCTGATCTGGTCTGTGGTCATCGCGGGCAGGTACGAGAACGTCTCGAATTTGCGACTGGCCGGATCGCTCAAGCGTGATTTGTAATCTTGCATTTCACTCATTTTGGTTTCCTTTGTAATTGACTATTGATCGGATCAGGGCGCATACGCGCCCTGATTCAATATTTACTTATGGGCCACGTCCAACTTGTCCACCGTATCGAACTCGAACTTGATCTCTTTCCAGGTTTCCATCGCGATCTTCAGTTCAGGACTGCTGTTGGCCGCCTTGGTCAGAATATCCTTGCCTTCTCTTTCCAGTTCGCGGCCTGAGTTGCGCGCTTCCACGCAAGCTTCCAGCGCCACGCGGTTGGCTGCAGCGCCCGCTGCATTGCCCCATGGGTGACCCAAAGTGCCGCCACCGAATTGCAGGCAGGCATCGTCGCCGAAGATGTTGAGCAGCGCGGGCATGTGCCAAACGTGGATACCGCCTGATGCAACCGGGAATACGCCCGGCATGGAGCCCCAATCCTGATCGAAGAAGATGCCGCGTGCGCGGTCTTCCTTGATGAAGCTGTCGCGCATCAGGTCGACAAAACCCAGTGTCGGCGCGCGGTCGCCTTCCAGCTTGCCGACCACGGTACCGGAGTGCAGGTGGTCGCCACCGGACAGGCGCAACGCCTTGGCCAGCACACGGAAGTGGATACCGTGGTGCGGGTTGCGGTCGATCACCGCATGCATGGCACGGTGGATATGCAGCAGCATGCCGTTGTCGCGGCACCAGTTCGCCAAGCCCGTGTTCGCACAGAAACCACCGGTAAGGTAGTCGTGCATGATGATAGGAGTGCCGAGCGACTTGGCATGTTCAGCGCGCTTATACATCTCTTCCGGCGTGGGCGCCGTCACGTTCATGTAGTGGCCTTTGCGCTCACCGGTTTCGCGTTCCGCTTTTTCGATGGCCTCCTGCACGAAATCGAAACGGGCGCGCCAGCGCATGAAAGGTTGGCTGTTGATGTTCTCGTCGTCCTTGGTCAGATCCAGACCGCCGCGCAGGCATTCGTAAACGGCGCGGCCGTAGTTCTTTGCGGACAATCCGAGCTTTGGCTTGATCGTGCAACCCAGCAACGGACGGCCATACTTGTTCAACAGATCGCGCTCGACCTGGATACCCTGCGGAGGACCACCGCAGGTCTTCACGAAAGCGATCGGAAAGCGTACGTCTTCCAAGCGCAATGCGCGCAGCGCCTTGAAGCCGAACACGTTACCCACCAGCGAGGTGAACACGTTAACGACTGAGCCTTCTTCGAACAGGTCGATCGGGTATGCAACGAATGCGTAAAAGCAGGTATCATCGCCCGGTACGTCTTCGATGCGATAGGCGCGTCCTTTGTAGTGGTCCAGATCAGTCAGCAAGTCGGTCCAAACTGTGGTCCAGGTTCCGGTCGAAGATTCGGCGGCAACGGCGGCGGCAACTTCCTCGCGAGGCACTCCGGCTTGTGGGGTTATCTTGAAACAAGCCAGAATATCCGTATCTTGTATCTTGTAATCAGGTTCCCAATAAGTTTGCCGGTATTCCTTTACGCCGGCGTTGTATGTTTTGACTGCCATTGCAATCTCCTTCCTATTCAGGTTTAACAGGTATCTTCCGCAAGAAAGACTGATGGCTCAGAAGAGCGTGCTAGTACTTTAGTCAAGTTCAACCATAAATAATAATTGTAATTTTCGATACAAACGATAGACTTGTATCTATGATTGATCGAACCAGAGACATGATGAAGAATGCGTCCTTGCGCCAGCTCAAGGTGTTCGAGTCGGTTGCGCGGAACCTCAGTTACACCCGCGCAGCCGAAGAGTTGTACTTGACCCAGCCGACAGTATCGATACAGATCAAGCAGTTAACCGATATCGTCGGACTGCCCCTGCTGGAACAGATCGGCAAGCGGGTCTACTTGACTGACTCGGGGCGCGAGCTGCTCAAGGTCTGCCGCGAGATTTTCGAGGGGCTGTCCCGCTTCGAGATGCTGGTCTCGGACATGAAGGGAGTGAAGGCGGGAAAACTGAGACTGGCCGTCATTACCACTGCCAAGTATTTTGTGCCGCGTCTGCTCGGACTGTTCTGCCAGCGCTTTCCCGGTATCGATGTGTCGCTCAAGGTGACCAATCGCGAACGGGTGTTGCAGCGCATGGCCGACAATCAGGACGACATCTATGTGCTTGGTACCCCACCAGAGGATATGGACATAGAAGTAGAACCCTTCCTGGAAAATCCGCTGGTCGTGCTGGCGCCAAGCAACCATCCGCTGGCTGCAGAAAAGAACATCTCGCTACAGCGCCTGGCGGACGAGCCCTTTCTGATACGCGAGCCAGGATCCGGTATCCGCCTGGCCACCGAACAGCTTTTTGCCGAGCGCGGGCTGAAACTGAAAGTCCGCATGGAGCTCGGCAGCAACGAAGCGATCAAGCAGGCGGTGGTGGGCGGACTCGGTATCGCCGTGCTGTCGGCCCATACGCTCACGCTGGACCACAACAGTGAGGAACTGGCCATTCTCGACGTGCAGGGCTTCCCCATACAGCGTCACTGGTATCTGGCTTACCCCAAAGACAAGCAGTTGTCTGTGGTGGCCTTGGCTTTCCTGGAATTCCTGCACAAGGAGAGCAAGCTGATCGGCGAGAAATATCTGCAGGGAATCCCGGGTTTTCCGTCGCAGAGAAACTGAAAATACAGTGCTTTCGCCTGTCGTTTCCAGACTGCCGGACAAACGCGCTTTGAGATTTTTTTCACGACACGACAATATTCCCATCCGTGATCCGTCTTCACAGGCATGGACACGACATTGACTGCGAATGCGCTGATGGCCGAACAGGACAAACGCATCACCGAAACCATCTCGCAAGAGCACGGGCGGCTGCGGAATTTCATCCGGCGGCGCGTGCCGGATGCGAACGAGGCGGAGGACATCCTGCAGGACGTGTTCTTCGAGTATGTCGAGGCCTATCGCTTGCCCGAGCCGATCGAGCAGGTGGGTGCGTGGCTGTATCGCGTGGCGCGCAATCGCATCATCGACCGTTTCCGCAAGAGGCGCGAGGTGGCGTTGCCGGAAATGCCGGGCGAGGAAGAAGACGGACATTGGCTGGAAGAAGTGCTGCCGTCGGCGGATGGCGGGCCGGAAGCGGCCTATGCGCGGTCGGTGTTGCTGGAAGAGCTGTATGCGGCGCTTGGGGAGTTGCCGAGGGAACAGCGCGACGTATTCATCGCCCATGAACTGGACGGGCGGAGTTTCAAGGAATTGGCAGCCGAAAAGAACGTGGCGGTGAACACGCTGCTGGCACGCAAGCGATATGCGGTGCTGCATCTGCGGGCCCGCCTGCAAACAATCTACGACGAGTTCGATTTGTAGGGTGGGCACGTTTTTGGTGCCCACGCGGAACGGTCCGGGATTACAGCGTGGGCACCAAAAACGTGCCCACCCTACGAACGGCCATGAAGAATTGAATATTTAAGGAGAGATGAAATGAACTGCAAGGCAAAATGCTGGAAGATAGGTTTATTGGTGGTGGCGGGTGTCGCGGCGCTGGGCTGGGTGGTGATGGCGCTGTGGAACTGGTTGCTGCCGACCTTGTTCTTCGGCGTCAGGGAGATCGACTATGTGCAGGCCATGGGTGTGCTGCTGCTGAGCAAGATACTGTTCGGCGGATTTCGCGGGCACTGCGGCGGGCATCGCAAATGGCATCAGCACCGCCTCGAAAGCATGACGCCGGAAGAGCGCGAGAAATTCCAGAACGGGATGCGCGGCTGGTGCGGCAAAAGCAAACTGGAAGACACTGCGGCCAAGGAATGAAATGACCAGACGCATTTTGTTGCTGGGGGCGACCGGACGTACCGGACGGCTCGCCCTCGAGTACGCCTTGTCGCGAGGCATCGAAGTGGTGGCGCTGGTACGCAGTGCGGCGGCGATCGCCGTGCAGTCGGACAAGCTCACCGTGATCGAAGGCTCGCCGATGAATGCCGACGACATCGGGAAAGCCATCGCAGGTTGCGATGCGGTGGTCAGTGCGCTGAACAATAACCGCACGTCGGATAATCCGTGGGCTAGGCGGCTCAGCCTGTCGCTGTTCATGACTCAGTCGATACGCACTTGTCTGGCGGCGATGAAAGAGCTGGGCATGCGCCGCATCGTGGTGCTGAGTTCTGTCGGGGTGAACGACTCGTTCGACGACGCAGTGTTCTTCATGCGCTGGCTGATCCGCAATACCAACCTGCAATACACCTTTCAGGATCACGATGCGCAGGAGTCCGAGTTGCGCAGGTCAGGCAAGGACTGGACGGCAGTGCGCGCGGCTCTCCTGAATAACGGCAAGAAACTCAAGACACTGGTCGCGAGCTATTGCAACGAGCCGAAACCGGCGCTGATGATCTCGCGCCTGCACACGGCGCGTTACATGATCGATTGTCTGGAAGATCGGACCACATTCCGCAAGGCGCCGACGATATCCGAGCGGTAGAAACATGCCATGGCAAAAGGTAAGCATAAATCTGACAGTAAGNTAATTCAGTCGNTTGACTTAATCANCCGACTGAATTACCTTGCTTCAACTGCCTATAGATCCCGGAACGAAGCATGATCGCTAAAAAAGAAAGCCGCTGTCTGTTGTTGCAAACAGCACAACGCTTGCTCGGCCACCAGCCGAGTGCGCAGGAAGAGACACGCTGGCGCCTGCTGCAAGCCGCGACCGAGGTGTTCGCCGAAGTCGGTTACCACGCCGCGACCACGCGCGAAATCTGCAAACGGGCCGAGGTCAATCTGGCCTCCATTCACTATTACTACGGCGACAAGGCGGAGTTGTACCGCGAAGTGTTCCGCCTGCCTTTCCTCAATGATTGCAATACTTTTGCCACGCTGGATATCGCGCAAGTCTCCCTGGAGGAAGCGCTACAGTCTTTCTATGGCTGGCTGTTTCCGCCGACCCTCGATGAAGACCCGATGCGGCAGCTCTTCATGCGGCTGCATGCGCGCGAAGACGCCGAACCCAGCGGCGTGCTGGGCGATGCCATGGTGCAGGCGTTCCGCCCGAATCACGAAAAGATGCAGGCCTTGTTGTGCCGGGAGTTTGATCTGCAGAAACCCGATGCTGACGTGGACAGATTGACTTTCGGAGTCATCGGTCTGGCGACCTTCTATTTCCACAACCGGATGGCGCTCGATTATTTTGCGCCGGACCTGATCAGCGGGCAGGAGGCCAGGGAGACGATGACGGAAAGACTGGTCGGATACGCCGTCGCGTTGATCGAGGCAGAACGCAAGCGCCGTGCAATCGCAGCAGGTACAAACAAGTAAACCGGCCTGGCCCTGCCTGTACCGACACCGACATCGTTTTAGAGGAAGACCCGGAATGAACATGCACATCAAACGCAACTCCCTGATCATCAGTATTGCTTTTCTGGCTTTGGCGCTGGCGGCCGGTGGCGCCTGGGTAGCCGGCACCGGTACCGCCAAGGCCGAGCCGTCCGTACCCGGCGAAAGCCGTCCGGCACTGACGGTGCGGACGACCGTGCTGCACCAGGACAAATGGGGACGCACACTGTCGGCCAACGGCAGCATCCTGCCATGGCAGGAAGCCATCATCAGTGCCCAGGTGCAGGGGGTGCGTCTTGCGGAGGTGAAAGTCAGCATCGGCGATCATGTGAAACAGGGCGACGTGCTGGTGACACTGGATAATTTTGCGCGCCTCAGCGACGACCCGACAGCAAACCATTCCGCGCAGGGGCGCATCGTCGCGCCCTATGACGGCGTCATTTCTGCAGCCAGTGCAAATTCGGGTTCCATGTCNCAGCCCGGGGCAGAACTGTTCCGGCTGATCCGCAACGGGCGTCTGGAGTGGCGCGCCGAACTGACCGCGGAAGAGTTGATGCTGTTGCGCAAGGGAATGACGGCCGAAGTCGCCGTGGGCGAAGGGCGTGTCATCAGGGGCACGGTCCGCGCCATTTCTCCGGCGGTGAATCTGGAGACGCGCTACGGCTATGCACTGGTCACCCTGCCGGACAGCGCGGGGGTCATTGCCGGGCTTTTTGCGCGTGGCACATTCGATATCGACAACGGCAAGCGGACCTTGCTGTCGTTGCCGCAGTCGGCTGTCATGCAGCGCGGCAGCATGACTTTCGTGCTGGTGGTGGGGGCAGACAGCCATGTGCACGAGCGCGAGGTGAAAGTCGGACAGCGCAATGGCGACCGCATCGAGATCAAACAGGGACTCAAGCCGGATGAGCCGGTTGTCGAAAGCGGAGGGGCATTTCTGACCGAGGGCGATGTCGTTCAAGTGGTGAAAGGTTAAGCATGAACGTTTCATCCTGGTCGATACGCAACCCGATTCCGGCGGTGCTTGGCTTCATTATGCTCACGTTCCTGGGCGTGATGGCGTTCAAGGCCATGAAGATCCAGCTGTTCCCCGACATCGATCTGCCGACGATCACCGTGACGGCCTCGATGCCGGGTGCGTCGCCGGACCAGATGGAAGCCGAAGTGGCACGCAAGATCGAGAACGCGCTTGCCAGCGCCCAGGGCCTGAAACACCTGTACACCCATGTCACGGACGGAACCGCCATCGTGTCCGCCGAATTCAGGCTGGAACGCGATACGCGCGTGGCGCTGGAAGACGTGCGATCTACGGTCACGCGCATCCGCAGCGACCTGCCGAAGGAGATGCTCGATCCGGTCATCACCAAAGTGGAGCTGAGCGGCAAGCCGATCGTGACCTATACCATCGCCGACCCCGAGATGAGCGAGGAGGAACTGTCCTGGTTCGTCGACAACAACATCACCAAGTTGCTGCTGGGCGTAAAAGGCGTCGGTGCGGTGAATCGCGTCGGCGGTGTGACACGACAGGTTCGCGTCGAGCTCGATCCGGCCAAGTTGCTGGCCTTGAATATCACCGCCACTGAAGTTTCAACCCAGTTGAGCAAGATCCAGCAGGAAGCGCCGGGCGGGCGCACCGATCTCGGCGGCATGGAACAATCCGTGCGTACCGTGGCAACGGTGCAGACTGCCGGGCAGCTGGCGCAGATGGAGATCAGCATACGCGACGGCCGCCGCATACGCCTCGACCAAGTGGCCGACGTCAGCGACTCCATCGCCGAACGGCGCGCCGCCGCCCTGCATGACGGCAGGGAAGTGGTCGGCTTCGAGATCGTCCGTTCGCTCGGCGCGAGCGATGTCGAAGTCGGGAACGGTGTAGCGAAGGCGCTCGCAACCCTGAAACAGACGCACCCGCAGGTCACCGTGGAACGCGTATTCAATACGGTAGACCAGGTGTACGAGACCTACAGGGGATCGATGGAGATGATCTTCGAGGGCGCGCTGCTGGCGGTGATCGTGGTGGTCTTTTTCCTGCGCAACACGCGCGCCACCATCGTGGCGGCGACTGCTTTGCCGTTGGCGGTTATCCCCACCTTCGCGGTCATGTATGTGTTCGGTTTCACCATCAACCTGGTGACGTTGCTGGCATTGTCGCTGGTGGTCGGTGTGCTGGTGGACGATGCCATCGTCGAGATCGAGAACATCATGCGCCATCTGGAGATGGGCAAAACGCCCTACCAGGCGGCGATGGAAGCGGCCGACGAGATCGGCATGGCGGTGATCGCGACGACCTTCACGCTGGTCGCGGTATTCCTGCCGACCGCATTCATGAGCGGCATACCGGGCAAGTTCTTTGTGCAGTTCGGCTGGACGGCGGCCGTGGCGGTGCTGTTCTCGCTGGTCGTGGCGCGCTTGCTGACCCCGATGATGTCGGCCTATTTCCTGCGCCCGCGCGAGTTGCATGCGACACCGAAGTGGCTCGAGATCTACCTCAAATG
>JGI20214J51088_10003029_pt1 | contig 11103 bp, 10 predicted proteins | sample WetSurMetagenome_FD_51088 | JGI IMG/M metagenome (IMG submission 51088)
TCTGCCGCGATGTCCCTTGCAACCAAAAGATCATCGGTCTTTCCCGCCACTACAAGGGCCGCTGCTGCGTTCATGAGGACTATATCGCGTTTCGGCCCCTTCTCACCATTGAGTATATTGAGGGCAATCCGGGCATTGACGTCTTTCATGCCGCCTATCAGGTGTGATTTGCTATGTATGCTGAAGCCGAAGTCTTCGGGCCTGATACGAAAGTTTTCTATACGGCCTTCATGAAATCTTGATATCCGAGTGGCATTACAGACGGTTATCTCATCCAGCCCGTCTTCGCCGTGCACGACCATGCAGTCATGCGCCCCGAGGTTGCCGAGGACTTTTGCTATCGTTTCGGTAAGCTCGGACGAGAACACTCCGAGCACCTGTCGTTTTGCGCCTGCGGGGTTTGTGAGCGGGCCGAGTATGTTGAAGATAGTGCGGACACCCATCTCTTTGCGGGGTATTACCGCGAATTTCATGGCCGGATGCAGGAACGGGGCGAACAGGAACCCGAAGTTTGTCTCTTCAAGGCAGCGTTCCACCTTGTCGGGTGTCAGGTCTATTTTTACGCCGAGGGCCTCCAGCACATCGGCGCTGCCGGAACTGCTCGAAACCGAGCGGTTGCCGTGTTTGGCCACAGGCGCCCCGGCAGCGGATATTATAATCGCAGTGGTTGTGGAGATATTGAAGGTGTTCGACATGTCGCCGCCGGTGCCGCAGGTGTCCACAACGCCTTCGGGCGCCTTTATCTTTGTGGCTTTCCGAAGCATTACGGCAGCAGCCCCTGTGATCTCTTCGACCGTCTCGCCCTTCATGCGCAGCGCGATCAGAAAGGCTCCTATCTGCGCGTCGGTGGCGCGGCCTTCCATGATCTCGGTCATGCATTCGACCATCTCCTCCTCCGACAGCCCGATTTTTTGGGAGAGAAGGTTTATCGCCTCGCGTATCATTGCCGGTTTTCCAGCTTGACGAAATTCAGGAGCAGCTTTTTCCCCATGGCCGTGAGTATCGATTCCGGATGGAACTGGACACCTTCGATCGGGTAAATCTTGTGTCTCACTCCCATAATAAGCTCCCGCTCTCCGTCCGTCTCGGTCCATGCGCCGACCTCAAGACAGTCCGGAAGGGTCTCGGGTTTGATTATCAGGGAATGATATCTTGTTGCCTCAAAGGGATTCGGTATGCCCTTGTAGATGGTCTTCCAGTCATGATGTATCATGGAGGTCTTCCCGTGCATCAGGTAAGGCGCGCGGATGATATCCCCGCCGAATGCAGCTCCAATGGACTGATGTCCGAGGCAAACGCCGAGTATGGGGACTTTTCCAGCGAAATGTCTTATTACCGCAACGGAGATGCCGGCCTCTTTTGGAGTGCAGGGTCCGGGAGAGATTACGATCCTGTCGGGCTTCATTTCAGAGATCTCTTTTATGGATATCCTGTCGTTCCTGAATACGCGCACGTCTTCTCCGAGCTCGCCCAGATACTGGACCAGGTTGTATGTGAAGGAATCGTAATTGTCTATCATTAGAAGCATGGTTATCTCTTGTTCTTCTCGACGAATTCGACTGCGGTCATCATGGCCATCGCCTTGTTCACGGATTCCCAGTATTCGTTTTCGGGTTTGGAGTCCGCGACAATGCCGCCTCCGGTCTGGAAATAGACCTTTCCATCCTTGATTACGAGAGTCCTGATCGCTATGCATGTGTCCGTATTGCCGGAATATCCGAAATAGCCGACAGCCCCTGCGTATACCCCGCGTTTTGTGGGTTCAAGCTCTTCAATGATCTCCATGGCCCTGATCTTCGGGGCCCCCGACACGGTGCCGGCAGGGAAGGTTGCCCTGAACACATCGAAGGCGTCCATATCATCCCTCAGCCTGCCCTCGACGTTCGACACCATATGCATTACATGACTGTAACGCTCCGTCACCATGAGGTCCGTTACCTTTACAGAGCCTGTCTTTGCCACCCTGCCGACATCGTTTCTGCCGAGGTCGATCAGCATGAGATGTTCGGCCTTTTCCTTGGGGTCCTGCTGCATGTCCAGTTCAAGGGCGCGGTCTTCTTCCTCCGTCTTGCCCCTCTTTCGTGTGCCTGCAATCGGACGCACCGTGACCGTTCCGTCTTCAAGCCTCACGAGTATTTCCGGAGACGCCCCGGCGATGTGCGCGTCTCCCATATCGAAATAGAACATATATGGAGAAGGGTTGATTACACGCAGGGCGCGATAGACCGTAAACGGATGCGCCGTACAGGGCCGCTCGAACCTCTGCGCAATGACCGTCTGGAATATGTCGCCGGACAGGATGTATTCCTTTGCCTTTTCGACTGCCGCCTTGAAGTTCTCTTTTTTGAAGCTTGACTTGAAGTCGGAGGCCTCGGGCCGGGCCGGGACCCCGGAGCCCTGAGGCATGGCAAGAGGAGTCTTCATCGCGCAAGGTTTTCCGAGGGCCGCGACGATACCATCGATCTTTTTTACGGCCTCTTTATAAAGGTCTTTCAGGTCGCGGCTTTTCTTTGTGGGAAAGATCTTTTTACCGCGCAATTTTATATCGGCGTCCGTATGCACGTTCGTCAATATCGATAGCGTCTGTTTCAGGTTGTCGAAGATGAGCAGGGTATCGAACAGCATCAGCAGCATGTCCGGCACATTCAGCCCCGGTTTTTTCCTGTGCGGCAGTTTCTCGAATGAGCGGACCATGTCATAGCCGATATAACCGACGAACCCTCCCGAAAAACGCGGCAGTTCGGGCAGCACAACAGGATGGAACTGGTCGAGTATCTCTTTTACAACAGACAGTGGGTTTTCAGCCGAAGCCCTTATAGTGTCCCGTCCGTTTGCGATTTCGACTTTATTGCCGCGTCCGGTTATCGTGAGCGTTGGGTCCACGCAGATAAACGAATAGCGGGCCCACTTTTCTCCCCCCACAACACTTTCGAGCAGAAAGGCGGGACGCTTTTTCAGCTTTATATACGCGCTGACCGGGGTCTCGGTGTCGCAGAGGATATTTTTGTAAATAGGTATTACATTGGCCGTCTGCGCCAGCGTTTTAAATTCGTCGGCGGAAATATTCATCCGGCTATTTTAAAGAAACGGCATTGTTTTTGGCAATCGGAAGGGCCGGTTTGCAATGACAAATCAGGGATTATATTTCGGCGCAGACGTCCATCAGGGATTGACAGGGGAAAGCGAATCGTGATAATCTTTCTGACACCGCTGTGCGGGAGCTGCGGACAAAGTTCATCCATAGGCCCCGATATAAGGCGGTTGTATGCGGGTGTAGCTCAGTGGTAGAGCACAACCTTGCCAAGGTTGGGGTCGCGGGTTCGAATCCCGTCGCCCGCTCCATTTAATAATGAAGTGGGAAGTAGGATGTTCAAAAAAGTATAAGAGAAGATTATTTCTTTCACTTTTCACTTCTTACCTCTCACTTTCCGCTTTTTTTGAGCCGGCGACGTACCCAAGTGGCAAGGGGGAGGTCTGCAAAACCTTTATTCAGCGGTTCGAATCCGCTCGTCGCCTCCATTCTTTCTCTCCGGAAATAAGCCTTTGATGCGCAACGAACATTATGTGTCTGCTTCCCAAATATAATATTGACTTTCAACCCGATTATTGGATAGGTTAATAAATAAGCGCTGAAAGTGTAAATAAAGCCTGCCGGAGTGTGAGCCGGACGGCAACGGTAAAGCGGAGTTTGGAGGAGGTCAACTATGAACACATTCAAGACCCTGATGTTAATGGTCTTACTTACGGTTATGCTGGTGATGATGGGGGGAGTGATAGGCGGTCAATCGGGCATGACGATTGCGCTTGTCATAGCCTTTGCCGTCAATTTCGGCAGTTACTGGTTCAGTGACAAGATCGTGCTTCATATGTATGGAGCGCAACAGGTGACGGAGGCCGAGGCCCCTGAGTTATATAGTATCGTCAGAAGGCTTACGGCCAGGGCGCAGCTGCCGATGCCCAAGGTGTATATTATGGACGAGGACCAGCCGAACGCGTTTGCGACGGGAAGGAACCCGAATCATAGCGCAGTGGCGGTTACGGGCGGCATAATGAACATCCTAACGAGAGAAGAACTTGAAGGCGTGCTGGCCCATGAGCTGGCGCATGTAAAGCACAGGGATATACTTATCAGCACTATTGCGGCGTCCATAGCCGGGGCAATAACATATCTCACGCATTTTGCTTTTTTCTTCGGCGGCGGCAGGGACGACGATGAGGGGATGAACCCCGTTGCCATGATAATCATGATGATTGTCGCTCCCATAGCGGCAATGATCGTGCAGATGGCGATATCGCGCTCAAGGGAGTTCGCTGCCGACAGCGGCGGGGCCGAGATCTGCGGACAGCCGCGTTTTCTTGCCAATGCGCTCAGGAAGCTCGACATTACATCCAGGCAGATACCTATGGAGGACGCAAACCCTGCTACTGCGCATATGTTTATCGTAAGCCCGCTTTTTGGCGGAGGTCTTTCAAAACTTTTCAGCACCCATCCTCCGATGGAGGAGAGGATTGCCCGTCTTGAGGCGATGTCAACAGGCGGCGTGAGATAATTTGACATGATAAAAGGGGAAAATATGGATAAGCCGCTCGTCGGCATCATAATGGGCAGTGACAGCGACCTTCCGATAATGGTGCAGGCCGAGGAGGTCTTGAAGGACATGGGCGTGCCTTATGAGATGGACATAATGTCCGCCCACAGGCTCCCCGACAAGACAGCGGAATATGCCCGTACCGCAAGGGCCCGCGGGCTCAATGTCATTATTGCCGGGGCGGGGATGGCGGCCCATCTGGCTGGGCTGATGGCGTCTCTCACCACCCTGCCGGTTATAGGTGTTCCGCTCAAATCAGGGCCGCTGGAAGGCGTTGACGCGCTTTATTCGACCGTGCAGATGCCTCCGGGCATCCCGGTTGCGACCGTGTCGGTAAACGGCGCAAAGAACGCGGCCTATCTGGCATGCTCCATTTTGTCCATAAAATATCCCGAGATTGCGGACAGGATCGAGGAGTTCAGGGAAAAGACGAGAAACATCATCGAAGAGAAGTCGGCCAGGTTCAAGCACCATCAATAGCGGATAATTGACTGCGGGCCTGTGTCATACGACGCAGGCCTTTTTTTATAGCCGGATTTTATTTAGATTAGAGCGCAGGGGCAGCCGTCTCCCGGCGCGATGAATTTATCCCTGTATTTGACAGATTAAAAGTATCAGAATGGTATATCGACTCAAGCGGAGCTCTCTGCCCTGCCGCTCTTCGCAGCCCTGAGAACCCAGACATCGCGCCTTGATCCTGCTACCCCTGCGCTACGGGAACGATTTGCGCCGATATGCGGCTGTCCGTGCCGACCGTAACAGTATGATAATTTATACCTGAACCCTGATCGCTATGGGGATGGGTTGCGCCGAGGCTTCGAGCCTGCCGCCCCTGAAGGCAGGGGATGGAATGGGACGCATTAGTTTTATTGCCGGGCAATCTGTTTTAATATATAATTATCCGGAATTACCGGTTTATGGAGGTTATATGGCTGATGTTGTCATAAAGACGGATTTGGCGGGCCTGAAGCTCTTGAGGCGCGGAAAGGTGCGCGACGTATACGAGGTGGGCGACCATCTTTTGATAGTGACTACGGACAGGGTTTCCGCATTCGATGTAGTGCTGCCGAACGGCATACCGGGCAAGGGGCGGGCCCTGACGCAGATGTCTGTTTTCTGGTTCGCGCAGATGACCGGCATAATTGAAAATCATATAGTCGCCACGGATATAAAGGATTTCCCTGCGGAACTGAAGAAGTATGCCGATATCCTCGAAGGCCGCAGTATGCTGGTGAAGAAGGCGCAGCCGCTTCCGATAGAGTGTATCGTGCGCGGATATCTTTCCGGGTCGGGCTGGAAGGAATATCGGCAGAAGGGTTCTGTATGCGGCATCCCGCTGCCTGCGGGACTCGTTGAATCCGCGCGTCTTGCAGAGCCGCTTTTTACCCCCAGCACGAAGGCCGAAGAGGGACACGATATGAACATCAGCTTTGATGAAACAGCGAAGATACTCGGCAGGCAACAGGCGGAGAAGGTCAGGGAGGTGGCCCTGGCGGTTTACAGGCGCGGGCGGGAGATAGCGGAGCGGAAGGGGATTGTCATAGCGGATACGAAGATGGAGATGGGCATATATAACGGCAAGCTGATCATCATTGATGAACTCATGACGCCTGATTCTTCAAGGTTCTGGTCCATGAAGACATATCAGTCCGGCAAGGGGCAGGACAGCTATGACAAGCAGATAGTGAGGGATTATCTTCTGACCCTGAACTGGGACTTCAAATATCCGGGGCCTGAACTGCCTGCGGAGATATTGGAGAAGACGGCTGCGCGGTATCAGGAGATACTTGAGATCCTGACGAAATAGAGTGCGGACGGATGACAGGTTCTCTTTTGCCCGGAAGGGCAGCTGAAACAGATTCGAGGGCATAATGGATAAATTTGATAAATTGGTGGACATAATGGCGAAGCTCCGCGCAGAGAACGGCTGCGCGTGGGACAAGGTCCAGACGCACGAATCGTTGAAGCCCTATCTCATTGAAGAGGCGTATGAAGTGATCGAGGCCATCGACGAAAATGACCCGGCGAAGCTGAAGGAAGAGCTGGGGGACCTGCTTATGCAGGTTGTGTTCCATTCCCAGGTCGCAAAGGACTCCGGAGAGTTCGATATAGATGATGTGGTCGAAAAGATAAGCTCAAAGATGATATTCCGGCATCCCCATGTGTTCGGAGACGCCGTATTCGACACGCCGGAAGCCGTGGTAAAGCAGTGGCATGAGCGTAAGAAGGAGGAAGGCAAGTTCAGGGATTCCGCGCTCGAAGGCGTGCCTCAGGGGCTGCCCGCCCTGCTCAGGGCGCACAGGTTGCAGTCGAGGGCTGCAAAGGTCGGATTTGACTGGGAAAAGGTGGAGGACATATTCGACAAGCTGGATGAGGAACTGGGGGAATTCAGGGAGGCCTTTGAAAAAAAAGGTCATAAAGAGATCGAGGACGAACTCGGCGACATCTTTTTTGTGCTCGTCAATATCTCAAGGGCTGTCGGCGTTAACGCCGAAGGGGCACTGAGAAAGACCATTGCGAAATTCATATCCCGTTTCCGCTATATCGAGATGAAGGCCGCGGCAGCGGGACGCCGGCTTGAGGACATGCGTCTGGAAGAGATGGACGCGCTGTGGGACGAGGCCAAGGAACTCGAAAGAACCTGAGAGAAGCATTATGGCAAAAGACAAAATACCGGTCACGCAGGCAGTGCGCGTTCTGCGGGCCGCAGGCGTTGATTTCACAGACCATATCTATACCTATGAGGAACATGGCGGCACGGAGGTCTGCGCGCGCGAGCTGGATGTGGATGAACACAGTGTTATCAAGACCCTTGTAATGGAAGACGACAAAAAGGACCCTTTGATAGTCCTGATGCATGGGGACCTCCAGGTCTCGACAAAGGAACTTGCCAGGCAGATCGGGGCAAAGTCCGTTACTCCCTGCAGGCCCGAAATTGCGGACAGGCACACCGGCTATATGGTAGGCGGCACATCTCCGTTCGGCGTCCGCAGGAAGATGCCTGTTTATATGGAAGAGACTATTTGCAACCTTGAACGTATATATATCAACGGAGGCGGAAAGGGCTATCTGGTCGGAATGGCCCCAAAGGATGTCGTCAATATCCTGAATCCCAAAATGGTCGGAGTCGGTATCCCCTGACCCCGAAACTGTTATCCGGGATGTGCCTAATATTGTTTGCCCTTTTCCCTGAAAAGTCTTTATACTTAACGGACATATTTTCCGAATAATTCTTATCCTACCGGAGGTATTTGAAAGTGAAAAAGATGCGTCTGTTTCTTGCCATACTGATATCCATATCTTTACTTGTTGTCGCCTGCCAGAAATCGGGTGAGCCTGTTATCAAGATCGGCGTGATTGCCGAACTCACGGGCCAGATCCCCGCTGTAGGGGCTTCATGCAAAAACGCGGCCGTGCTTGCCGCAAAAGAGATCAATGACGCCGGGGGGATCGAACTCGGCGGGACAAAGTACAAGATAGAGCTGGTGATTGAAGACAGCGCCGCAAAACCCGAGCAGGCTGCCGCAGTCGCCCAGAAGCTGATTACCCAGGACAAGGTGGCGGCCATTGTGGGACCGAATTCGAGCGGCAATGCAATCCCGGCCTCCGAGATTGCCGAGACGATGAAGGTGGCGCTGATCACCCCGTGGTCTACCGAACCGAAAACGACCATAGACTCCAGGACCGGAAAGCCCAAGCAGTATGTATTCCGCGCCTGTTTTACGGATATCTTTGAGGGACAGGCCCTCGGCAAGTTTGCAAGCGGGACGCTCAAGAAGAAAAAGGCGGCGGTCCTGTATGATGTGGCGTCCGATGTCCTGAAGAGCCAGGCTGAACTTTTCCGCAAGAGCTTTGAAGAAAGCGGAGGCACGATAGTCGCTTTTGAAACCTACGCTTCAGGAGACAAGGATTTTTCCGCCCAATTGACGAAGATCAGCGGCTCCAGCCCTGATATCATCTTTCTGCCGAGTTATTATACGGATGTTCCCATGCAGGTCCAGCAGGCATACCGCCTCGGACTCAAGGTTCCGTTCCTCGGGAGCGACGCCTGGAGCACTCCGGAACTCATAAAGATGTGCGGCAAGGATTGCGAAGGATTTTTCTTTATGAACCACTATTCCCCTGAAACCCAAAATCCCATGACAAAGAAATTTGCCGATTCCTATAAGGCCATGCATGGGAGCGTTCCGGACGATATAGCGGCGCTCACCTACGATTCCTTCGGGCTCCTCGTTCAGGCCCTGAAGTCTGCGGGCAAGGCCACGCCGCAGGCCATACGCGACGCGCTTGCGGGCATCAGGGAGTATAAGGGCGTAACCGGAGAGATGCTTTTCCAGGAGGGATCGGGAGATCCCCGCAAAGGCGCCGTCATCATGCAGATCAAAGACGGCAAATTTGTCTGGTATGCCGACACCCAGCCTTAACCCCCGGGATAAATGAGGCATGCCTCCGGATATAAACGCCGGAGGCATGCCTTTAAACAGATTATCAGGAAGGATAACCGCCGGCATTGACTTACTCAATCCAGCAGATACTTAATGCGCTGCAGTTGGGCAGCATATATGCGCTTATAGCCCTGGGCTATACAATGGTGTACGGCGTGCTCAGGATGATCAACTTCGCGCACGGCGATTTCTTCATGGTCGGCGCGTACTTCTGCCTCATTTCAGTTACGGTCTTCGGTCTGTCTTTTATTCCAACACTCCTGATTGCAATGACGGGAGTCGCGTTGCTCGGGGTCCTGACCGAACGCATTGCTTACAAGCCGCTCCGCCGGGCGCCGCGCGTTTCGGCCATTATAACCGCTCTCGGCGTCGGCATCTTTCTCGAGAATTTCACCCTTGCCCTCAGCCCGTACCCCAAACATGTGCCGTCCATTATCGAGACCGTTAACTGGAACCTGGGCGGCGTGACCGTTTCGAATCTGCAGGTCATCATTATTGTCCTTTCCCTTTTGCTTATGGCCTTTCTGCATTATATAGTGCAGCATACCCGTACAGGCATTGCCATGCGCGCCATATCGTGCGACATTGGCACGGCCCCGCTTATGGGTGTGCCCGTCAATTTCGTCATATCGGTTACCTTCGCGCTCGGCAGCTGCCTCGGCGGCGCAGCCGGAATGCTCTACAGCATGGCATATCCCGTTATCGATCCCTATATGGGTATCATGGTGGGATGGAAGGCCTTTATCGCTGCGGTTGTCGGCGGAATAGGCAACATACGCGGCGCCGTACTCGGCGGTTTTATACTCGGGGGCACGGAGATACTTGTGGCGGCCTTTATGCCGTCCACGTACAGGGATGTAGTCGCCTTCTCTATTTTGTTGATACTCCTTATTTTCAGGCCTTACGGCATCCTCGGGAAACCGAGAGCAGGGAAGGTGTAGCCCGATGTACGGTATCCGGTCCGCGCTATCTTCCAGGGCAACGCTGCCGGTTCTTTTGTTTGCCGGATTTCTTCTCTCCTTTGCCATTCCCGCATACGGGCTGCTCGACCTGTATGTCCAGCTCATTATCATCTATATAGGCATTAACATCATCCTCGCTCTCAGCCTGAACATCGTAAACGGCTATATGGGTGAGTTTTCGGTCGGACACGCGGGCTTCATGTCCATCGGCGCGTATGTCTCGGCAGTCCTGACGGTAAAGGTTTTCCCCTATGATCAGGCCTTCCTTTTTTTTCCTGCGGCAATAATTGCGGGAGGTATTGCGGCAGCCGTTCTGGGCCTTGTGGTGGCCATACCGTCCTTCAAGACAAGGGGCGATTATCTCGCCATCGTGACCCTCGCCTTCAGCATGATCATAAAGTCGGTATTCGACAATATAGATTATGTGGGCGGGGCAAGGGGCTTTACAGGGATGGACAGGCTCACAACCCTGCCGATGACCTATTTCTGGACGGTCCTGAGCATCTGGGTCATGAGGAATTTCATATACTCGAAATTCGGCAGGGGAATGCTTGCCATACGTGAAGAGGAAATAGCGGCGGAGATGATGACGGTCGACACCCGCAGGGTAAAGGCCCTTGCGTTCGTCATATCTTCTTTTTTTGCGGGCATAGCAGGAGCTCTCCTGGCGCATATGCTGCAGTTCATCAATCCGAGGATGTTCGATATCATCAAGTCTACCGATATTCTCATAATGGTTTATCTCGGAGGGATAGGTTCCATTACGGGGTCCATTATCGGGGCAACGCTCTTTACCGTGCTTATAGAGGTCCTGAGACCGCTCGAGATGTGGCGCATGGTCCTGATGCCGCTACTTCTGGTTGTCCTTATGATTTACCGTCCGCTCGGCATTATGGGGCTGAGGGAGCTGAAGCTCTTCATACCGGGTCATGACGGGGCTTGCCTGCGCGACAAACCGGACAAAAAGGGGATACAGGATGCTTCTTGAGACAAAAGGGGTAACGCAACGCTTCGGCGGCATATGCGCCGTCTCCGAATTGAACCTCAAGGTAGAGGCAGGCGAAGTAGTGGGCGTAATAGGCCCCAACGGCGCGGGCAAGACGACGG
>JGI20214J51088_10003030_pt1 | contig 11101 bp, 13 predicted proteins | sample WetSurMetagenome_FD_51088 | JGI IMG/M metagenome (IMG submission 51088)
GAGAGTTCGATCGCCTCGCGGGCGGTGAAGGAAAATTTCTCACGCGGTTTTCCGTGGAGGTGTTCCCAGAGGGGTTTGAGCGCGGAGCTGTCCGCCTGGGGAAGAAAGAATTCGGCGGCGAAGCGGAGATCGACGATCCGCGGGTTCCCGCAACCGGCAAGCAGGGATTCGATCTGTTCGCGTGGATTAAGCGTAATCAGGACATCCGATCCCCGGAGCATTGAAGATAGAAAAGCCGTAGCGTCCGGTAAAGGTGAGGCGGTCCGTAACACCTCCCGGGAAATGCCGGAGGCATGGCGATCCCGCTCCGTCGTCTTTCCGTAATGAACGAGAGAGGAGAAGGTTTCCTCCGGCCGGTCCGGGGCGATCACCGCCGCAGCGATCTCATAAATCCGATTGCCGTTGTCCTCCAATAGCCCACTGTGGGCGTAGAGACAGGCGATGTTCCGGATTGTCCTGTGGTAAGGTTTCAGCACGTTTTCATGCCTCTTCAAAAAAAGACTTCGCCGGCTCACGATGAATCGGTTGCGTGCGCAGGCAGAGATTCATATCGCGCCGAGGCCGATTTGGCAACGTTTTTTATGGACATTCCCAACCGGGACTCCTGGTGATGGCCGGTATTATTACTCCGGCTACAATATATGTCAAAGTGGTCATTACTGCGAAAGCGGGAATCCAGATATGCAGAAGTAAGAAAATGGTTGCGTTATGCCTGTCAAGAGATTTATAAATATTTAACTATATTTAAAATGGGATAGGGAGCGGTATTCCATGAGTGCAAGGATACAATTGCACTGTTGTGGTCTGGAGTCCTGAAAATGCTCCCGAGTGGTGGAGATATCAAGAAACTTTAGAATAACTTGTTGGGCAAGGGAATGGAAGCAGAGATGAATGAATCGCAAGGCAAACTTCCGGAGACTGTCGCAATCAGCGTAGAAAGGATGATGCGTTTTTGTCTCCTTTCACGGATGGCGTTCGAATACGCTTCCGACGAAAAGAAGATTCTGCCGCTTCATCTGACCAACTTCGGAGTATTACTATTAGAGGCTGCAAGTTTCTTGTACTCCCTTTTCGATCACAGAAAGGACTCGATCAATCTATTGAAGGTGTGGCAGGGTTTTGATCATCCATTCGGTGGTGAGCTTCAAGAATGTGTGAGGAGATTGGATCCCTTTAAAGAAGAGCTGAGGTTAGTGCGAAATAGAGTTGGTTTTCATGGAAGCTTGAATCGAACTAACGAGCGTTCTGGGCTCGGCATCTTTGATGTTGATAGTTTACGAGCAGACAAGTTTTTCGAACTCATGCGAGATATGACAGAACTATTTCTATATATGATTGAGTGGTACATGCAGGGATTGGACGAATCGATAAAACCTCGCGAGGTTTTGAAGGAGTTTCTTGAGGAGCTGAAGGGCCACTCATAAAATGAAAAGTCGAAATGAACGCTACTCAAGGGGCATCAGAGCCCAATCGGTTGCACCTGATCGCCGATAAAACGGCTCCAGATGAGCCGTACGTCGGGCTGGCGTTCACATTTACATCGTAGCGTTCAGTTTTTCTGGAGGGATTGTTGTGTTGCAATTGACCGCTAAATTTATCATTCAGCTTTCGAACGGAAGCATATTGGTTTGTCGAGATGTCACTGAAGAACTCCGTTACAGGGCAAGAATCGAAGACTTTGACGTCGAGATATGCCTTAATCCGGACTTCAAAGTTTGGCGCAATCTACACGGGCACTCGAAACCGGAGACCAACGAAGATCACTACTTTGGCTTATCACGGATACTAATCCTTGTTACCGGTCAGGAGGAGTCAGAGCCACCCCCAGTTAGTGTCGTGAATGGCATTACAAATTATGAGGAGCGCCAGCGCTATTTTGAGGAACGCAAACCAGCATACAGAGCAATAGCCTGGACTGCTCTAGACCGTACGATACGCTACTTTAAGTACAGGCTGCACAACCCGCTCTTGTCTACACCAAGTCAATACAGCAAAAACCTGCAAAACCCATCTTGGACAGACAACACGGGACAGGAATTCAAACTCGCGGGTTCTACCTTGGTAGGGCATTGCCTTCCCCAGCTTGCATCATTCGGAGTTCGGTGTCTGTCAGCCAATGAAGGCCTAAATCTCGAGCAAGCTTTGGAGAGACCAGTTGAACCAGAACTTCATGAAGAACTCATGGCTGATGCTCAAACAGCCATCTTCGAAGGGAACCTTCGCAGGGGAGCATTGGAGATGGCCATAGCATGCGAGGTTGCGGTCAAACAGGTGTTCTTCGCTAAGTCCAGCATTGCTGGTGAGGCATACGAATACCTTGAAAGCAAACGGAAGGTGGCCGTCAGTGTCCCTGAGCTGATTGACGGAGCGGCGAAGCAAGCCTTCGGCGAAAGTTTCAAAACTATGCACTCACTGGCATTTGAAAGCATCAGCTACTTGTTTGAATGTCGCAACAAGATAGCCCACCGCGGCGAAGCGTGGTATCGCGATCACAATAAAAAGGGAACTCGCCACGAACTTGATCGCGACACCTTGGCTACGTGGTGGAAGGCTGTTGAGGAACTCCTGAACTGGTTAGCTGGTCAAACTCATAGATAGCAATATAAATGTAAGGGGTTACCCTTGACACTTAGCAACGAGAACAGCATAAACCATTGACCAACCAGACAATCCAGTGGATCGGCCTAAAGCAGGGCCTCCCGCTGATTTCGTCGTTAGGTTAGATACCGAAATATGAAAAAGATAATTTTCATAGCCTTTGTTTTAGCCGCTGCCTACTTTGTCGCTACGGAAGGCGGCCTGGTTCCCACACCACGTACGGACGTCATCGACACCGTATCTGGTGGCGACCAAATATTAACGGATGCATTCGCCAATCATAGCCGCAACGTACAGATTCAGGGCGGCGGCATCGTGACAAAGGTTCTTGTTGATGACAATGATGGCAGCAGGCACCAGCGCTTCATTATCCAATTGGGATCAGGGCAAACNTTGCTGATTGCCCACAACATTGACCTGTCCAGCAGGATCGATTCTCTCAAGGAAGGAGATCGGGTAACGTTTAATGGCGAATACGAGTGGAACCCGCAGGGCGGCGTAATCCACTGGACGCATCACGACCCGGCGGGCCGTCATTGGTCCGGATGGGTCAAGCACAATGGGCGAACGTATCAGTAATGATTGCGAACAAGATAATGAGGGGGTGAGAACATCCGGATGAAAAATGTTTTTCGAATCGATCGAAGGCTTGAACCTGGACAATACCATCTGGCGGATGTTTTTGCGGATATCCGCACCTATGGTATTTTGTCGGCCATCTTTGCCGACGCGGAAGAAATCGACCGGGTCATGGAACACACCAAGGTGTTTGTAGCGGACATGCCTCATGAGATGTTTGTCGATAACGACGACGCTTCCATCACGATGGGTCTGAAACACCTGCGTTGCGCTTCGGACGAGTTCCTGTATCTGGACATCATTCACGAGCTTTGCCATGTCAAACAGCAAATGCAGGGACGGAATCTTTACGATCGAAGCAAGGCTTACGTGGATCGGGAAACCGAAATCGAGGCCTACCAGGTCACTGTCCAGGAGGCNCGACGAATCGGTTTGAGTGATGACGCCATCTCCTGTTATCTCCGCGTGTCCTGGATTACGCCTGATGAGCACAAAAGGCTGGTCCGCCGACTGGACGTGACCGAAAGCGTTCAGAAAGGGGATTTAAACTGATCGTGGGTAAAAAATGGACGGCTGTCGGTTCACCCGTTGAGTCTCTCGTGGAATTCTTCCGGCGTGAAGCGGTATTCCTGGGTGCCGTAGCATTCGACGGCAAAAGAGGCGCAAACGCTGCCCATCCGGGCGCACTGCTCAATATCCTTGCCATGGATCAGACCGCTGATCAGGCCTCCCCGGTAGGAATCGCCGGCGCCGGTCGGGTCCTCAACCTTCCTGGTCCGGATGGGGGAAATGCCGATTTCAGAATCCAGTGTGGAAACCTGTGAACCCAAAGCCCCCAGTGTGGTGATGACCGTCCCTGCCAGTCTCAACAGGTCTTCCTTCTTCAATCCCGTTTTGCTGATGATCAGATTCAGTTCGTAATCATTGACGATCAGGATCCGGCACCCATCGATGACCCGGACCAGTTCTTCTGCATCCCACATGGGCAAGGATTGTCCGGGATCGAAGATATAATCGATCTCCCTGGCTTTACAGGCCCGCGGGTAATTCGCCATGTCTTCAAAATTGCCGGGAGCGATGATAACGATGGTCTCTTTGGGCTGAAGTTTGTCGAAGTCCAATGCGGATGAATATTTCATGGCGCCGGGGTTGAATCCGGTGATCTGGTTGTTGGCCAGATCGGTCGTGATATAGGCGCCGGCCGTGAATTCGTCGTCGATGATTTTAATGTTTTCGGTTGAGATTCCGTTTTTGGCGAGCCATGAGAAGTATCTTTGATAATCACAGCCGATCGTGGCGGAGATGATAGGCTTTTCACCCAACAGGGTGAGCGCATAGGCAATATTGCCCGCCGTACCGCCGAATTTTTCCTTCATGCCGTTGACCTGGAAACAGACGTTCAACGCATGAATCTTATCCGGCAGGATGTGGTCTGAGAAGTATCCCGGGAAATCCATGATTCGATCATAGGCCAGTGCTCCGGTAACGATGATGTTCATGCGTACATGCCTTTCCAATCCATCGCTGAAATCGTTCCTTTTCAGTCTGACGTTATATAGGGAATATCGGGTGGAGTGTCAAATATATTTTGCCTGAGCAGGCTGTTGGAAAACGCTTATCTGTGCTTTTTGGGGACACGATGCGGCATCGTGTCCCCAAAAGCGGTCGTCAAGTTTGCCTTGATAATCCGGAGCGGTCGTTGTAGATAAATAGTCATCCAACAAACAACGGAGGCGGAGCATGTACTGGGAAAAAGAGATCGAGACGATGAATCGGGACGATCTTTCGAAACTACAAGGCGTAAGGCTCGGAGAAACCCTGGAACGGGCGAAGAAATCCATTCATTATGAAAAACGTTTCGCGGAGATAGGTTTGGACGTCGGCGCGATCAAGACGGTCGCCGATGTCGAGAAACTGCCGCTGACCACAAAAGAGGATCTCCGGGAGAACTGGCCCTACGGTTTTCTCGCCTGCTCACGCGACGAACTGATCCGGATGCACTCCTCTTCGGGGACGACCGGCCGGGCCACGGTCGTCTTTCATACGGCGGGCGACATCGAGGCCTGGACGAATCTCCTCGCCCGCTGCATGTACATGGCCGGCATGAGACGCACCGATGTCTTCCAGAACATGATGACCTACGGACTGTTCACCGGGGGCCTGGGATTTCACTATGGCGCGGAAAAAATCGGGGCGCTCGTGATCCCCGCCGGGGCGGGGAACAGCAAGCGCCAGATCCAGCTCATGCGGGACTTCGAGACCACGGCCATCCATATCATCCCCAGTTACGCCCTCCACCTCTCGACGGTATTCAAGGAGGTCGGCGTCGATCCCCGGCGGGATACGATACTTCGACTTGCCTTCCTCGGCGCCGAACCACACTCGGAAAAGATGCGCAGGAAGATCGAGGATTTATATGGCTTCAAAGCCTTTAACTCCTACGGCCTCTCCGAGATGAACGGCCCCGGCATGGCCTTCGAGTGCCCGGAGCAGAACGGGATGCACATCTGGGAGGACAACTACATCGTGGAGATCATCGATCCCGTGTCGCTGAAGCCCGTTCCCGACGGGGAAGAGGGCGAGCTGGTCACAACGACGCTCCTCCGTGAGGGGATGCCGATTCTCCGCTACCGGACGAAGGACCTCACCCGGATCATCCCCGGACCCTGTCCCTGCGGACGGACCCACCGGCGGATCGAGCGGATCAAGGGGCGGACCGACGACATGATGATCCTCAAAGGGGTCAACATCTTCCCGATCCAGATTGAAAAGAAGCTCATGGAGATCCCCGGCGTCGGGACGAACTTCGTCATCATTCTCAACCGGGTGGACTACAACGATTCGATGACCGTCAAGGTGGAGGTTCAGAAGGAATTCTTTGGGGGAAATCTCCAGCAGTTGGAGACCCTGCGCCGGCGGATCACGGAGGAACTCAAAAGCGATATCCTGATCACGCCGCAGGTCGATCTGGTGGAACCGGACAGCCTGCCGCAGAGCGAAGGGAAGGCGAAGAGGGTTATCGACAACCGAAATGATTAATACAGGGGGTTCCCATGATTTCCTATCAACTTTCGATTTTTGCGGAAAACAAGCCGGGGCGGCTGGCGGCCGTAACAAAGGTATTGGCCAAGGAGAAGATCAACATCCGGGCAACGACGATCTCCACNTCNGATACTTTCGGCGTCATCAATCTGATCGTCGATGATCCTGCACGCGCCAAGGATGTGCTGACGAAGGCTGGAATGACGGTTTCGCTTTGCAAGGTCCTGGCCGTCGTCATTCCCGATCAGCCGGGCGGTCTGGACCGGCTTACGCAGCTTCTTCTGGCGGAGAACGTTAACATCAATAATGCCTACGGCTTTGTCCTGGAGGGACATCGGAAGGCTGTTTTTGTCGTCAGCGTGGACCAGATTGAAAAGGCCGAGGCTCTTCTCGAAAAGAATGGATTTCAGACCCTGGATGCCGAGGCGCTTTCAACGATCGAACCGTTTCACTATATGAAATACTGAGGATGAGACGATGACACATGCCGATGCAGGCCGCTATTCGGCCAAACATGCGCCGGACGTGAGCCCGGACGAGAAAATCGCGGCGGCGGTTCGACAAAAAGCTGCGGAGGGGGAACTCGCGTGCGCCGAAGCCGAGCGGATCGGTGCGGCGCTTGGGGTCTCACTTGCGGAAGTGGGACGGACGCTGGATCTATTGGAACTTCGCATCGGCCGCTGTCAGCTCGGTCTCTTCGGCTATCCCGGAGGAAAATCTCTACAGCCGGCGGCGGTCGTAGCACCGGAGCTTGAAGCGGCCATCCGCGGTCGTCTATCGGATGGAAGGCTCCCCTGCAAGGCCGCTTGGGAGATCGCCGCGGAGCGTAAGGTCACGAGAATGAAAATTTCATCCGCCTGCGAGACGCTCAAGATACGGATCAAACCCTGCCAACTCGGGGCCTTCTGATTTTTCAACAGGTTTTTAGGTCCGGTCAGCCGACGGGGCATCCCGTTCGATATAACGCGTCAGGATCCGGAGGATCGACTCGGCGTTATGCCGGGCATGCCAGAGCACCTTCTCCATCGTCAGCGGCTTCTCCTCCAGTCCATGGGCGAAATTGTCCACCGAGCAGAGAGAGGCGTAAGGAATTCCGAGTTCCTGGGCGATGACCGCCTCGCTNGCCATCGTCATCCCGACGAGGTCGGCAAATTGGGAGATCATNGCGATNTCCGCCCGCGTTTCAAGGCGNGGGCCGGTGGTCTGCCAGTAGATTCCGCCGTCGATGCAATCGAAGGCGCAGTCGCGGGCCGCCTCCAGCCATTTCTGACGGACCTCCGCGCTCAGAACCGGTACGATATGCGTTGCCTTTTCGCGGACGACCGTCGGTGCCTCCCCGAGCAGGACGTAATCATCCGGGACAACGAGGAACCCCGGTTTCAGACGGCGTTTCAGGGCGCCGGTTGAATGGATGCCGAGGATTTCGCGCACCCCCCGTTTCTTCAACGCCGTCAGGTTTGCCGCGTGGTTGATGAGGTGCGGCAGGATGTGGCGGTGGGGGTCCGTCCCATGACGGGCGATGAAAGCGATGTCGGCGTTGCAGAAGACTATTGCACGGCCGAAATCCGTTTCGACCGGTTCTTCATGCAGATTCGTAAAAATTCCTTTTCCCGGCAAAAGGAGGGTTCCCGAGATGATGCCCAGCGGTTTCATGCGTTCTCCTTTGCAAAGGATAGAATTGGAAACAGTGAATTTATAGCAGATCATCAACCATCTGTCAAAAGACGGTCTTGCGCCCTTGAACGAACTGGAACAGTTCTTCGGGATCCCAGTTTTGACCGGAGCTTTAGCCCGTAAGCCCCGCATGCTGAAAAGAATACTTGACATCAAGTCAAAGGAGTGGTTGTGAGAAATTCGTATTTGAAGTGTGTTCATGAGGCGGTCAAACGGATCGGGGATGTCACGTTCCATCAGAATGGCGATGCGGTCATTCAAAACCGCTGCTGCATAGAAAAGGAGGAGAAATTATGCGCTCGGATATTCTAAAAAAAGGGGTAGAGACCATTCCCCATCGCGCGTTGTTGATGTCTGCGGGATTGCGTAAGAAAGATCTGGAAGTCGGCAGACCGTTCATCGGCGTTGCCAACAGCTACAATGATCTGATCCCCGGGCACATCCATCTCGGCGAACTCGCCCGGGAAGTCAAAAGAGGAATTCGCGATGCGGGTGGTGTCCCTTTTGAATGGGGCGTTCCCGGTGTCTGTGACGGAATTGCCATGTCGGTGGAGATGCGGTTAAGCCTTCCCAGCCGCGAACACATCGCCGATAACATTGAAATCATGCTTCTTTCCCATTGTCTGGACGGATGGGTTGGCGTGACCAATTGCGATAAAATCACTCCCGGCATGTTGATGGCGGCGGGACGGCTCAATCTGCCGGCCGTGATTTTGACCGGGGGGCCCATGAAAGCCAATGTCATCGATGGGAAACTCCATCATCCCATTCAAGGCTTTGGAATGGTCGGGCAAGTCAAGGCGGGGAAGATGAGCGCCGAAGAGGCCGAAGCGCAGATTCAGTGCATGGTGTGCGGAGCGGGATCGTGCGTCGGCCTGTACACGGCAAACACCATGGCCGTGGTGACCGAGGTCATGGGAATGTCTGTGACGAATTGCGCTACGACCCTTGCCCTGAGTCCGCTGAAAAAGCGTCAGGCCTATGAATCCGGAAGAAAAATCGTGGAACTGGTTCAAAAGAATATCCGCCCCCGGGACATCATGACGCCGGCCGCCTTTGAAAATGCCATTCGCGTGGATATGGCCATGGGAGGATCGACCAATACGGTCCTGCACATTCCCGCTATAGCGCGGGANGCCGGGATTGACATCGCAATCGACAAGTTCGATGCGATTTCCCGGGAAACACCGAACCTGTGTTCGATCATTCCCGCCGGATCTCATGAGATAGCCGATATCGATGCCGCAGGTGGAATCCCGGCGGTTATGAAGCGATTGACGGGTCTGCTGAAAAACAATCCCACCGTAAACGGAATGTCCATCCTCGAAATAGCCGAAGCGGCCACGATCACCAATGAAGAAGTCATTCGAAATGTGGATAATCCCTATCATCGCGAGGGCGGCATAGCGGTTTTAAAGGGAAATATCGCCAACAGCGCCGTCATCAAACAAACGGCATTGGCCACTGAAATGTACGTCCATACGGGACCAGCGAAAGTCTTTTACACCGAAAAGGATCTGCTGGATGCCATCGAGGCAAAAAGAATCGTGGAAGGCGATGTCGTCGTTCTCCCTTTCCAGGGACCGGCTGGGGGACCGGGAATGCCCGAAATGCTTACCCCGACCGATGCCATTAAGGGCGCAGGATACAAGAGGGTTGCGTTAATCACGGACGGGCGCTTTTCAGGGGCCACGACCGGACCGAGCATCGGCCATGTAGAAATGGAAGCCTACAATGGCGGGGCGATCGGTGCGATCCGGGATGGAGATACCATCGAAATCGATATCCCCAACCGCAAATTGAATGTCGTGCTAAGCCGGGAGGAAATCCGGAAGAGATTATCTTCGATCCATGAAGTGGAAAGAAAACTCACACCGATGCTGGAGCGCTTCCGAAAAGAATATAGAGGGATCAATTGCTACGGGAAATAGGTCCGTCCGAAACATGCATCAGGACTTCATCCCACTCCACATGAAGTTCTGGAGTCACGAATGACTCCCCGTTTTGAATTGACATCATTTAACCCTCTGTGCAATAGTACTCTTAGAATCAAATCAGAAGGGAGGCCATCGTATGGGAGAAGAAACACTGGTGCACGTCGGCGAAGACAATTTTGAAGAGGAGGTGCTCAAGGCGGACAAACCGGCCCTGGTTGACTTTTGGGCGCCCTGGTGCGGCCCCTGCAAGGCTATCGGTCCCATTGTCGAGACGCTGTCCGTTCAGTACCGCGATCAGCTCAAGGTGGCGAAGGTCAACATCGACGACCATCCGAAGACGGCCGAAAACTATGGCGTGATGAGCATCCCGACCCTGATTCTCTTCAAGGAGGGAAAGGTCCTCGACACCCTGGTTGGCCTGGTTCCGAAGGAGCGCCTGGAGGCGTTCATCCGCAAGGCCCTGTAATAAATGGAAGGCGGTCATGAAACTCAATAAAAAAGCATTTCCGGTGCTTCTGGCGGTCATATTTCTGCTCTCCGGCTGCAAGATATGGCTGCCTTGGGCGAAGAATGTGGAAATGGCCCATGGGACGCCGGAAGCTCTCTATCAGCAAGGTCTGGAGGAGTATACGGACGGGGAATACAAGAGGGCCGTGGAAATTTTTCAGCGGGTCAAAGAGGAATATCCCCTGAATCCACTCGCCATCATGGCAGAGATCGGAATCGCCGACGCCTATTTCAGCGATAAACAGTATCTCGATGCCGGTCTGGCCTACAGCGAATTTCTGAATCTCCATCCGACGAACGAAAACCTTCCCTATGTGATGTATCAAATGGGGATGTGCCATTTTAACGAAATCACAACGATCGACCGCGACCAGTCGGAGGCCATGAAGGCGCTCAAAGAGTTCGAAAGGCTTCTGGTCCGCTTTCCCGACAGCAGATTCTCTTTCATGGCCCAGAAGATGATCCGGGATTGCCGAAAGACCCTGGGCGAACAGGAGTTCTACGTCGGAAAATTCTATTTCAACATCAAAAAGTATCAGGCGGCATTGCGCCGGTTTGAGAAGATCGTGCGGGACTATGCGAATGTCGGCCTCGATTACCAGGTCAATTATTTCATCGTTGAAACGAAGAGACGCATCGCTGCAACCGAGCCGGAAGGGAAAAAATAGAGCCCGGGTTCAACAGGGGTATCCTCCTCTTTCACCGTTTAGACGCATTGAAGGATAAATCCGGATTTCTTCTTGGTGCGTCTGCGTTCGTAAAAC
>JGI20214J51088_10003031_pt1 | contig 11100 bp, 8 predicted proteins | sample WetSurMetagenome_FD_51088 | JGI IMG/M metagenome (IMG submission 51088)
ATTTATGTTTGAGGCCACAGGGGGAATGTCTTTCACAGAAAGGACCGGCAGTCCCTCCGATGTGATCCGGTTGACCGGGCCGAGCGCGAGACCATAACCGTGGGTATAGATCAAACGTTCATTTATCCAGTTTCGCTCGGGAAGGCTGTTGGAGTTTAGCTCCCTGACCGATAGCATCGTCTGCTGCAGTTCTCCGTTGATTTTGTAACGATCGTTATCCACCGTGGCAAAATCATAGTAGGTCCGGATTTCCTGTATCTGTTTTAGCGTATCCAGCAGGGGTTCGTGGTCCCAAAGCCGAATGCTATGGATAGTGGTGGCATTGGCTTCGATATCCTGGGGCGTAAGGGCCTTGTCGCCCGACAGGTTCCGATCTTCCACCTGAGCCAGATTGTAGGCCTGGAGAGTGGCATCGATATTGCGTTGGATCTGGGGCGCCTCTTTATCCAGTTCGTTCGGCGCGACAATAAATTTCTGCAAAAAAGCGGGATACAAATTGCTGGAAAGGGCGACGGCGAAATAGAGGAGCACGGCTGCAACAGCGCCTTTGTTGCTCGCGGCAAACGCGTTGTATATCCACAACAACGCACCGGCCAATGCGGTTACCGCCAGAACATTCAGCAGCGGAATGCGCGCATGCAAATCTGTGTAGTTGGCCCCTGAAAACACGTCATGCAGGCCGAACAGGAGCTGAAAGCGATCCAGGTAGGCATTCGCGGCCAGAAACACAAATACCAGTGCCGCCAGCATCGAAACATGCACGCTGACCCTCCTGCCCGTCTGCAGGTTCCCCAACCCACGGAGGGTAAGAACGCCTTTGAAATAGTAGAGGACCACGACTGCGACNGCAGTGATAAGACACAGAACTAACGCCAGGCTGACAACATTTTCGAACAGAGGGAGAGAAAAAAAATAAAAAGATAGATCCCGGGAAAAAACCGGATCTTTGATATTGAATGTTACCTGATGCAACCATTGCCAGACGGTTTCCCAGCGAGCCGCCGCCAGCGCGGCAAAGAACAGACCCACCAGCAGGGCGGCCAGGCCGGAAAGTCTTTGCACGGTCTGCGGCTGGACGGTGTATGCCGTAATTTGACCTGTGGGGGTAGGGATGCCGATCTGAATCTGTCCTGGCCCTCGATTGGCAAACCAGAGGTTCAGATATAGGAAAAGAAAAACCGAGAGCAGAGTTACAGAAGCCAGAGTGGACTTGGCATAGATGATGGTGTTGAATACAACCGATTTGCCCAGCTCCAGGAACCAGAGATAGTCAAAATACAGGTTGACGGCAAAGGAAAATCCGCCCAACAGCACAAAAAGGGCCACAAATAGAACTATCCACGATATTTGCCTGCGCATCGATTTCCTCTAGGAAAGTTTCCGCCGGAATGGCATTGGATCTCGGAAAAATCAGGTGAAATGCCTGAAAATTGAAAATGGTGTGGCATTCTCAGGAATCCGCACTTCCCACTAGGTTTCGTTAGCTAGCGATGAGACGGGCGCGGATATAAGGCGCGCGACTCATTTCTGCATCCTATTGGTTTTGCTGGACTATGCTCAAATTAGCTTTTATGCTATATCGTTGTTTTTTGGTCTGTCAATCAGATTCTTGGGACCTTTTGTTCTCTGAACCTTAGAGACCGGCGCCAACGCCTGATCGGGATGGATCCCGCGCGGCCTGAGGCACTCGCCGGCAGGAGACCGAAGGTTTCAGCTTTATACGCCCCGTGGTCGGGATTCAGTAGTATCATTTCGGGTGGGCTCAACAACAATGGTTATGGATTCCTCAATGTCGTGCAAGACCCGGATTGAAAAAAGAGTTCTAATTCAGGCCCCTCCTGCCCCTGTGTTCAGAGCGCTTACCGAGGCGAAAGATCTGGCCCGCTGGTTTTGCGACCGCGCTGCTTCGGATCCTCGAGCAGGGGGTGAATTGACTGTGTGCTGGAAGACCAGAGAAAACAGCCGGAAAGGGCGAGCCCTCATCACACGTTTCGAAAAGGATGCTCTGCTGGAAATGCTCTGGCTTGAGGAGGGGGACGACCGCCCCGGAGGAAACACAAGGCACATTTTGTCCTATAAAATAACGGCCCGCAAAGACAGTACTGAAGTGTTGATGATCGACGAAGATGACCTGCCTCAAAACGAAGAAGACATTGACGTTCTCAACCAGGGTTGGAACAATGTATTGATGGAGCTAAAGGACTATTGCGAGCGCACAGAACGCGGGGCAAGATCCCGTTTTAATGCGATTTTTTCAAAAGACCTATAGCCTGCATCTGGTAGCGGACGATTTCCGGGCGCTTGGGGGGCTGGGCCAGGCGCAAGGTTGCATTCCAAATACTTGCAATCAAGAAGAGGCTTCTGTTAGGATCGATCTGACCTGGAGATCTTAGAGTTAGGTAGGAGTGTTTTTAATGATTGAATCTCAAGGAGATAGGGTTTAATTCATGCGCAAGGTCCCCCTCGGTGAATCGCTGAGAATCATTGCCAATGGCTCTCTGAACTGGTTCACTAAACGGCCCATCGTTGTTTCCTTCGAAGTGACCGATTCGTGCACCTGCTGGTGCAAACATTGCGATCATGGCGGTCCCAAGGACGATTCTAAAAACATGAAGCCGGCTGACTACAGGCGCTATATGAATGTGCTGCGGCCGTGTGTAGTCCAGGTTTCGGGTGGCGAGCCCCTAATGCGCGAGGACCTCATCGACATAGTCCGCAATATCAAGTCGGACTCCGGTCTCCCCTTTATCATCCTGGTCTCCAACTGGTCTTTGATGGATGAAAAGCGTTATCTGGAACTTAGGAAAGCGGGAGTAGATGAGTTCTGTGTCAGCCTGGACTTCCCCGATGAACGCCATGATGACTTTCGTCAACTGCCCGGCCTATTCCGGCACTTGAACGAACTCGTCCCACGTTTGGCCGCACTCGGTCATGACGACATCGTCATGAACAACTGCATCACGGCCCCAAATGTAAATGAAATCAACGCAATCGCCGACAAGGTGCACGAATGGGGCGTCAACCTCAATTACAGCGCTTATTCGCCCCGGCGGACCGGGTGCCGGGATTACTTCATTCACTCCACGGAACAGCTGGAAATCCTGAAACGGGAGTTGAATGGAATCAAGTCGCGCCTGGATGACACTCACTGGATTACGAATAATGAGACTACCTTGAATGCGACGCTTAAATATTTCGAGACCGGCGGCGCGCCATCGTGCAAAGCCGGCCTTCGGTGGCTGGTTGTCACCCACAATGGATTCCTGCAGCCTTGCTCTATGCAATTCAAACGATACGATTTGCAAGAGCAGAGCCGGATGGTCAGGGAGTTCACAAGCCACAATCAGTGCGACGAGTGCTACGTATCAATCCGCTCGTACCTCGACAAGACCTTCCCTCAACTGGTCCGCGAGAATGTTTCGGAATTCTTCTCTTTCAAGCCCCGTGCGGCCGCGCACGCAAAGCCTGCCTGAGAAATGGCAGAAAATTTCTCAAACTGCGCTGAATTAACCGCGGCGACCTACTGCACCTCAAACTCAATCTTGTGGTAATCTTATAGAATGTTCGTCCAAAAACCGGGAGGGACTGCCGGAGGTGGGTGTTTGGATTTTTGTCTTTTTGATTAGGGGAGGAAGTTTCGTGAAAAGTCTGCTGATAATGACTGCTTTTGGAATGCTGTGTTTTCCCATGACGATGGCCGCTCAGGAAGGCAGCGCGGTTGGCGATCGAGTGGTCAGCGCGGCAATTGTTCTCAAGGAAATCGCCGGAATCCCTGAAAAGGGTATACCGCAGGATCTCCTGGACAAGTGTGCCTGCGTTGCCATCATCCCCTCAATGATGAAAGCCGGCTTCATTGTCGGCGGCAATTACGGCAAGGGCATCATTTCCTGCCGGACAAATTCAGGAGCCGGCCCGTGGAGCGCTCCATCCATGATTCTGGTCGGGGGAGGTAGTTTTGGACTTCAAATCGGAGCCCAGTCGGTGGATCTGATGCTGGTCATCATGAACCTCAGTGGACTGGAGAGCCTGCTGGACAGCAAGTTCACATTGGGTGGAGACGCTTCGGTCGCGGCGGGACCGGTGGGAAGAACGGCGTCGGCGCAGACCGACGCGTGGATGTCCGCCAAGATACTGGCCTATTCCCGCGCCCGGGGATTATTCGGCGGCATCACTCTGAAGGGGGATGCGGTCCGCCCGGATAATGACGCCAATCAGATCCTATATGGGAAAGATGCGACACCCAGGAGCATCCTGTTTAGTCCGAGCCAATCCATTCCTAAGGATGCAAAGATTCTGGTGGACGAACTGACCCGTATCAGCCCGAAGCAGAAGCTGAATTAGCAGCGCGGACCAGGACCGACAGGTTCATCGGACGGAACGAGGAGCGGCGGTCTGGAGTCTTTTCAATAGAGGCTCAACGACGCCCCAGATGTTTTCCACCACTATGCTGTAACCTTGCTCGGTCGGATGAATGCCGTCGCCCTGGTTTAGTTCGGGATGGCCGGCCACACCTTCCAGGAAAAAGGGTATCAAGGGCGCATTATTTTTCGCGGCAACCTCAGGATATATCCTGCGAAAGGCACCTGTATAAGCCGGACCATAGTTGGGAGGCATTTCCATTCCCGCAATGATCACGACCGCCCCGGCCTTCTGCAACCCGCTGATAATGGTTTCCAGATTTGTCCGGGTTGTGTCGACAGGCACCCCCCTCAAACCGTCGTTGGCCCCAAGTTCGACGATAACAATGGCTGGCTGCAGATCAATTAACATCTGAAGACGGTTCACCCCCTGGGATGACGTATCTCCGCTCACGCCTGCATTCACTACTCGGTATTTGTAGCCTGAGGCGTCAATTTTCAGCTGCAGCTTACCTGGATAGCTTCCCTCCGGCGCGACACCCAGGCCGGCAGTCAGACTGTTCCCAAATGCGACCATCAACGGCCGCGGATCCGGTTCGGAAGGAGCCGATGCCGAGACAGGTGAAGACGGCTGAGCGGATCCCGGCGGAGTTTCGCGCTCTGTCTTCAGGTTGCTGCAACCCAGCGACAGTGCAAATGGAATCAAAAGAAGTAAACCCCGTGTAGGATTCAATAAGACGCCCTCCTCGATTTTTCTTTTCACGAACCGTAAATTGATAGCATAGCAAATTCAGGGTCAATTGCTGCTTTCTTCCGAATTCATCTGCTCGGAGTCGGCCTGCAGGGGATTCAGGTCGGGGACCGGGCCAGGAAGATGGAGGGGCATGTGCCACTAGCAGGAGCCCGTCTGAGAATCGAGAGGGGCTGTGTTCCGAGCGCCGTCGCACCTGCGGCGCTGCCAGCGGGGGCATATGCTCCCGCGCCGCCGGAACCCGAAGGGCGCGTGGGTGTTCCGGGCGATCTCCGCGTCGCACGTCGTCAAGGATGTACATCGATATTCCCTGCCATTGAAACCTTGAGCTCGCCTCGCAAACCCCATGCGCGCGACCCCTCCGAATTCTTGGACGGGTTCCTGGTCAAACGGTACAATGATGATAGCGCATTGCTCTTCGATCCGCTGCTTGGCGGAGCGGAACGGGCAGTGCCTGACAAACGCTATGGCTGCGAAGCACAAGGCAACGGATTCAGACTCTCTGGCGCGGCTATCAGCCATTGCCAAAAAGGCCGGACTGAGCCTAAAAGGGCCTCCCTGTGAGGCGCCCGCCCCGGAGACCGTCAAAACTCCCCCGCCGCCTCCACCGTCGGAAATGACTGACGAAGAAATCTTTCTTCAGGCCATGACCGAAGTGCGCCAAACGCACTGGCCCGCAGGCCCACCGACGGCCCTTCCTGACAGTCGACCGAAGACAGTCGACCAGAACAATGAGGACCGCAAGCTGATGCAGGCCGCGATGGATGAGAACATACCTATCCTAGCGGTTAACCATCCCGAGTACATCGAGGGCTGGATCGGCGTCGCCGGCAGGCGCTTTCTACCCAACCTGCGGAATGGGATTTACTCGATCCAAGGGGCGATTGATCTCCATGGTCTGGCGCGTGACGAGGCTCGACAAGCAGTCGAGGATTTCGTGAGCCGCATGTCACGCTACCGTTCCTGCTGTGTCAAAATCATCCACGGGCGAGGCATCAATTCTCCCAATGATCGAGCCATCCTAAAAGATAACTTGCAGCGCTGGCTGGTCAATCGCCGCATGTCGCATCATGTCGTAGCTTATGCTTCAGCGCCGGCCACTGACGGAGGCGTTGGGGCTGTGTATGTACTGCTTCAGAATCAATAGGAACCTGTTCAATATTTCTTACGGCTATCTCGCGCTTCCTTGATGATCTGAGCAATCGAGGAGGGAATTTCCCGCTTGTTGTTCTGGAAGACTTCTTCAACTGCTTGAGGCTTTCGAGCGGCGATGCGTCCGAGTGCGCCGCAGGAGAAAAGCCTCACCATTCGGTTTTCATCGTTCAGACGATTCACAAGTTCGGGAATAAGTTCCAGGGATCGATGCGGAAAGTTGGAACTCAGCTGGCCCAGTGCATAAGCCAGGTGCCAGCGGACATATGCGGATTCATCGCCGAGGGCTGTCTTGATCTGCTCAAGCAAACGCACGACCCGATTCTGGTGCGTCTCAGAAAGGCGGGCCAAAGTTGCGGCCGCCCGTCCTCGGACGGAACGATCCCTGTCCTCCAGCATGCTCACGAGTTCCGCGATCCTGCGAGGATGATCCAGTACTGTCTTGACAACTTCGGAGGTGCGGAGTTTGGACAAGGGAATCAAGGGTTTCTTGCGATTGCGTCCAATATTTCGCCTAGTTCCTTGTTCCATCATAGAGTTGCTTCAGTCTGCTTCTAATCTGCCACATAGTTAGTACTGCAATTCACAAAGCCAGTATGACGCGACAAAGGGTTGATGTCAATCACGGCCGGGGGATTCTGGGAGCCAGTCCGAGAATTCGGAGGGCCCCCTGGAAGCCGCCGCTCAAGGGTCCTATTCTTTTCGCAGCACCGCAAGAAACTCACGGTATCGCGACCGCACTTGCATAAGATCCTTGTGCTCGATCCGGAGTTCATCCGCAATCTGGCTAATTTCACTATCCTCGACGGTTGAGATCGATCCGTCCGCCGCCCCCACGGCAAATAGACAGTCGATAAGAGCCAGCTTTTGGGAAAGAGATGCAAGCGCGCCGAATTCTCTGGAAACAAGGTAATTCTCCGTGCCGCCGAACAGGATGTTTTGAGTCTTGGCTATTTGAACCGCAATTATCGCCTGTTCTTCCGGCAGCTGCCCATGCTCCATTACAATGCGCTCCATGATTTCTGTTTCCTTGGGCTCTATTCTGAGGTCTGCTCGGGCCGCACGGCTCAGCAAATAAGCGAAAGCAGCGACGAACTTCGCCTTTTCCGGCTCAAGTTGATCCAAGGCGCGGGTTATTTTGCGGACCGTATCCGTTTCCGACGGGTGTGCCGAACTCTCTTCACGGTCCAATTTGAGCAAACGCAATATAGACATGATTTGTGGACCTCTGCGGATAAACCCTTGCTGGGGGTGAAAACAACATCAGACTCTCGCTTCTTCTGCCCTGGAAGCCCGTTCGTGAATTAGGTAGCTTCCTGGATTCGCTTCAACACGATGAAACAGACGATGAAAAGTTACTCCGCTCGGGAGCATAATTCCAGTAGGCCGTTATTATCTTCGCTGCTGCGCCCATTTTTCCGCCGGGCTCCCCTGCCTGGAGCGCCAGGAGGCGGGCCACTTAAAGAAACTGATTTTCCCCTTCATAATTGATCGCAGGCGGCAAAAAATGCGCAAAATCAGATTCTGGAATATCAACCAAAATACTCTGTGGTATGCTACAGCTCGACTGGTATCTGTAGCCGACGCCCAGCCCGTTTCCCTGGATGCATTCAGAGGGACGACATCCACTGGCGCGGCAGCAATTAACAGCTCATGCGCTGTTTTGAAACCATCTGGTGTGGAACGAAATTTCGAAACCACCATTTGCAAACCGGCAGCATCACAGCGGCGATCCAAATTTAGTCCTGTCAAAGGGAGAAGGAGTAGCATACATGGTAGATTGGGTAAATAGCTTTATGGCACGTGTACAGGCGAAAAACCCGGGTGAAATTGAATTTCATCAGGCGGTTCAGGAAGTGGTTGAATCGCTCACCCTGGTTTTGGACCGGCATCCGGAATATCGTTCGGCAAAGATCCTGGAGCGGATGGTCGAACCTGAGCGTACGGTCATCTTCCGAGTGCCCTGGACGGACGACCAGGGTGAAATCCAGATCAACCGGGGCTTTCGCATCGGTATGAATAGCGCCATCGGACCCTACAAGGGAGGATTGCGCTTCCATCCATCCGTCAACCTGGGTATTTTGAAGTTCCTGGCTTTTGAGCAGGTTTTTAAAAACAGCCTGACTAGTCTTCCGATGGGCGGGGGAAAGGGCGGCTCTGATTTTGATCCCAAGGGGAAGAGCGATAACGAAGTAATGCGCTTCTGTCAGAGTTTCATGACGGAACTTTATCGCCACATCGGCCCGGATACGGACGTGCCGGCAGGGGATATCGGGGTCGGCGGCAGAGAGATAGGATATTTGTTCGGCCAATACAAAAGGCTGAAGAACGAATTCACCGGTGTTCTAACCGGGAAAGGCCTTAACTGGGGCGGTTCTTTGATTCGACCGGAAGCCACCGGCTACGGTTGCGTGTACCTGGCTGCGGAAATGTTGACCATGCGAGGCAAGACCATGGAAGGCCGGGTATGCCTCGTGTCAGGCACGGGGAACGTCGCACAATACACGGTGGAAAAGATTATTCAGCTGGGAGGCAAGGTCCTGACCATGTCCGACTCCAATGGGTATATTTTCGACCCGGAGGGAATTGACCGCAAGAAGCTGGACTTCATCCTAGAATTGAAAAACGTCCGGCGTGGCAGGATCAGCGAATATGCAGACAAATATAAGAGCGGCGTCTACACTCCCATCAATCCCAAGCTGGATTACAATCCTCTGTGGAACCACAAGGCCGACTGCGCCTTCCCGTGTGCAACGCAGAATGAAATCCTGGCGAAGGATGCTCAAAACCTGCTCAAGAACGGAGTCTATCTGGTGGCGGAAGGGAGCAATATGCCCACTCATACNGGCGGAGTGAAACTGTTCCTGGACGCCGGAATTCTTTTCGCTCCCGGCAAGGCTGCAAATGCCGGCGGCGTGGCGGTGTCCGGCCTGGAAATGTCTCAGAACAGCATGAGGCTCCCATGGATCAGGGAAGAGGTTGACAATCGGCTGCGCATAATCATGAAGTCGATTCATGATACCATTAAGGAGGTTTCGGAGAGATTCGGGACTCCGGGTAACTATGTAAACGGCGCCAACATCGGTGGGTTCTTGAAAGTTGCCGATGCCATGTTAGACCAGGGATTGGTCTAATCATTTGTGGAAATCAGGGGAGGCGGGACCCAGGGGTTCCGTTTTCCCCTGAAGCGCCGTCATAAGAGGGAGGCCGGCGGCTCTGCAAGGGCAGGTCGGGATGGTTGCGACAACCGTCACCGGCCATGCGCTCGAATCGCTCATGTGAAATGAACCTTCTCATACAGGTTCGAGGGACAGATAGAGATCCCCGCCCCACTGGTAGACGCCAAGGTCAGCCTGATATTTCATAACCACGGGAGTTACCGGACAGTGGCCGAAAGATATCTAGATTCGCTTTGGATCGAGCATGGGTATGGAACGCGGTTCCAGGGGTTCCAAAACCTCATGCGCCGCAGGATTCGGGACGTGCTTCTCGTCTCCAGCCTCTATGACTTGTACCTCTTCGAGGAAGACGGTCGCTTCTACGAGTTAATTCAAAATGAATATCAGGTCCTCAACCTGAGTCACACGCCCGAATTGACAAGGGTGTCGAGCGGCAAAGAAGCCATTGCCATGCTCAAAGAAGAGCGAGGCTTTGATCTTGTCCTGATCACGCTTCATATCGAAGATATGACCGCCATGGAACTGGCGAAGCTTATGCGCCAGGCTGGGGTACAAATACCGATAGTCCTCCTGGTCTACGACAACAGGGAGTTGAAAGACCTGGAGACACATTACGAAACCGCGGGTTTCGACCGGGTTTTCGTCTGGCAGGGGGATTTTCGCCTAATCGTAGCCATTATCAAGCATCTGGAAGACGAGATGAATGTCGATCACGACACGCGCCTGGTGGGCGTTCAGTCGGTGATCGTAATCGAGGATAACGTACGGTATTACTCCTACCTCCTCCCCCTGATCTATACGGAACTCCTCAATCAGTCTCAGCGCCTGCTTTCTGAGGGGATCAATCTCTCGCACAAATACCTGCGGACCGTAGCGAGACCCAAGATCATATTGTGCCGGAATTATGAGGAGGCGTGGAGCCATTACAGCAGATACAGTGAACATATAATGGGAATCATTTCAGACATCGATTTTCCCAAAAACGGCGAGCCGGATCATCATGCCGGGCTTACGTTTGCCAGAGCGGTTCGATCTCAATACGAAGACTTGCCTATTCTGCTTCACTCACTTGCCGCAGACCTGGAATCCGAGGTGGCCGCCCTGAACGCTTCCTTTGTTTTGAAGGACTCGCCCAACCTGCCGCTTGCGTTGCGACAGTTCATGTCCGAATACTTCAGCTTTGGCGATTTCGTATTTCGAATGCCCGATGGAAGAGAGGTCGGACGAGTCTCGGACCTGAAATCATTGCGTGAACATCTAGAGTTCGTGCCTGAGGAAAGCATCCGTTTTCACGCCGAGAGAAATCACTTTTCTCGGTGGCTGAAAGCCCGCACGGAGTTCTGGCTTGCCTATCGCATACGCAAGATCAGAGTTTCTGACTTCCCCTCCGTGGCTGCGCTGCGTGAGAATCTGATCACTTCCATGGGAGCCTACACCAAGCTTCAGCACCGCGGTCTGATTATCGATTTCGATAGGGAGTCCTTCGATCCCAAAACCAGCCTTGCCCGCATAGGCAGCGGTTCTCTGGGCGGGAAAGCCCGCGGTCTGGGATTTGTCAACACTCTCATCAGCAATTACGATGTTCGCGATCGTTATGAGGGAGTACAGATATCGGTGCCGCCGGCCGTTGTCCTCGGTACGGACGTGTTTGACCGGTTCC
>JGI20214J51088_10003032_pt1 | contig 11098 bp, 9 predicted proteins | sample WetSurMetagenome_FD_51088 | JGI IMG/M metagenome (IMG submission 51088)
AAAAAAATGATTTGATTGAATTAGTTAGAAGAACAAAGAGAAGAATGGCGGTTTTCTCCATTTAGAAAGATACTTTTTTCAACCCGCCATTTTATATTTATAATTATAATTTTTAATTATATAGACTTAAAAAACTTAACAGAAGGCTATTTTGAAAAAATTCATAGATTTTTTCGAATAATAAATCTCCGCTTTTATTTTTCACTTGTTGACTTGTATTAATAATTTCCATTTCATAAATTTTATTTACCGTATGACGCCTTGATTAATGGACTTAGCTGTTTCATTAATATGAACAAGATTCGTTTACGGTTGTATGCACCCTCCGGGAGACCGGGGGGTGTTATTTTTTACAATTATATAGTTTTACTTTTTGTTATAAATATTAAAATAAAAAATACGCTACGAATAATACTTCTCAAATATTCAGAGCATTAAAGTATAGGAATTTCAAATTGTATTTTACCGGGCAATCATTATCCCTTATCGGAACCTGGATACAAATGATTGCAATGAGCTGGTTAGTTTATGATTTATCTCATTCGGCTTTCCTGCTGGGATTGGTTGGATTTGTAAGTAGAATTCCGACTTTAATTTTTGCTCCATTCGCAGGCGTCATCGCCGATAGATTTAGTAAATATAAACTCCTTTTTTTAACACAAATTCTTGCAATGCTGCAAGCTGTTATTATTACTGTTTTACTTTTTACAAATGTAATCCAAATCTGGCATATTTTGGTTCTCGGAATTTTTCTGGGAATTGTCAATTCACTCGATGTACCCGTACGTCAATCATTCGTAATTGAATTAATAGAAAAAAAAGAAGATTTGAGCAATGCTATAGCCCTGAACTCCGCTATGGTAAACGGAGCAAGGCTAATAGGTCCAAGCATAGCAGGAATCCTTGTTGCATCATTTGGGGAATCGTGGTGCTTTATGATTAATTCTTTAAGTTTTATTGCAATCCTTTTGACTCTCTGGTTTATGAAAATTCCACGACTGCTACAAGATAGAAAAAACGAAAGTCACCTCGCTAAAATGAAAGAAGGTTTTAAATATGTTTTTGGCTTTCAACCTATAAGAGATATATTATTATTACTTGCACTTGTAAGCTTAATGGGAATGCCATTCCAGGTACTTATGCCTGTTTTCGCAAAAGATATTTATAACAGCGGACCAAATACTCTCGGATTTTTAATGGCATCTGTTGGAACGGGAGCGCTTATAGGGGCTTTGTATCTTGCCTATAGGAAATCAGTTCGCGGTTTAGGAAAAAACTTAGTCTATGCTACCGGAATATTCGGAATCGGATTGATTCTATTTTCTCTCTCGCAATCGATTTGGCTATCTTTAATAATTTTAATGTTTACCGGGTTTGGAATGATGATTGAAATTACTGCAAGCAATACTATATTGCAGACAATTTCCGAAGATGATAAACGCGGAAGAGTTATGAGCTTTTATTCAATCGCATTTATGGGAACCGTACCTCTTGGAAATCTTCTGTCCGGTGTATTTTCGGATTTAATCGGAGTCCCCTATACCGTCTTGTTTGGCGGTATTTTTTGTATTATTGGTGCAATTGTTTTTGCAACAAGATTACCAAAAATTAGAAAATCTGTAAGACCCATTTATATTAAAAAAGAAATTATTCCTTTCGAACAATAATTTAATGAAATTGGAACTATATTAATGATTAAAGAAGTTTTTATTAATAAAGCATAAATGCAAATATTAAAAATTTCTTTAACATTAATAATAATTTTGATTTCTATTAACGCTATGTCACAAATCCATACCGGGAATGTAGAATATAAAGACAGTACGGTTACTCTCGAAGGCTTCATTGCTTACGATGAATCTTTTACCGGAACACGCCCGGGTATATTGGTTGTACACGAATGGATGGGCATTAATGATTATACGAAAATGAGATGTGAGCAACTTGCAAAACTCGGGTTCTTTGCTTTTGCCGCCGATATTTACGGAAAAGNTATTCGCCCAAAATCGGGAGAAGAAGCTGGTAAACAAGCAGGAATTTATAAAAACGACAGACAGCTTANGAGAAGNAGAATTATTCTTGCTCTCGATGAAATAAAAAAACAAAAACTTGTAATCACAAGTAAAATTGCCGCAATCGGTTATTGCTTTGGAGGAACCGTTGCACTCGAACTCGCAAGAAGCGGGGCTGATATTAAAGGCGTTGTCAGTTTTCACGGTGGGCTCGATACACAGAATCCAGATGACGCAAAAAATATAAAAGCAAAAATACTGGCTCTGTGCGGAGGTGATGACCCTTTTGTTCCTATGGAACAATTGGAAAGTTTTAAAAACGAAATGAAATATGCCGGTGTGGATTACCAGATTTTTATATACGGAGGTGCAGTTCACAGCTTCACTAATCCGAATTCGGGAAATGACCCTTCAAAAGGCGCCGCTTACAATGAAAAAGCAGATAAACGTTCGTGGGAAGCTATGAAAACTTTCTTTAACGAAATATTTAAATAAAATTTAATTAATCTTTTCCAAGTTCTCATTTAATATTTCACGAATTTTAAAAATCTCACCGGATACTTCATATGGATATATAAGATGCATCTGGTCTTCCATTCCTATTATCATATCGAGATATAAACTGTATTTCTCAGAATTAAAATCCGGTAACCTTGGTATTTCACTGAAAAGTTTATTCTTTTCTTTATAGTAATTTTCTATTCTCTCTTTTTCATCACTTGTTTTACCTATATATATTTCCTCACCTTTACTCATTGCAAATTTATCTATTAAATGCTCTATTTCAAATTTCTCCGGTAATGAATAAATAATTTTCTGAAGTGTAATACTCAGTTCTTTCGTGGTTGCCATTTCACTCGAATCCAGTTTCGTATAATAGCGGAAAATCAATCCCGGTTTTTCAAGCCTGCCGTATTTCATAATTCTTTTATTAATCTCATCTCTCGTTTCACTCGATTCGGGAGCATTAATCCTGTTTTCGGATAAAACATACACAGAATCTTCTCTCTCGATAATCAAAGTGTCATTAGTACTAATCATTTTCCATCCGGCTGGTAATAACTTTTTTACCTTTAATAACGATTCATCATCATTGAAAACCGAATCCTGCTGAGCATATAAAAAAGAAAAGAAAAAATTAATTTCAAATAATATAACAAAAGCGACTAAATACTTTTTCATATTTTTACTGAAAAGAAATTTATTTAAAATTATTTATACTTACAAACTTCCCGGTAATCTTATCTCTCTTTACTTCGTCGTATTTGAAAACTCTTCCGTTCATGGTAATATAAACACCTTTTCCCACTATATTTATTGCGCCAACAGCCGCACCTACATTAAAATCAGCATCCGAATTCGTAAATTTTTCAGGTGTAAATGCTCCCGTCAATACTATTGTTTTGTTCTTTAATCCCGATAAAAACTTAGCGGTATCTATCATCTTATCTGTACCGTGAGTTATTATTATTTTATCGGAGTCGGCTTCCGCACAGATTTCCAATATTTTTCTCTTATCCTTCTTGGTTATATCCATACTATCTTTTCTTAAAAGTGAAACTATTTCGTATTCAAATGAAGGATTCACTCTTTCTATTATCTGTTTCGCCGCCGGTTCGGATATTTCGAAAGCGTAATTTTTCATCTGTTTCGGATAATCTTTATCGATTGTCCCGCCTGTTTGTATAAATAGAATTTTCATATTTTTTTGCGTAATATATATAAACTGATTTTACCTTAATATAGAAAAAAAAATAACAATATTTATCTTTTATCAACTAATAATGCTTCGACATCCTTTTTGATATTCTCCGATAAATTTAATAGTTTATTAAAATGTGAGCCTTTCCAAAAAATCCCGTCACATTGATTGCATTTATTAAACTCATTAAAATATTTTTTCGTATTCGGAAGCAACCTATCTATTATCGCTTCTTTTGAAACCACTTCAAGTATTCCGTTGCAATTACTACACCTGTAAAAAAGTCTTATCTGCAATAATAAATCGGAAAAATTAATGACCTGAACTATCTGTCTGTACGGGTCCTGTGACCTTACCCAATAACCCCGTTCAACTGAACTGTTTTTCAACAATAAAATATTCCTCGTTAATATTGTCCTTTTCTCCGTATTTGAAATTTTTATGACTTCTTTTACACCGTACTTATTATTGTATAAAGTATCGAACCCCAGCATTCTCAAATACTTTGCCAATTTACCCAGTTGCACATCACAAATAAATTTCGGGTCGCGTAAAGGTTTCTCTCTCAAATGATTCAGACTGGAAATATCGAGATTTTCGAATGTTGGATATACTGAAATAATATCTCCATCTTTCAGATTATAATTGAATGTTACCGATTCTCCATTCACTAAAATTAAATCCACTTCAGTATGCGGTACTCCGAAAGATTCGATAACATCTTTTACAGCCGGATTCCCATCGAAACTATACTCAAATGAAACCTTTCTCCTCTTCTCCGGTAAAAAATCATTTAACTCTTCGTAAAACCTGAATTTTACTGCCTTCATAAAATATCTGTTCTTAATGCTAATTTTAACAAAAATATTCTTAAAATGTAAGAAGATAATTTTACCAAAATATTCAATTTATTTATAAAACATTGAAAAATTCGATGATTTATTCGTAAAAAAACATTATAATACATATTTTGATATATATTGCTATAACGGAACTTTTATTATTATAATAATATTTTAAGGTATAATAACTTTTTAAAATCCAATAAAAACAAAAATATGAAAAAAACAATATTATTTATTCTAATTACATTCTGCATAAGTACTTTTTCATTTGCCACAACTCGAACTATCAATGTGCAAAATTTCTCTTTCGGCCCTGATAATTTAAATGCTTCTGTAGGCGATACCATTAAATGGGTCTGGGTAAGCGGTAGCCATACTACGACATCGACAACTATTCCATTAGCCGCGACATCGTGGGATGAACTGATTACCTCTTCTAATACTTCGTATAGTTATATTATCACTGCCTCAGGTACTTATAATTATAAATGCACCCCACATGAAGGAATGGGTATGGTTGGAGTTATTAACGTACTAACTTCTTCAATCTCTCGTAATGAAAGCACAGCTTTAACTTATACACTTAAGCAAAATTACCCGAATCCTTTCAATCCTACTACAAATATTAATTTTAGTATTCCAAAATCCGGATTAGTAAATATTACAATTTACAATGAAATCGGAAAAGAAGTCGAAACAATCGTAAACCAAAATTTGACCGAAGGAAGCTATACCATTAACTATGATGCAAGCAAGTTATCCAGCGGAATTTATTTTTACAGAATAAAAGCCGGAGAATTCGGCGAAACGAAAAAAATGTTATTGATTAAGTAATTTTTTATTATTTAAGAATAATATCGAATAATTATAAATATAAAAATTCATTCCTGATTAATCTTAATCGGGAATGAATTTTTTTAATATTATTTGGAGATAATACTTTTAAGCATTGAAAGATTTATAGAATTCGGGTAAAACTCCCCCATCCATCTTACGCATCGGTTTGCATTTAAAGGTAAACCTAAAACTGGTATATTTTTTTTCCTGCACATCCGCATTCCCCTTACCAATTCGGGAATGCAAGCAATACCTAAAACACCAAGAGATTTTCTTTCCTTAAAACTTTTCTTCGACATAGGTTTCAGATTCGCCGACATCCAGATATACGGTTCAACACCGTTTTCTTTTAATATCTTACTCGCCTCATTAATAAAACACTCTTTTGAACAATGCTTACATTGATAATCGAATCCATTCTTTACGGCTTTACAATCCTTTGTTAAATCCCTTAAACAATGCGGTAACAGGGCAATTTTAACATCACATTTTAAAAAATCATTTTTATATATTCTGTTGGTAAGCATAAATTCCATCATATACAGATGATATTGCCACTCCTTTAATTTCATAACACTATTCCAAAATATATAAAACGGTTGCTCACTAACATGCTTTTCAACCCCCGGTGTAAAAGATTTAAATATCGATTCGGCTTCTTTTAAAAAAATATTTTCTTCAATTAAATGTTTATATTCGATTTTTTTCCTGCTCNAAAATTGCAAAATATCGAGCAACTGATATTTATCGGGATATTTTTTTAATAATCTNTCAAGAACTCCGTTAATAAAATAATAAAAATCATCCGTCGAACCGGATTTTCCGAAAAGTGAATACGNCTTACCCTCTATTTTCACCGGATTTTCAATCATACACTAAACTTAAATTATTCAAAACATTTTTTCAATACATTGAGCACTGAATATTGAATACTTTACATAGAATACTAAATAAAAAACCCCGAAAATTTCGGGGTTATCTTATTAAAAATTCATCATCTGTCTTCTGTTATCTGTTATTTGTGCGTTCTTCGCATCCCGATGTTCTTTATCGGGACTATTTGCTCACTCCCATTTCATCTAACAAAAATCCTGCTTTTGCAAATTTTTCAGTAATAAACATTACATAATGTATATCCACCGATACTGACCTGTATATATCGTAATTGTAATTCCAATCACTCATCATTGCTTCATAATTTCTGTCGAAACATAATCCAATTAATTCACCTTTTGAATTCATAACCGGGCTTCCACTGCTTCCACCGGAGCCGTCATTATGATGAACAAATGCAACCGGAACATCGTTAATAATAGGGCTTTTCCACACACCAAAATCTTTTTTATCATATAGATTCATTAAATCCTGTGGTGCATCAAATGGTTCCTCACTGGTATTTTTTTCAATTACACCGGTCAAGTACGTAAATGGATTATACCATACTGCATCTCTCGGTATATACCCATCTACATTACCGCACGAAAATCTTAAAGTTCCGTTTGCATCCGGATACATAGTCTGCCCTTTCCACTCGTAAAGCGCTTCTAAATAATATTTTCTTATAAAGGTCACTTTATTTCCAAATTCCTGATAATTAATCCTGATTTCTTCACTTTCAGGGTACATTCCTGCCGCCATTTTAATAAATGGGTCGTTCAAAGCTTCGAGTTCTTTTACGGTTTTTCCAACTATACTTTTTGCATATTCTGCATCATTTAATTTCGAATTTCTGAATGCGTTATCAACAAACTGCTCTATTGTTTGAGATTTATTCTTAAATATATATTCCAAACCCTTTATCCTTTGATTTTCGGGTAGCTCGTTTGCTTTTTTCAATGCACGTACAAGCAATGCTTTATCGGACGGTTCAAAATAACTTGAATAAATATTAGACATATTTTCTGCGAATTGTTTAATATTCTTATCGTCATATCCCGGCAGTCTATCTTTTTCCGGTTTTGATACTTGATTCGCTATAGAATAAATGTTATTTGCTACGGATAATTGAGTACTTCCCAATCCTTGAAAGACACCAAATACCCTGTCTCTTTTTTTTGTATTTTCTAATAACCCTGTATATGCATCTTTTTCCTTATTTAATAATTCCCCGTACTTCTCTTTCCTCGTGGCATCTGCATTTACCCAAACAAGAAATTCTTTTTCGAAATCTATTTTCTTTTGAAGAAAATTCGTTTTCTTCATTCCATAAACCTGTCCTTCCAAATTCTTCAAATAATTGGCAAGCCCTTTCACAACATTTGCTACTTTAATTTTACCTTCCGGGTCATTCTTTGTAGTTTCACCCAATAAATTTATTATTTCTTTATTATTTTTTATCGTATATGGAAAATTTTCAATTAAATTCCAACCTACCGAATTCGAAGTTCTGTATCTTGTCGTAAATCCGGGATACCCCATAGCAAATGTAAAATCCCCGTCCTTTAAAAAATCTCTCGCTATCTTTAACCAGATTTTCGGTTTGTAAGGAATATTGTCTTTGCTGTAATCACTGCCTTTCCCATCAGGAGACACATAAGCTCTCATATATGTAAAATCTCCCGTATGTCTTGGCCACATCCAATTATCAACTTCCCCGCCGTAATTACCGATTGAAAGCGGTGGTGCATATACAATCCTGATATCTTTAATTATCTTATATACAAAAAGTATATATTGCCTGCCTTCGAATAACTCGGTTACGTTTGCATTTAAATCATCGTTTCCCTTTGTAGCCGCATCGGATATTTCTTTTGATTTTTTCGTTATTACATTACTTCTCTCATCCACATTTGTAATTCCGTTCGATGCTTCTATAATCTGCGATGTAACATCTTTCATGTCCATCAGAAGTCTTGCCTGGTATCCGGATGCTTGAATTTCGTCACTTCGGTTTCTTGCAAGAAATCCGTTTGTAATATAATCATTATCCTTACTCGATGCTCTCTGAAGCCCCGTATAGGCTACGTGATGATTAGTCAATATCAATCCCTCGGAAGAAACAAAAGAGCCCGTCCCTCCGCCTAATTGAATAATTGCATTGTACAAAGATGGTTTTTCCGGATTGTAAATATCATTAACATCGATTTTTAAACCTTTCGAGTTTAAATCAAGATTACCAATCTGGTTTAATAACCACATTCCTTCCTGTGCAGAAATAGAAAACACAAAAAGTAAGAAAACAAAAATTGTTGAGAAAAATTTTTTCATATTACCCTCGCATAATATTTAATTAATAAAATATTTTTTTTCGATAAATCAAGAAAAAATATTGAAATATATCTGTTAAGACGAAAATTCCTGCCTCTAAGTTGCTTACGTATTTGATAAAAAAATGTTACTGCATCAGTAAGCTATTGATATTTACCAATTTAAAATTAACGGATTAGACAAATATGAAATAAAGCTAAAAAAAATATAAAGCTTTTATAATTTTATTTGGAGAATAAATTTACAATTATAATAATTAATAATGTTCTGTTGCATCCCATACAACTTTCTTTTTTGTCTGGTGAAATACTTTTACAGCTCTTATTGTTGCAAAGAAATTTATAAAATTATCTACAAATACCCTTAGCAGACTTTTCAAAGCATACTTTTTTCCATACCATTTTTTTGTAAAAATAAACCTGTGAATGAACCTATTTGCCATTAAAAACATACAACAGACTAACATATACCAGAGTACCGTACCCGGAATTACAACCGAATCGAAAAGTTCGTAATCAAAAAACACCCATAAAAACTCATAGGCAATGAACATTACTAAAATAAAGTAAGCTAATGTCGAAATAAAATGATTGAATATTCCTTTTCTATCCCTGTATAAAAAATACTTCACTTTCTTCGAACCGTCCCATTTGTGTATCTTCCAATTTTGAAAACATATTCCAGCAATCCACCTTGAACGCTGTCTTACAGCCGCCCAAAAATTGTTCGGAAAAAACTCCGACGTTACTACCATATGCTTACAATTATTACACTCGGGAGTATTCATAAAAAGGACATTATAACCAAGTTTATGAAGTCTTAATCCAAGTTCGTAATCCTCCGTAAGATTATGCTCGTTGAATAGATTTGGATAATTATCTTCTAAATAATTGAAAATCCCTTTTGAAAAAGCCATACCTGTTCCTGCAAAAGGTATAAATGTATTAAAAACCTGTCTTAGAATCATATCCTTCGTATGTAACTCGGCAAAAGCATCACAATAAGTTCTGTGTATCATTTTACCTTTCTCGTCTTTTTTCGGATATACTGGAATCTGAACCGCATCGTACTTATCGTGTACAATAAGATAATTATAAAGCTTTAATGAAAATCCGTGTATAAAATCTTCGGAATCGTGAACAACCATAACCTCAAAATTAATATCATTTTCCCGCTCATATCTTTTAATACACTCATATATATTATTTAGATTATCCGCTTTTGTTGTCGGACCATCTTTTGTATTTATACAAGGTATAACTTTATTTTCTTTTCTTGATAACCTTTCAAGAATACTTATTGACTTATCATCATTCGGATATATTCCTACAAATATTCTGTAGTTTTCATATTCCAGATTATTCAGAGCAAAAGTAATTGTCCGTTCAATTACTCTGAATTCCCTCCATGCACCAATAATAATTGCAATTGGTTTTTCCTCTTGTGTCTTTACAAATTCTATATCATACGAATGGTCTGTATACCTTTTTTTCCTGACAAGATATACTATATCCATAAATATATCATCTACACCACCCAATAAAAGAAGAACAGTTGTTACCCATAGTAGCACGTGTAATACTTCCCCCATTATACCCTTTCTTAATTTTAGGATTTAATAAAAATAAAATTAAACCCCCATCTCAGTTTTATTTCTAATATCTATTAATGGAACAAATTTAAGTGAGTAAGTATAAACAATATTCTTCTAAAAAAATTCATTATTCTTGAATCTTTATTCAAACAACCTAAAAATAAAAAAACGCTTTTACATCCGAACTACGAATATACTCGTAGATTGAAAATAAAAGCGTATTATAAACCTTTTAACGGTTTCAAAATTTTTATTTAAATATTTTACATATAATAATTTTATTGTAGAGTAGGACGAGAGCGTAATATCTTATTTGACCTATTTCTCTCGACCCCTCGTCAAACCGTACGTGAAGTTTTCCCTCAGACGGCTTTCCTAATTAATATATATCAGGTGTTTTAATACCTACCTTTATATTGCTTCCTCTAATTCAAGTTACTTTATCGAGTCGCTTAATTAGTATCCGTTTCCAGATGTTAACTGTCTTCTCGCTACTTGGTTTCAGAGTTTTACCACGATTAGAGCCTGGTAGAAAAATTATACTCTCCACCTCATCTAATTTTTTTCAATTCAAGAAGTTCTTTGAATCTTGAATTGCTATTTAATAAAAGTATATATAAATTTAATTCAATAATACAAATTTCGGCTCTATAATTATTTTTATCATCGATTACATTCCGATTTATTATGCATAAAGATAAATATAATGAATATGATTCTTAAGATAGTTATTCTTTATTTCTCAAAGAATATATACTGTAAATAAGTTTCAACAAAAACTATTTACAAATTTTTGAAATAAAAAAACTATGAATAAAATTTTATTGCAATTTTACGGAACTGTCGATATAAACCAGTTTTGGCCAAACTTCATAGACCAAAACGGAAAAAAAGTAGCAGG
>JGI20214J51088_10003034_pt1 | contig 11092 bp, 10 predicted proteins | sample WetSurMetagenome_FD_51088 | JGI IMG/M metagenome (IMG submission 51088)
GGCGAAATGACAGGATATTTCAGTGAAAAGTTCGGTATAAGCAAACAGGATATCAAAGATGCACTTTATGAATCAGATAAAGTTCAGACCCTGTTTGAAAAGAGGCTGGTTGATTACGGAAAGAATATTCTGGAAAACATACCTGAGAACTGCAGGCCTGTAGTACTTCTTGGGAGGCCATACAATTCCACGGATCAGCATTTAAACCTGGGACTGGTCGAAAAGCTTATTAATCAGAACGTAATGCCGATCCCGCTGGATATGCTTGACCTTACTCCATATAATATATTTGCCAATTATCGCAATATGTATTGGCCAAACGGTCAAAAGCTTATTGCAGCAGCTCAACTGGTTGCTAATAACGATAAACTTCATGCTGTTTACATAAGCAATTTCCGCTGCGGTCCGGATTCATTCATCTGGCATTATATCACTGAAGAACTGAAGGGCAAGCCATTCCTCCATCTTGAAATTGATGAACATTCGGCAGATGCCGGAATGGTTACCAGGATTGAAGCCTTTCTCGACAGTCTCAGCGGTTCCGAAAAAAATGCGAAAAAAGACCTGCCCATTTTCCGTCCGCGGCCAAGCCCTTCATCTCCTCAAAAAGAAAGGGTAATGTATTTTCCATATATGAACGATGGTGCCTATATGATAGCGGCAGCAGCCAGAAGTTGCGGAATACCCTCTGAAGTGTTGCCCAAACAGACTGCTGAGGACCTCGCCATAGGCAGAAAATACACCTCATCAAAAGAGTGTTTTCCAATGATCTGCACAACAGGCAGCTTCCTTAAAAAACTGATGGAACCCGGAGCAGACCCTTCAAAGATGAGCTTTTTTATGCCCGATCATAATGGCCCCTGCCGCTTCGGCCAGTATAACCAGTTCCACAGGATCCTTTTTGACAGGCTGGGATATAAGGATGCAGAACTAATCACTCCTTCCAACGACACTTCCTATGAAGACGTAGCTGGGGAAAATGGCCAGAAGTTCAGGATAAATGCATGGAAAGGATTTGTTGTTGCTGACTACCTTCTGAGAATTCACAGAGAAACAAGGCCATATGAGATTAACAAGGGCGACAGCGACAGATTATATGAAAAATCCCTGAGGCGACTTGAAAAATGTATAGAAAGCGGAGCGTCAGGCCTGCATAAAACACTGGTTGAAATTGCAGAAGAATTCAAGACCATCAGGGTTGACAAAAGCCAGAAAAAGCCGGTAGTCACTATCATCGGGGAGATTTTCATGAGAGATAATGCTTCATGTAATGGCAATATCTCCAACAGGCTTGAAGAGCTCGGGACTGAGGTATTCGTCGCTCCTTTTTCAGAATGGATTACCTATTCCACATATCGTTTCACACGCGACAGCAAGTGGAAAAACGATAAAATCGGTATAATAAAATCAAAAATCCAGGGATTCGGACAGGAAGTTATTGCAGCTTCACTCATCAAAGGAATAGAAAAGTATATTGATCATGAAAAGGACGTATCACTGCATGACATGCTGAATCTGTGTAACAAATATGTGAATGAATTCTACGACGGTGATCCGCCGATAGCCATGGGAACTTCTGTTGCACTGGCTAATCGAAATATCGCAGGAATTGCAGCCATTCTTCCTTTCACATGCATGCCCGGCACACTAATAGCGTCAGTGAGTGATACATTCAGGAGGGACCACAATAATATCCCCTTCATCAATATCGCATATGACGGTCAGGATTCAGTCTCGCTCGATACCAGGCTCCAGGCATTTGTCTTCCAGGTAAAAGAGTATGAAAAGACGATGAGATATGCTGAGGTAAATGCGTAGACCAAGGCTAATAATGAGGTTGAGGTTTGGATATCAATCGATAATAAGGAAGCCTATTTCAGTAAGAGTTTTGGCTAGCTTTTCTGAACCATTTTTAAGATATATTTTATAGGAAGGAAATTCTCTTCTGACACGGTACTCTCCTCTCAGCTTCTCAAAGTTGGCAGGAACTTTCCTGAGACTGCTGTCATCTACAAGAATATCATATGTATGGCTCACAGCCTGACTGATAATAGCCTCTTCACTCCTACCAGCACAATCAACTGATAGAAAAGGTTCCTCCGGAGAGGGTATATTATCAGGGTACCAGTTATTCAGCGGGAGTTTGAAAAATCTACACAGCGAATTAACTGTCATCGCGGTACCATTTGCCTTGCCATCAGTTGAATAGCCTGCTATGTGCGGTGTAGCGATCAGCGATAACCCTATAAGCTCCTTATCAATGTCAGGTTCATTTTCCCAAACATCAATTGCAGCTCCGGCAAGTTTACCCGATTGCAGAGCTGACTTGAGCTCGAATGTATCCGCTACTTCTCCTCTCGATGAATTAATAATCCAAGCACCTTTCTTTATCCTCGAAAAGCTCTCTTCATCAAAAAGATGATAGGTATAGTCCTCGCCTGAAAGATTCAATGGAACGTGAACAGTTATAATGTCGGATTCGGCCAAAACCAAATTCAGGCTGGAATAATTCCTGATCCCTTCTGCCCTGGACCTTGGCGGATCATTAAGCAGGACATTCATTCCCATGGCACGGGCAATTTTCTCAACTTTTGATCCTACATTTCCTACCCCTATTATTCCAAGTGTTTTATCCTTAAGGTTGAAGTTTTGATCAGACGAAATCTTAAGCAGTGCGGCTGCTACATATTGTTGAACCGATGAAGAATTACATCCAGGGGCATTTGTCCAGAAGATATTGTTCTGATCGCAGAAATGTGTGTCGATATGATCAAAACCTATTGTAGCAGTTGCGATAAACTTAATTTTAGTTCCCTCAAGAAGGCTTTCCGTGCATTTTGTTCTGGTACGTATCAGCAGAGCGTCAGCATCCACCAACATCTCTCGTGTTATCTTACTGCCAGCTGCATAAAACACATCACAATATGGCTCGAGAGCTCCTTTCAGGAAAGGAATTTTATCATCAGCAACTACTTTCAGCATATATAAAAGTTTGCTGAAAGTTAATACTTTTTCTTCCACAGGCTATGTAATTCCTTACAATACATGTAACAAGCTTTTTAAAGTAAAATTTCAAATCTTCTTTTGATTTAAGTTACCCCCTTCCCTCCCGATAGCTATAGGGACTTCCCCAAGGGGGAAAGAGTGGGTTTTCTTTTCCCCCTTAGGGGAAACTGAAAGGGGGTTTAAGATAAAAAAAAACAGCCCCTACGACTACTATTTCAATTTTTTCATTTAGTTTTGAGTCTGTTAAGTATTTTATAATCATTTGAATATCATGAACGGAACTGGTAAACTAAACTTTTTAGGCGTAGGACCAAGAATTGCACTTGTCTTGTTGCCATGGCTGACTGTATCAATAATCTTAAGCAGCATTTATCACGAGATTTTTTCCTATATCTCAGGAGCAAAGAATTTTCTGCTTATCCCCGGAATAGTATTAATGCTTTTCGCCCTGATATTTTATTTCTCTACTGTAAGGCTGCTGCTCAGCGGACTCAAGGAAACAAAACTTGTTACCACAGGACCTTATAGCGCTTGTCAGAATCCGCTTTATTTTTCAATCGTTGTACTCTTTATTCCTGCGCTTTCCCTTTTGCTTAATTCCTGGCTTGTTTTATCTACCAGCATTGTTGGTTATCTTCTCTTTATAATCAACATAAAGAAAGAATATAATGAACTTGAAAAGTTCTTTGGAGAGAGCTATATTAAATACAGAAATGAGACTCCCGAGTTCTTTCCGTTGTCACCTAAAAAATGGCTTCACGGAGATAAGTAAAAGTGTCTTTGAACAAAATAAGTTCCCTGAACGTTATTGTTTTATTAAGATCGTTTATTCTGAAATGAAATACATTAAACAGTTCCGGAACCATTTTATGATAAATGCAACAAGCAAGGATCAGTTTTTTTCTGATCACAGGTACACTGTTTTTTCAGATTTGAATTTCACATTTTTCCCATCAATATTTAATAAAATAATCATGAAATCAATTTCTACTCTAGCGTTGCTGGTAATAATCAGCTGTTTTGGCTTAAAAGCCCAGAAGCCAATTGTAATTTCTGAGGATTCTCTGAAAGTGGGTAAAACCAATATGCCAGGATTCCAGGTTATAATCCCGGAAGTCAATTATGAAGCAACACTCAAGGCATGGACCAAGAGTCTTGAATCGGGTACCAAATCCAAAGTATTAACAGAAGAGGGCATTATGTCTATCTTCGGGTCTAAAATAAAAGATATTTCCCCGAATCCCGTAAATGTTTACGGCAAGCTGGTCAAACTTGACTCCTCAGTTCAGCTCAATGCTGCTTTCGAATTAAAGAAAGATGATTATATAAGTAGATCAGGGACTCCGGCGGAGTTTTCAAAAGCAGAAAACTACCTGAAGCAATTTGCTAAAAATCTGTATATCGATCTGGTAAAAGATCAGGCTGATGCGGAAGATAAGAAGCTGCGTGACATTGAAAAAGAGCTGTCATCACTCGAGAAGGAAAAGAACCGGATGCAGAAATCAATAACATCAAACAATACTACGATTTCTAATGAAAAGGAGAATATTACAGTTCAGAATAATGAGCTTACTACAGTTTCCGCAGCTATAATCGAGCACAACAGGCAGCTAGATACAATGGCAACAGGGCCTGCAAAGGAGGAGAAGGTCAAATACCTTAAGGATCTTGATAAACGGAAGAAGAAAGCCCAGGGCTCAATTGAATCTTCACAGAATAAGATAAACAGGACAACTGCTGATACCGAAAAGATAAACGGAGAAATTCCCAAGAATGAACAAGCACAGCAACAGGTAAACCAGAGAATCCAGGTTCAGCAGGCTGTCGCTCAGAAATATGCTGATAAGCTGAAAAAAATCAAGTCCTATTAAATGATTAACTCTTACCTCTATATGGTATCTCCCTAAAGGGGATTTGTCTTGATCTTAGTGCCCCTCTGTCGCTTCGCGATGCCATCGCGACATTCTGGCTCCTTCGCTAAAACAGCCCACTGGGCTGTTTTTTAACGCTCGGACCTCCTAAAGGGGAATTCGTTTTGGTCGTAAGGCCCCTCTCCCGCTAAAGCGGGATCTCCCCTAAAGGGGAGACAATTTCTGGACATTACGAAAATTTTCGGATGGTCTGAATTTAACCCCCCTTTAGGGGGGCAGGGGGGCACAGGAACTTCAGGGGGGCATGGGGGCAACTTTGTATGGGCAAACCCTATTCCACAATAGTCATCTCCTTCAACAGATACCCTGCTCCTGCGAATTTATCGATCAGGAAGAGTGCATATCTGATATCCAGACTTATATTCCGGCTTTGTTCCGGGTTATAGGAAAGATCGCTTGCTACACCTTCCCATGCACGGTCAAAATTAAGCCCTATCAACTGGCCATCTGCGTTTATTACGGGGCTGCCTGAATTTCCTCCGGTTGTATGATTATTGGCTATAAAACAAACCGGAACTTCCCCATTCTGTGTATATCGTCCAAAGTCCCTGTTCCTGTATAATTGCCTGAGTTTTTCAGGAACATTGTAATCATATATTTCAGGATTATCTTTCTCCATAATCCCTTTGAGCGTGGTATAATAATTATAGTAAACAGCATCCTTTGAATAATAACCCTTGATGGTTCCATAGGTAAGTCTCAGCGTCGAATTGGCATCAGGATAGAAGGTGCGTGTGCTGTCAAATTCCATCTGAGCCGACATGTAATCTCGGTTCAGTTTCTGGATTTCATCATTAGTTTTTATAAGATCAGGACGGACATTTATATTGATAAAATCCATAACACTGACAGCCAGCAGATAAAATGGCTCTTTATTCAGCTTTTCAACACCTGTGGAGTTGAAAGAGGTAACAAAATTCCTGAATCTTGCTTCATCGCTGAACACCGATTTATTATAAAGTTTATCAGCAATTGAGGAAAAATCTCCCTTACAGGATTTTTTCAGTTTTATGTATTCAGGGGCCTGCCATTTCGGATCAAGATTCTCTCCATACAATTTCAAAACCGTTACAAACAGCTTCTTATCAGTCGCCTGGTTATAATTCTGAAAGAAATTCTTGCCTGCTTCGAGAAGATAAGTCCTTGCCGTATTGATTTTATCATTATCTGCTTTATTTTTAATAAGTTCTGCAAGTGTTTTGATATTTCTTGCGAAACTGATAACCTCTGCTCCATTATTAAAGAAGACTTCATTCGTATAACTGCTTACAAAACTGAATTCTCTTAAGGTTGTATACAGTCTCTTATACTCTGGCAGCAGCCTGCCATATCTGGTGATACGCGACTGATCTTTATTTATCCATTCAGTCAGTTTGCTTTCAAACTCCTCTTTTTTTGCTATTGTCCCCATTTTCTCAAGGCCCTGTGACTCTCCTATCCATTTTTTCCATGAATTTGCGAGCCCTGATTTTTTTGCTGAATACTGAATGCGGATAAGAGGATCAGTATTCATAGCGGCTTCCATAATCTCTATCTTTTTTGTCCTGATATCAATCATTTTCGGATTGATGTAATTCTTTACCATGTCGATATGGTAAGAAGGGACATACTCAGATGTAGATCCGGGATAACCGAAAACCATTGTAAAATCACCTTCTTTCAGCCCTTTAAGGGAGATAGGGAAATGATAAGCAGGCTTAAAAGGAACATTCTCTTTAGAGTAATCTGCCGGATTATTGTTTTTATCAGCATAAATTCTGAAAAGTGAAAAGTCACCCGTATGACGAGGCCATATCCAGTTATCAGTTTCCCCGCCGAATTTACCAATTGCAGAAGGAGGTGCTCCGACAAGACGAACATCCCTGAATGACTCATTAACAAAAAGAAAGTACTGTTTCCCCATATAAAAAGGCCTTACGAATGCAGTAAAGACTGTTCCCCCCGTTGCTGCCTTTGTTATTTCGGAAATATTCGAACTGATGATCTTGTCTTTTTCAGTTTCACTCATTTCAGGGGTCACTCCTTTCATGACCTTTTCAGTAACATCTTCCATTCTTTTCAGAAATGTTACAGATAAGCCAGGGTTGGGTAACTCTTCGCTTTTTGACATTGCCCAGAATCCGTTCGTCAGATAATCATGTTCAAGAGTAGAATGTTTCTGAATCTGCCCGTAACCGCAATGATGGTTGGTAATAAGCAATCCATCTCCTGAAATTACTTCCCCGGTGCATCCTCCGCCAAATTGCATTACGGCGTCTTTCATACATGCCTTGTTGACACTATAGATATCCTCTGCAGACAGTTTAAAACCTTTTTCCTGCATGAGTTTAATGTTGTATTTTTCAATCAGGAGCGGGATCCACATACCCTCGTCGGCTCTTAATGATGGAGCCAGAATAAATGTCAGTAATAACCAGGTAATAAGCAGGCGGTTTTTCATTNTTCAAATATGTAGTTAATATATATTATTGTATAGGGACGTTGTATGTTATTGTAGGAACATTGTATGTTATTGTAGGCAACGTCCCTACTTAATAAATTTCAGTAATTCCTTATATAATCTTTGTACAGGCAAACCAACAACATTGAAATATGACCCATCGATATGGCTGCAGGCAATAATTCCTATCCATTCCTGGATCCCATATGCGCCAGCCTTATCGTAAGGCTGATAATTCTTTATGTAATAACTGATCTCTTCCTCAGAAAATGGTTCAAAGGTCACATGTGTCGATTCGGAAAATGTTACTTTACCGGAAGTTGAGCGTATTGAAACACCGGTGATAACTTCATGTGTATTTCCTGAAATTGCCCTGAGAAAATCAGCTGCTTCTTTCTCATCACCAGGTTTCCCAAGTACCCGGCCGTTACACCAGACAATTGTATCAGCAGCAATAATGATTTCATTATGTGATATTTCCTCCGCAAATGATTCTGCCTTAGCGTGAGCGACGAATCTGGCTATTTCGTCTCCATTCAGACCATCCGGATAGGTCTCATCATACTCTTTTACGGCAATTTCGAATTTAAGGCCTGATTCCTGTAATAACTGCTGACGCCTTGGAGATCGTGAAGCAAGAATTATTTTATACTGATTGAGCTTATCTATAATCATCCGAAGAGGTTCCATGTCAGTATTATCTTCACTACAACTGAGTAAAATACTCCGGTAAGCATAACAACTTTCATCATCCTGCTGGCAAGATGAAGCTCGCTCTTTTCATCACCTTTTATAAGTTTATACATAACATATAAAAGCGGTATAACTATTGTAAGACTCAGATAGACAATCGAAATAGTATCGGAAACAAAAAAGTGCCAGGTCAGGTAAAGCAGTATGATAGTTATTACAACCAGGCTGATTGATACGATCTTTGCTGATAGTATTCCGATTACCACCGGAATGGTATTTCTGCCATATGCGAGGTCTCCTTCAAAATCTTCAATGTCTTTGATAATTTCTCGTATAAGATTTGTTAAAAAGGCAAACAGGGCGAATCCTCCGATCCAGTAAACGATAAAATCAAATTCCGGCAGGGTAACTGCATTTATGGAATAATACTTATACAAAGCCGGCCATTCGTAGAAGACAACAAGCATCGGAACCATACCGGTAAGAACAGCCACAACAAGGTTTCCTATAAGAAATTGCCGTTTATAGCTCGCAGAATAGAAATATAGCAGACCTGAGACCACCAGGAATAATGATCCTAACCAGATGTACCCGGATTTGAATGATATATAAAATCCTAAAGCTACTCCTATAATATTCAGGATATTGTGCCACATCATAGCTGTGCGTCTCGGAACTTTGGTTCCGACAATCACTTTGCCCTTATTGATAAGATCGGTTTTAATATCGAAATAGTCGTTTATCACATATCCGCCGGCTGTAATAAATACTGTTGCAGCAACGAGCAATGCAAAATCATACCAGGGGAACTGCAGTGCCATAGGAACTTCCGAACCGTTTCCATTGATAAGCACAACACCTATTTTACTAACAAGCGGGGCAAGGACGGCATATCTCATGAGTACCATGGTAAGAATAACCACAAGTAAGTTTTGCCACCGAATAAGATTAAAAAATTCTTTCATAATTTACCATATAAATGCGTCGGAATCCATCCAGTTATTATGCAGTCTCAATACCTGTTCAATCACATCCCTCACACATCCTTCCCCTCCTTTTTTATCGGAAATATAAGAAGACACCTGCTTAATTTCGCTGTCCGCATCCATTGGACAGACCGGTATACCTGCCTCCTTCATTACTTCAAAATCAGGGATATCATCTCCCATAAAAAGAACATCTGATTTATTGAGATTATGTTTCTTTAAAAATGAATTGAAGTTTTCCACTTTATTCCGGCTCTTAAGGTAGATATCGTTAATGCCAAGCATCTTGAGCCTTTTCTGATATTCTTTGGAGTTGCTGCCGGAGATAATTCCAATATGATATCCTTTTTTCACAGCGAGCTGAAGAGCATATCCGTCGCGAAGATTAACCGTTCTGTTTGGCACACCGAAAGAATTCAGGTTAATAGTCTGCAGCGATAATACCCCGTCAATATCAAAAACAAACGCTTTTACTCTTGCCAGGTCTTCTTTGAAATTTCCCATTATAATGGTTTGTCGTTTATCGTTTATCGTTCCTTCACAATTACCCCCCTAAGCTAAGCGAAGTTTGTAACTTCGCTTTTTAGTTCTAATACTACATTTCATTTATGCCTAAGTTACAAACTTAGCCAAGCCTCAGTGCGGGAACTCGTTACTGTTTACTATATACCGTTCACTTATAATTTTTATCTTGAATCTTTTCTATTATAGTATTCAATTATCGATTTAGTCATATTCTTATAAATTCCCTGCAAATCGGGGGAGAAAGATAATAAATCCAGATGTTTTTCAATAGTATTATCATCATGTCGTACAGCAGGTCCGGTCTGTGAGTTCTCGGGCCCGTCTTCAATAGCTTTTGAAACAGTCTCTTTGATCAGCGGAACAAGAATTTCGAACGGAAAACCTGCCCTTGATGCGATTTCTCTGCCTTCAGTAAACAAGTGGTTGGTAAAGTTACAGACAAAAACGGCTGCCAGGTGAAGCATTATCCTCTGGTTTATATCAACAAAATACACTTTCCCATAAAGCGATTCTGCAAGACTTTTCAGAATTTCAGCAGATTCATCATCTGAAGCTTCGAGTAAAATCGGAAGATCAGTGAAGTTCACTTTTCGGTTTTGTGAGAAAGTTTGTAAGGGATAGAAAATACCTTTATGCCTGAGATGATCAGGAAATATATCCAGACCAAAACTTCCTGCAGTGTGAGCCACAAGTGTCTCAGGACTACATCTGATGCTATGAAGTACCTCCTTTAAACTGTGATCTGGCACTGAAACAAGAATAACTTTTGTGGATTCAGGAAAGACAAGTTCTGATGACCATTCTGCCTTACGGGACACTGCTAACGGTCTGCCTCTCTTCTCTGTTGCAGAAACGATAAGATCAATCCTGTAACCTGCCTGAAACAACTCTCGGGATAAAGCTTCAGCCACTTTTCCTGCACCAGCAAAAGAGATATTATTCTGATACATTATCCAATTTTTCAGAAATATACAAAATTACCCAAACAATGGATAATAACAGGATGAAAGATAATGATGGGTTAATTGCTGATAGCAGGAGTACTTATGTCGGCAGGAGTACCGGGCTTGTTTTTTCCGAATAAATCGAGCCTTAGATCAGTAACCTGACAGTTATAAACCTTATAAAGACTCTGGTAAGATGAATTACTTGACTGCATAACGTAAGTGCAATCCCAATAAACATGCCCTGAAACCAGCAATACATCACCAGTCTTTGCATCTTTCAGGTTGGGATACATTTCTGATGGATTGCAAAGTGAATATGTTGAGTAGGGATCTCCAACAATCATAAATGTAATACTCGTACTAGTAGTCCAGTATACATAAGCTGACTGATCTGTAAGCGAGAACAGAACATCTTTCCCGCATCCGCATTTAGCCTGTTTCCTGCAGCCTGAATCGGTAAAAACCGGTATAATTATAACCAGGGCTACAAGAATTTTTCGAATAATATTTGCTCTCATTTCGGATAGTCTATTTCAGCAGTTGATAATGAACGGACAAAGTAAA
>JGI20214J51088_10003035_pt1 | contig 11092 bp, 5 predicted proteins | sample WetSurMetagenome_FD_51088 | JGI IMG/M metagenome (IMG submission 51088)
CGATAGTCACCGCCACCGACCCGGAACTTTTCCGTTACCCGTTTCTGTTTCTGACAGGGCATGGTAATATCAGATTTTCCGACGACGAGGTGACAGCGCTGCGAACTTATCTGGAAAACGGCGGTTTCCTTTTCGCTAATGACAGCTACAGCTTAAACGATGCTTTCCGTCGCGAGATGACCCGGGTCTTTCCTGACAAACAGTTGGTGGAGTTGCCGTTCTCGCATCCGATCTATCATCAGATTTACGATTTCCCCAACGGCCTGCCCAAGATTCACCAGCATGACGGCAAACCGCCACAGGGGTTTGGGATAATTATCGATGGTCGGGTAGCAGTATTCTACGATTATGAATCCGATATTGGCGACGGCTGGGAGGATGCCGAAGTGTACAACGATCCTCCCGAAAAACATCTGGCGGCCCTTCGTATGGGGGCTAATCTGGTAACCTACGCTTTAACCCATTAGAGGTATGGTGCAACAGGATAAATATCTGGGAATCGTGGCCCGACTGCGGGCCATGCAATCTAAAATGGCCANCATCGATGCTGGCGTCGGACTGCTGGCTATTATCAGTATCAAGCTACTTGCCTTTGCGCTATTTGTGGGACTTACACTGGCAATTTGGCCATCAAGCACCGCCCGAATTATTATCGATCTGGTTCTGGTGGCAGGATTATGCATCGCCTTTTATTTCTGGGTAATACAACCATATACTAATCGTCGAAGCTTTCTTACATTGGCCCGGCTTCTGGAAACCAAATACGGTAAGTTTCAATCACGCCTGATTGCGGCGCTTGAGCTTCATGAGTCTGCGCAAAAAAATCGCGAGGGATACTCGCTGGAATTGATTGAAAAAACAATCGATGAGGCCGGCGCGTTTATCGGCAATATTGATACCAACGCAGTCATAGATTACCGTCCGCTAAACCACGCCCTGGGCAGGTTGGCAGTGATGATTGTTGTCATTACGGCAATATTTATTATCAATCCCACCGCATCATTCAATGCCTGGCAGCTTTTCAGCCATCCCGGCGCAAATCTCGATAAGCCGCCAGAGTTTTCTCTTTCGATAAAACCAGACAGCGGAGAATTTTTCAGAAATACCGACCTTGTTATACAAGCCAAAGCTGACGGTCGCTTACCCCATCATGTAGACCTCTACTACAAATTTGAGGATGGCGCCTGGGCCTCGGAGACAATGGGCAAAGCAGACAGTAACGCTGAGGCAACTTTCGCCTTTACCTTCAAAAAGGTCAAGAGATCGGTTGATATCTACGCCAAATCGGGCGGGGTACAATCGAAAAAAGCCCATCTGGAGGTTGTCGACCCACCACGGCTGACCGATATCAATCTGACATTCGATTATCCCCAATACGCCGGCTTGCCCGAAGCTCACGGCAGCCCCAACGACGGCAACGTGGCCGCTCTTCGAGGCACCAAGGTGATGATTGAAGCCGGAGCCAATAAGCCAATTTCTGAATGTTACCAGCTTTTCGCCGATTCCAGCAAAGCCCCGCTTAAAGCAGACGGTAAGAATATTACCGGCGGCTTTACAGTAAAGGATAATGGGCGCTATGCGATAATTATGAAAGATGAGGCCGGACGGATCAACCCTGAACCGATCTGGTATGATATCCAGGCGATGGAGGATTACCCTCCAACCATTACCATACAGTTCCCCGGAGCCGATGTCGATCTTGATGAGCATATCACGCTTCCGCTTGAGATAGCCATTACCGATGATTACGGTTTCGATAAGATGAATCTGGTTTACTGGGTTCTCTCTGAAGGGAATCAAACCGAGCCGGTTAAGGAAACGATTAAAATTCCGGATAAAAAATCGCTCGATCAAAAGATTGACTATACCTGGGATATGCAAAGCCTGAATCCATTGCCTGGCGATCTCATCTACTATTATTGTGAAATATCCGATAACGATATCATCTCCGGCCCCAAGTGGACCAAAAGTCGCACCTTCAGCGCCCGTCTGCCGAATCTGGATGAGATATTGGCCGATGTTCAGGGCTCGCAGGATCAACAAATGGAATCTCTCGATGAAGCTCTCAAAAACCAGAAGGATTTGCAGAAACAGATAGAAGATATCGCCCGAGAGATGCAGAAAAACCCGGATGTCAATTATGAGAAAAAACAGGAAGCCCAGAAAGTCCTGGAGAAGCAACAGGATATTGCCAAAAAAATAGATGACCTTTCCAAAGAGATGCAAAGCAATCTCGACAAGCTCGAGAACAACAAGCTAATCGGGGAACAGATAGCCGAAAAGATGCAACAGCTTCAGCAACTTATGGAGGATGTAGCGCCGCCCGAGTTGAAAGAAGCCATGCAAAAGCTGCANGATGCTCTGCAAAAGATGGACCCTGAGGCGCTAAAGAAAGCCCTGCAACAGTTCCAGATGACATCCGAGCAGCTACTGGAAAATCTCGATCGCGCCCTTTCGCTTCTACAAAAACTGGCCATCGAGCAAAAAATGGATATGCTGGTGCAGATGGCTGAGAAAATCCAAAAAGCCCAGGAAGATATCAACAAAGCAGTCGATGCTGCCANGGATTCGTCGGAGTTGGCCAAACAGCAGCCGGAAGAGAAAAATAACGCCAGCGATTACAACACGCTAAAAGATCAGTTTAAAGAACTCGAGAAAATGGATGCACAGGAGCAGATGATTCCCGAAAAAGAGAAGACGGATGCTTCTGAGAAAACCAATAATCCCGAGATAAATAAAGATTTCGAGCAGATGAAGCCCAGCCTCTGCAGTGGCGGCCAGANCAGTTGCCAGAACAAAGGTAAAAAGCTTCACAAAGAGCTATCCGAAATGGCCGACGCCTTGAAGCAGGCGCAACAGGCTATGCAGAAAAAGCAAAAGAAAGATATTGCCAAAAAGATGCAGAAAGCGGCTGAGGATCTTCTCTATCTTTCTGATCGCCAGGAAAGCCTGCTTGATTCCACCAGGATAAATCAGAGTACCGGTGACGGGTTACGGCGAATGGCCTCGAACCAGATGCAGGTAGGAGCGGCATCAGCGCGGGTAGCCGATATGATCTCTGATCTTTCCAAGGAAACGATATTTGTTAATATGGCACTTATGCGGCTTCTGGGCCAAACTCTGGCGGATATGAATAGCGCTACTGGAAATCTGGATAAACGGTATTCACCGGGGGCGCTTAAAAGTCAGCAATCGGCTATGTCGGACCTTAATAAAACGGTCTATCTCCTGCTTGAAGCGCGTGAAAGCGCCATGAATTCAGGCTCCGGCTCGGGTATGCAAGAGATGATGGAACAAATGCAAAAAATGTCGCAAATGCAGGCCGGGATTAACGAAGGAACGGCGATGCAGATGCCCCAGCCGGGGATGTCGATGAGCATGGGCCAACAGCAAGGTATGCAACAACTGGCCGCCCAGCAAGAGGCTCTTCGTCAAAAACTCGAGGAAATGAGCGACCAGCTTGGGAAACAGGGAGATATGATGGGCCGCCTCGANCAACTTGGCGAAGAGATGAAGAAGGTTGTCGATGATATGCAAAGATCCCGGGTTAACCAGGAGACGATAAAACGCCAGGAGGGAATCCTCACCAGGTTGTTGGACGCACAGAAATCTGTCAACCGTCGCGATTTCTCCAAAAAGCGCCAGGCAGAAACAGGTGAGGATGTAGTCAGGAGAAGTCCGGTGCTGCCCGATGATTTGGCGAACGGTCGGAGCGACCTTTCCGAGATGATCAAAAAGGCGCTTGAGGAGCAGTACCCCAGGCAGTACGACAGGCTGATTAAGGCCTACTTCAAATCGTTCCAAAGCCAGGAGATTTCAATTGAAAAGTAGCGTGTTTACTATTTTCATTATTTTGATATTAGCAGCATCCGGGCAAGCCCAGGTTCAGATAACGCCCAGCATTACCACGCCCGCCTTAGATCCGTTAGGAAATGAGTTAGGTATTGTAAATAATCTGCTGCAAATGGGAGAGATTACGCGAGCAATTGCCTATCTGGATCGCCTGTTAGCTACCTACGGAAACGATTCCCGAATCAGGGCCTTTTACAAAGTTGCCTATAAAGAAGGTAAACTTTATTCAAATCTGGAAAAACTTTTAAAAACCGATCTGAGCAATGATCCGCAGAATCCCTATATTCTCACCGAGCTTGGTGAGGCGAAATTTTTGCAAAACGACGAGACNGCCGCCGATTCTCTATGGAATTTAGCGATAAAATTCGGCCACACCGATGAGAACGTTTACCGGGTCGTAGCCGATAATATGATGCAATACGGCCTATACCCTTTAGCAGTTGAAATATACTTAAAAGGACGACAAAACCTGGGAAAACCCGCCCTTTTTTCAATAGAGTTAGGCAATCTCTTTGAAACCGAACGCGATTATCCCAAGGCAATCGATGAATTCCTCACACAATTATTGGAGGAGCCATCCCAGCTTGGCTTTGTTACTACCAAGATTCGGGGCTATATCGAAGATAGTGAAGATCCCCAGCAGATTGTCGATGTGGTCTTAGCGAAAATGAAGGAGAATCCCAACCGATTAGAACTTTATGAAGTGTTGGGCGATCTTTATATCAAGCAAAATCAAATGGATAAGGCCCTGGAGTGTTACAAGACGATCGGTACCAAACAAAATGATGACGGCGGAGCGCTCATCAAATTTGCGATGCGCTCGTACGATTCGAAGGCTTACACCGCCGCCATTGGCGCTGTTGATGAATACCTGAAGGTTACTAAAAAAGGGACGGCTAAGGAGATCGGTTTTTTAATCAAGGCCAAATCGCTTGCCGCAATGGGACAGATTGACCCTGCAATCTCTGAGTTTGGGCTGTTAGCATCGGATGCAGCCGATAATCGTATTAAGGACGAAGCCGGATTCCAGCTTGGGCTGCTTTATGCGCAATATAAAAACAATTGCGACTCAGCTTTGATTGCCTGGGGAAAAATGCAAAAGAACACCAGTGAGCCGACGCTTCAAAACCGCACCTGGATTGAGATGGCAGTTTGCGATCTGAAAACGAGTAATTTAGCCGCCTGTGAAACTCTGCTTAAGCAGGTAACTTCCAGCGGCACAGCCGACAGTAGTATGGAGAAGGCCTATTTTTTGCTCGGTGAACTGGCGCTTTATAAGGAAAATTTCACCGATGCTGGAGATATTTTCAAGAAACTTGTAAAGCAGTTTCCGCAGGGAGACTATACCAATGACGCCCTTATCAGGTTTGATGTTATTTCGTTATGTGGTGACAAGGACTCCAATAAAAAGCTCCTCTCGCTTTTCGGGCAAGCCATGAAAGCCCAGGACATGGGACGGCCCCTCGAGGCAGCCGCCATACTTTCGGATTCTATTATGGGCGGCTCCGATATAGCCGAGCAGGCCGCGTTTTATGCTGCAACCGCTTACGCTTCCGGTGGCAGCCACGAAAACGCCATAAAAGCGTTTAGTGGATATATAGAAAAATTTCCCGATGGATTATATATTGACCGCACTTATTTGGGGCTTGGGGATCTTTATATGCAAGACGCCGCTACTTATAGCAGCGCCAAAACAGCATACGATAAAATACTGGAAGCCTTTCCCAACGGGCCGGTCACCGAAATCGCCCGTCAAAGGCTTGTTCAACTAAGTGCTCCGGGGAAAATCGGTTAACGCACAGCTTCTTTTTCGTGAGCTACCGGCTTTTGAGCGGCTTTAACCTTAGAAAGTTCCCCTTCGAGCTCCTCAACCTTGGCAATTAACCCTTCCACCCGTTTGATCTTCATCTTCATGTATGTCCTGACCAGAAGTCCCAAAGCTACCAACATGAAAACTACGGAATTTACTCGACGGAAGATCTCTCCATAATTGAAAATAGTATCCAGGAAAGCCATTACTCCTAAACCAAATAGAATCGTGCACCATGCAAGCATAAATCCTCCATATTTTTAGTCTAACTACTATGTCGACACCCCGGGAACCTTTCTTAATCCTATGAATTTAAAATTGACAAACCTGAGCCAGGGGACTATTTTAAGAGGTTGATTTATAAGGAGGTGCGCGATTAATCAAGTTGATAGCAAAGATAGGGTTGTAAGGTACGTTGGAATCCTTGCCGGGGCATTAAGCTTCATTATTCCATTTATTATTTTTTTTAAGACCATGGCGCCAACCCTTTCGTTTTGGGATTGTGGCGAATTTATTGCCTGCGCCAAAACGCTGGGAATCCCCCATCCGCCAGGCACTCCATTTTTCGTAGTTTTGGGCAGACTTTTTATCATGCTGGGCATGTTTAAAAATATCGCCATGCGAACCAATTTTATCTCCGTTCTCTCCTCGTCATTTACGATCCTGGTTTGCTACTTTACTGTACTGCGTGTTTCTCAACGATTGCCGTTTACCTCCACCGGCACTCCCTGGCTGGGCCAGATTGGCATCAGAATCGGAGCCTTGTCGTCGTCGCTGCTTCTGGCATTTTCAAGCACCTATTGGTTCAACGCGGTAGAAACTGAGGTTTACGGGCTGGCCATGCTTCTGATGATGCTTATGATCTATCTGGCCATCAAGTGGGCCGACGATAAGGAAAAGGACGGTTCCGATAAGACCCTTATTCTTCTCACTTACCTGCTTTTCCTGTCGGTTAGTATCCACTTAACCACTTTCCTGGTTGTTCCTGCCCTTTTTATCTATTTTATCATCGTCGACCGGGATAAGCTTAAAGATCCCCTTTTCTGGTTTACCTGGGCGGTCTTTTTCTCACTCGCAGTCCCTTTTTATTTCCTGATTGGTATGGCGATCTACTGGGTGGATGATAAATCGTACTGGATTTGGGCTTCCCTTATGATTCTCGGCGCTGTGTACAGCGGCTACATGGCTTATCGTCTGAGGGCCAGTGGTGGGCGCACCATCCGGGTCAATTACCGCCTGGCTTGCATACTCTTTACAGTGGGAATTTTAGGCTATTCGACACATCTATATATTCCAATCCGATCTACTCTGCATCCAGCAATCAACGAGAATGATCCTTCGAGCTTCGATCGCTTTGAATCTTATATCGAACGTAAACAATATGGTCAGGAATCGATGATCAGCCGCATGCTCTATCGCCGCGGCGCCCTTTCGCATCAATTTGGGCGATACCAGAACATGGGAATGGGCGGTTATCTGTTGGGCCAGTATACATCGATCACCTCCACCGGTCATACTGATGACGGAAAGGGTGAAACCTTCGGCTTCACCCTGAATATGATCATCTTTGGACTCGGGATATTTGGCACTCTGGCGACTCTCTATTTTGCCATGAAACGGCAAAAGATGCATCCCATGGTTCTGATTTTAATGATCTTTTTTATAAGTACAGTATTGCTATGCCTGTACCTGAATTTCTCTGATGGCACCAAACCTGATCCCAATAGTACGGGTGAGCTTATTCCTTTGGAGGTAAGAGAGCGAGATTATTTCTATACTCCGGCTTTTGTAATCTTTGCCACCATGATTGGAGTTGGAATGGCAGCCTTGATGTATTTATTGGGCGATGGCTTGAAATATACCAAGGATAATAGGGATAATCTCTTCAGATATCTTGCTTTTGGGACTGTTGGCATACTACTTCTTCTCATGCCGTTAAATCCCGCCTTTGCGAATTACCGGGGTCATGACCGTTCCAAAGACTATGCCCCGGCTGACTATGCCTACAACATATTGCAATCGTGCAAACCCAACAGTATCATCTTTACCAACGGTGACAACGATACCTTCCCACTCTGGTATCTGCAGGAAGTTGAACGAGTGCGCAACGATGTACGCGTTGTCAATTTGAGCTTGCTTAACACCGATTGGTATATCCTGCAGCTTAAGCACCAGATGGGCATTAAGATGAGCCTTGANGATGACCAGATTCGCTGGATACCAGCCGCCCGGCGCGGTTCGATTATTTATTATCGTCCCGCCAAAAAGTTCAATGATACTATCCGTAAGCAAGTGCGTTACCTGACCGCCGAGCAGGATCAGCGTACCGGCCAGATCATCCGGGTGCAAGATCAGATGATCGAACAAATCGCCATCGCCAATATCAATGATGTCCCCATCTATTTCTCCAGTTCGGTGCCAAATTCCAACCGCTGGACGCTCGATAGCCGCCTTATCCGCCAGGGAATCGTCCTGCTGGTTGATCCCGACACATCCAAACCGCGCATAGACCTGCCGATTGCCGATTCACTTGTAACCAAGGTTTATCGTTACACCGGCTTTGATGATATCAACAGCTACCGGGATGAGAACAACGTTGGCTTGACAACCACCTTCCCGGAAAGATTCTCCGAGCTTTCCGATGCCTATAAATCCGTTGGCGATACNACCAGGGCTATTGCCGTGCTTAGGATGGCTATAAATAGGATTCCCTACTACCATCAAAACTATATGGATTTGGAGGATATCTACGCTCTGAAGGGCGACACGGTTAGAGCCGATTCGATAAAAGTGCTCGGCGAGAAAAACCTAAAGGCTGCCTGCGATGCCTGGCCTGGGATCATATTGTATCACCAGTTTTTGGGAGTATTCTACTATCACAACAATATGCTACCTCAGGCGCTGGAGCGTTACCGGATTGCCTACAAGCTTCAGCCGGACAACAGTATCGCCTTCAGGCTTTATCGCGACCTCTCCGCCCGTATGGGTAATATGCAGTTGGCTCAATCGTTAATGATAGACTGGACCCATCGTCATCCCGAAGATATGGAAATCCAAAACCAACTTAATCGGATGAGATAGCAGTTTAGCAAATAAGGATAAATTGTATTCCGCCAGGTCATAATTGCGATGACCTGGCGGTTTTATTTGGTATGAATATTAATAATTTGCATTCCCACATTACAGGTAATGATTGGTTCCGCTGAATAACAACAAATTCCCTGCTGACAAGAAATTAATTTGACAGATACACATCGATGCTCTTATGAATCAATTATGGAAATCGATGTNAATCAGACCATNCTCATCGTGGTGGGCGTAGATATTGAACCGGAGGAGGCTGATCGGCCGCTGGCTTATAAGCTAAAATCGGTCATCGAGGCTTCTCCCCGATTCGGGGGGCATCCTTTCAGAAAATGCATTGTTATCTCCGATGCCTTATACGAACATGATAAGCTGATCCAGGTTTGCCCGACTATCGCCATNGGGGGACCGGGAGTTAACGCCGTAGCCGGAGTGCTTGTGGAAAAACTTCCGGTTTATCTTTCCAAAAACAACAGATATTTTATCCAACTCGATAAGGATTTTATCGACCAAAAGATTTCCATCTGGGGTATGGATAGGGATTCAACCGCTGAATCGATTGAGATGTTTATCGCCAACGGTATTTTGGATGATTTCCTGAAGACCATTTGGGGATGATTTTAGTTGATTAAAATACCCGAACCCACCGAGCGAATCCGCGGCGAATTTACCAGTTGTAACCCAAATCCAGATAAAAAAGATCNAGCCCTTTGTTGGTTCGTCCATACCAGGCTTCTAATGGTCCAACNGGAGTCTTAATTCCCACACCAACCCCTCCGCCATGCACAAGTCTNGAGAGGCGAACCCGTTCGAGGTTTTCCCAGACATTACCAGCATTGTAGCGGGTAAGAACGTAATAGCGATTACCAATTCGCTGCCGCAGCTCAAGCGATCCCAGTACCATCTTATCGCCCAGATACTCATCCTGGTGAAGCCCAAGGAAATTATCCAGCCCGCCAAGCGAAAACTCATCAAAATAGGGCATAAAATCGCTTGAGGTTCCCAACGCAATTCTGGGGTGGATATTCAGCCGCGTGGTAAGTTTGTAGTATGCCTCAAGAGAGGTCTCAAAACGGCTGTATCCTGATTTTTGGTTATGAATATCGGCGGCAAATTGAACGTTAAAATAGTGGTATTTCCCCGTTTGAGGAAAGCAAATCGCATCACGAGTATCGACNATAGATTCAAAACCAATACTGAGTTTGGTAAATTTCCGTTTTATCTTACCGGGCTCTTGCCAATTAATCTGCCGCAATTGCCCNACGATTGAGATCATGCCCAATTGCGGAAACTGCCGTCCGGGAGCAAGTTTACCGCCGTAGGAAATTTGCTTGGTATAGCCATCATATTTATGGGCTAAATAGCGGTTACGCTTTAACTCGCTGTAATCGATAGAAGCGATATTGGTAAACAGGGTTTTAAAAATGCGATCAGTCCGAAAATTTAGCGCAACAGATCTTTTTTTCTCGCTGATATTGGTGGAAAAATACATCTCCTGGCCGCCGCCAAAGACATTCCCGACCACAAAATCGAGGAAAACCTGGGCGTTATACTCCAAATCATAACGTCCACCGCCGCGAATATAATTGTATGGCTTTTCGCTAACTTTGATCACCAGTGTAATTCCGGTGCTATCGGGGACAGCCACCATTTTGGCTGTTTCAAAAAGACCGGTGCCGAAGATTTCATCGACCGCCTTCTCACCCTTATCTTGCTTGAAAACCTCGCCCTTCTTAAAAGGTAGATGACGGGATATCACCCATCTTCGCGTCTTCTTATTCCCCTCGATTTTGATCTGATTTATCCGGCCTTCATCAANATTAAAAACTAATACACCCGTCAGAGAATCAAACCCGGCGGTTACCCTTGTAAGCGTATAACCTGATTTCAGATAGTAGCTCTCAATCGCATGTTTATCCTGCTCCAGTAAAACGGTATTAAGAACCGCCCCTGCGCGACTGCTAATAAGCTTGCCCAATTCCAGCGGCGAATAAATCGCTGAACCATGAAAAGTAATTAATTTAACCCGGGGATAATCAATTAGATAATAATCGAGCCTGGCGCCTGCCGAATCATTTACAATCTCCGCCCAGGCCTGTGCCAAATAGCCAGACGAGCAAGCCCGTTTCAGGTTTTCCTCTATATTTGCGCGTGTCAGAGAAGTTGAGTCAAAGAATGTCTCTTGAAACAAGGTTTTGGGAAGCGAAGTGAGTCCACAGATCTGAGACTCTGTTATGAAAAAGGGAGGGTTATTTCCCGGCCCGCATAATTTATTTCTCAAAAGCTCCCTAATAGCTGGAATGGCGGCCTCGGCTGCGCGTTCGCCAGCCTTAATGAGACTATCAA
>JGI20214J51088_10003036_pt1 | contig 11092 bp, 10 predicted proteins | sample WetSurMetagenome_FD_51088 | JGI IMG/M metagenome (IMG submission 51088)
GTCTTTAGGGTACAAAACGCCGAGAGAAATTATGCTAGAAAATAATTTATTAATTTAAAAAACCGAGGCACAAAAAATTGCACTTCGGGGGTGAACTGGCGTCAAACCTAATATCGACATTATAGCACAATGACTAACTTATGTCAAAGAAACTTCCATTTTTTTCAATAATACCCTATAATTCCTCTGTTATGGAAACACAACAATTAAAGCCAAAATATATCGCAGCTTATGAAAAAATCAAAGCGGCGAAAAATATTTTACTAGTCACGCACGAACGGCCGGACGGCGACGGCTTAGCAACGCTCTGTGCTATGTCGGTTTTTTTGGATACGCTGGGAAAAAATCAGACGCTTTATTGTGCCGATCCGGCTCAAGAATTTTTTTCTTTTCTGCCAAATATCAATAAACTTGTATCAGATAAATTTGCGAACAAGGCAACCAGCGAAAACTCACCCCGTCCGCGCAACAGCGCGTCCATCCCTCCCCAGGAGGGGAATAATTTTTACGCTTTTGATTTAATTATCGTTCTTGATTGCGGCTGTTTGGCGCGTACCGGTTTGGTTGAGGAAATAAAAAACCGCGACAAAAACCAATTCGTCATTGAATTTGACCACCACCCGAAAATAGATGATTATTCCGATTTAGAAATCAGGGCGACAAAATCTTCCGCCGCCGAAGTGCTTTATCATTTTTTCACTTTCAATAATTTAGAAATAAATAAAAATATCGCCAACTGTCTTCTGACCGGAATTTTGACCGACACCGGCAATCTGCTTTTTGATTCCGTCACCGAAGAAACAATCAAAATTTCCTCAGCTCTCCTTTTGCGCGGCGCCACTTTCCCCAAAATAACCCAGAAAACTTTGCGCAACAAAAGTTTGGGGGCGATGAAAGCCTGGGGAAAAATTTTGGACAACTTAAAATTAAATGAAAAATATAATATTGCTTTTTCCGTTCTATCTTACGAAGAAATTAAAAAATTAAAAGATGAATTTGGGGCGGAAGATTTTCTTAGCGCCACCGACGCTGCCACTGACATTCTAAATAACGTTGACAGCATCAAGGCGGTCATCTTTCTGCGCGAAGAAGAACCGGGAAAAATACGCGGCAGTTTGCGCAGCAAAAATTTATCTGTCGATGTTTCTCGTCTGGCCGCTTACTTGGGCGGCGGCGGCCATCCTCGCGCCGCGGCTTTCCGTTTGCCGGGCAATATTGTTAAGACGGAAACAGGCTGGAAAATAGTTTAAAGCAAAGGGCAAGGAACAAAAAAAGGCCGCGGTATTACCCAGCGGCTTTTTGAAATAAACTCAATGAATATTGTTAACCAGTAACAATAAAACAATCAAGCCAATTAACCATTTCCGGCAAAAGTCGAACAATAGCATCGGCCCCGCCGCGCCCCTCCTCAAAAGCCTTAGTGTTGCCAAGAATACCCTGCCAACTCTCAGGAAAACATCTTTGATAAGATTTTTCCATTTTCTTTCTCTTGCCTTCCTGCCATTTTTCCAGGACAACCTTGAGTCCGGCTAAAAAATCTTCGGGTGAAATAAAATGCATGTTCCTTAAAAGTGGTTTTAACTCCTGGACAGTTTCTAAAAGCTTCCCCGAATATTCAGAAGAAACCATAAAGATAAAACTTCCATGGGAACTCTCCAAACTCCCAATTTTCTTTAATTTTCTTTGTTTATCCAAATAATAAAGAACTTTACCAGAGCCAAAAACTATTTCCTGCTTTTCCATTAAATCCTCCTTGTTACTGGTTTTTTATTTTGGAATTATTTTTACGCCAACTTAATATCTCTTGGTGATTACCGCTTAAAAGTACTTCCGGTACTTTATAATTTTTTTTGTTAATTGTCAAGAACTCCGGCCTGGTATACTGCGGATATTCCAACTGACCCTTGATTGAATGCGATTCGTCTTTAGCGCTTTCGGCATTGCCCAAAACGCCGGGCAAAAGCCGCGTGATCGAATCAATCATTACCAAAGCGCCCAATTCGCCACCGGTCAAAACATAATCACCAATGGAAATTTCTTCGTCAATAAAATTTGTAACGCGCTCATCAACGCCTTCATAACGACCACAGACAAAAATAACTTCTTTAAGTTTGGAATATTTTCTCGCCATTTCCTGATTCCAGGTTTTTCCCTTGGCAGAAAGTAAAATAATTTTTCGCTGTTTTGATTTTTTATTTTTAGTAATTGATTTTATTGCTTTAAAAATCGGCTCGGCTTTCATCACCATTCCTGCTCCCCCGCCATAAGGCGAATCATCAACACTGCGATGCTTATCATCAGTCCAATCGCGCAAATTATGCGCCTTAATCTTAATAATTTTCTCTTTCACCGCGCGCCCAACCATCCCCTCTTTAAGATAGGAGTCAAACATTTCCGGAAAAATTGTAATAATATTAAAAAACATATTTATAAATCCCCTCTTGGGAGGGGTGGCACGCCCCTGGCGTGACGGGGAGGGTAGCGAGGCGGGGAGGGTTTATTCCTGACATTATTAAAATATCTACTAAAAACTGTAGCTTAAAATATAATATCGTCAAGAATATACCCTCCCCGGCGCTGATGCGCCACCCCTCCCGAGGAGGGGATTTTTACGCCTTCTTGCCGACTATCGCTTCAAACTCATCTTTCTCCATCGTTTCTTTGATCATTAAAGCGGCGACAATTTTTTCTAAATCAGCTTTTTTATTATTAAGAATATCAATGGCAACTTTAACGGCATCGTCAATTAATTTGCCTACTTCGCCATCAATCGCTTCGGAAGTTTTTTCACTGTAGTCGCGGCCTTCGCGCATCTCACGGCCAAGGAAAACCAATTCATCAGAAGTGCCATAAGTGCGCATCGGCAATTTATCGCTCATGCCGTATTCGGTGACAATCGCTTTGGCCAAATCGGTAGCAACGCGTAAATCCGAAGACGCTCCGGTGGTCACATCGTTGAAAATTAATTTTTCCGCCATCCGGCCGGCGACCAACACCGCCAACTCTTCAACAAATTCTTCCTTGGAATGCATACGCCGGTCTTCTAACGGCGTTTTTAAAGTATAACCGGCGGCGCGGCCGCGGGAAATAATGGAAATTTTTTGCACCGGATCGACATTCTTCAAATTATGCGCGACCAAAGCGTGGCCAGCTTCATGATAAGCGGTAATTTTTTTCTCTTTATCCGTAATGACACGACTTTTACGTTCCGCGCCGATCATCACTTTTTCGATTGAATCAAAAATCGTCTGCATTTTAATTTCTTTCTCGTTCGCTTTGGCCGTAGCGATCGCCGCTTCATTCAAAAGATTGGCCAAATCAGCGCCGGAAAATCCAGAAGTGCGCTCGGCGACTTTTTTCAAATCAACATCAGCCGCTAACGGTTTTTTATCGCAATGAACTTTCAAAATCGCTTCGCGTTCTTTCAAATCCGGCACTTCAAGAACCACTTGCCGATCAAAACGTCCCGGGCGCAACAAAGCCGGATCCAAAACATCGGGACGATTAGTGGCGGCGATAACAATTATTTCCGTCTCGCCGTCAAAGCCATCCATTTCTACCAAAATTTGATTTAAAGTTTGTTCACGTTCATCATGTGAACCGCCTAAGCCCGCACCACGGCGGCGTCCAACCGCGTCGATTTCATCAATAAAAATTATGCAAGGCGCGGTTTTTTTAGCGCGAGCGAAAAGATCACGCACGCGGGAAGCGCCGACGCCAACAAACATCTCGACAAATTCCGAACCGGAAATATGAAAGAACGGCACATTAGCTTCACCAGCCACGGCGCGAGCCATCAAAGTTTTACCCGTACCCGGCGCGCCCAAAAGCAAAAAGCCACGCGGAATACGCGCGCCGATCTCGCGGAATTTTTTCGGAAATCTTAAAAACTCAATTACTTCTTTTAATTCTTCCTTAGCCTCTTCCGAACCGGCCACATCCTTAAAAGTAGTTTTATTCTTGGCGTCCTCGCGGAATTCCTTAGCGCCGGATTGCCCGAACATCATCGCCTTAGAATTAGCGCCCGCCACCGACCGCATCATAAAATAAATCAAAGCGCCGATGATCAACACAGGCAAAACAATCGGCAAAATTATATTCAGCCAATAATCCCCGCCCGAACCGTTCTTGACCTGCACATCAATCTTATCAATTTTATCCGCCGGCACATCATAATTTTTCAACAATTGCGACAAAGAATCGCCTTGTTCCTTTTGCACGATCTTAACAGATTTGTCATTCAAAGTCACAGTCAACTTTGTCCCTTCCACAACGATAGAAGCGACATTGCCGTTGTTAATTTCCTGCACCAGCGTACCGATATTCATATCTTTACTAGCTGGTTTATTAACTAAAGAACCGCCACCCAACAAACTAAAAACACCGGCTAAAACCAAAAAAACCGCAAAGAAAATTATAAAATTTTTGATCAAATTCTTCATAGAATAAGTTATAAAGTTAAAAGTTTTAAAGTTGTAATGTTAATTATCTTGCGCTACTATCATAACAAAAATAGGGGTTTTGTCAAAAGAAGCACATAATTTGTAACACCAAAACAATAAAAATACGCTATAATTTTATAGCGTACTTAAATATTACCGCGTTCCCAGCGCAAAACTATAATTGTGCTATTATTTGTTAATTCCAAAAAATCTTCCCGACCAAAAAAAACGGCCAAAATAATGTTACTGCAATAAATGAAAAAGCTCTTTCTGAAAAAGAAATTCCACGAGTTTCTCCTCCTAAAAAATATAAACAAACTCCGATAAGAAGATAAATAATAATAAAAATTATAACGACTTTTACTTTTTTCATAAAAACTTTAATGAGATGGGCTGATAGATTTTTATCAGCCCACCCTCCTTTTTAATACCACCACTCCAAATATGAACTAATGGGGGCGGTAAAATAAGTCAAAGAACCAGTTGTGGCATCTGCAATTATGCACCACGTGCTATAGCAACCGCTGGGAAATCTATGACCTTTCTGTCCCTTTATTCTTACTAACGCTGTTGGCGAAGTCTGTTGTCTTAAAGTCATCTCCGCGTAATACATTGTATTAATTTGAAGAGATGATGCCTGAGCGCATCCTACGGTAAAATTATCAAGCTGATCTAAAAAAGGGGTGTCATAATATGCTCTTGGAAAATTACTACTCCAATACCCGTCAAAATCGGCATAATTTTTATCATAAACTTGAGTTTCACACTCATAAGTTGAGGTACTGCCGAAATCACTAATATTGTTAAAGTATAAAAACTGGAATGTAAGTTGTCTTGTAACCTTAGATTTTCCATAATAAGGGGCCCAAGATTCGTGACTGGTTGATTGGATGTTTGTAGACTTACTCAATCCTGTTGGCGCCGTTTCCACCGTGGAAACATTACTTATAATATTTAATCCTTTCACTTTCTCCAAAGATCCAGGCGCCACTTTCATGCCGACAATACTTATGTCGCCGGCTCTAGCTTTTGCAAGCATGGTCGACATTTTCTTGCCCAGAGACTGATAACCGCTCAAGGCAACAGCGTCGCTTTCTTTCGCTAAATTAGCGGTTATATTACTACCGGCTTCTACGAGAAATGAAATATGCTTGCTCTTAAAATTATCTATAGCGCTTTCAATGCCTTCGCCGTTCTGTAAAACATATCCGCCCGTCACATCTCCGTCTTGATAAGAAAATTCCTTTATCTCTATGCCATTATCTTTTACAACGGACGCTAATTCGGCCGTGCTCAAGCTTTTGGCAAAAGAAACATTCCCATCACAAGTTGGACAAGGCGAATTTGTGTTTTCCGAACCAACGCTTGCCTGCGTCGGCTTGCTTTCGTTTGAACATGCAATTACAAGAAGCGCCAACCCGACAACCAGCGACCAAAAAACCCGTTTCATTTAATTCTCCTTTTTGAATTTTAACTTTTATCAACTTTTGTCTATGATTAATTATACCACTTTTTAAAGAACAATCCCGAAAGAACAGTCACAAAAGAACATTAACTTGAATTCATTTTCTCTCCTTGTTAAAATTATAGGTTATTAATAACTATTGACATAGTAGCAAAAAAAAAATATTCTTTGTCAATATAAAAAATAATAGTGACTTATTTCCAATAAGAAAACTCGGAATTATCCGAGCTTTCTTTGATTTTATATTGAAAATTTCTATTCTTTCTTGGCTTTCTTAGCTTTTTTGGTTTTTCCTTCATCCGCCGTAGCTTTAGCGGAGGTGGATTCGGCCTTTTCAGATTTTTCCTTTTTATCTTCGGTTTTTTTTCCTCCCTCGTCCGCCACAGCTTCAGCGGAGGTGGATTCTTTCTTCTTTTTGCCGCCTTCCTTCATGACTTGCAAGCCCAAGCGGTGTTCTTTGGGCTCGATGGAAGTTATTTCGAAATCCATCACCGTGCCGGCCTTATAAAGATCTTCGATCTTCACGCCGGAACCAAGTCCGAGCTGGGAAATATGGGCCAAGCCATGAATAAGTTCATCAAGTTCGACGAACAAGCCAAACGGATTAACTTTAAGGATTTTTCCTTTGACGATCTGACCGGTCTTATATTTTTCACTGACACCAGCCCACGGATCAGTCATTAATTTTTTCGCGGACAAGAAAATCTTCGAGCCGTTGATATTGATAATTTCCGCTTTAATTTGGTCGCCAACTTTATACAAATCGCTCGGATTGTCGATGCGCTTCCAAGCTAATTCGGAAATATGGATCAAGCCTTCCATGTTTTCGCCAAAAGAAACAAAGACGCCGAAATCTGTCACAGCCGTCACTTCGCCTTCCACCACCGCACCAACCTGATATTTACTGATCACATCTTTTTGGTTTTCGCTCCAAGCTTCTTTTTCGCTGAAAATTATTTTATTCTCGGCTTCATCCAAGGTCATAACTTTGCATTCCATATCAATGCCGACAAAAGATTTTAATTTTTCCAAAATCTTCGATTTGTCGCCACCCGAAACGCGAGGATAATTTTCCGGCGCCAATTGCGAAACCGGCAAGAAACCGGAAATCTGGCGAAAACGGACGAGCACGCCGCCCTTGTTGCCGTCGATGACGCGCACTTTGACGGTTTTCTTGTCTTGATAAGCTTCGCGCAAAGTGTCCCAGGCTTTTTCCTGGCCGGCGATGCGGAACGACAATTCCATTTCGCCTTTTTCATTTTCCAAATCGACAACCGTGGCATCAACTTCATCGCCAGGTTTTAAATCAGCGTATTCATCAGCCTCGCCGTAAAGCTCTGGACCGCGAACTACGCCGACCAAAATCCCGCCGACATCCAAACGGACTTCAGCTTTTGAGGCAGCCAAAACCGTACCGCGAACAGATTCGCCAACGGCCGGCACGACCAATTTATCTTTTTCCAAGAGCTTGGCAAATGCCTCCTGCTCGGAACTTAACTCTTTTCCTTCTTCAATCATATATTTATCTAACGCAATATTTATCAGTTTTTATCCAACAAAAAAAGCGTTTTAACCTCATGTTATTCTCCCCCTGCCGAGGGGGAGTTAGAGGGGGTGGGAGCTCGTCGCTTCCCAAACCACCCCTAACCCCTCCTTCGTAAGGAGGGGAAAAAACAGAAGTCCCCTGACCACCTTAAATCAAGGGTTTTGTTATAGGTGATAATGATTTAAATAACTATGGTTATATTACTATAAAACTTAAAAAAATGCAAGAGCCAACCTCCCTTTACCACAATTAGCAAAATCGATCTACTATTGTTTCGTATTTAGGCTTTGAAAATTTATATATGCCGATATTTCTAATTTCATCCCCGATTTCTATGTTGCAAATCAATACTCTGTCAAAAATTTTTATTGAAAAATCCTTATTGTTAATTGTCGCAAGATATAAATTGTTTTCGTATTTTTTTAGAAGCGCCGCCAATAAACAGTCGGTTATTGATGAATTGTTTTTATCGTTAAGAAAATTAAATAAATTTGACAAATGAGTTGCGTCTGAAAAAATTTCATTAGTTATTTTTAATTCGGTTCGATTTTCGTCCGTTCCCAATAAAAAATCTAAAAAATCTTCTTTTTTCTTGCGTTTTTCAAGAGTATTGGATTTTCTTAAAAACTCGCATTTTATCGATTCGTCAACAGCCGGCACAACACGATTATTTATTAGATCATCAAAAAACCCCTGAAACGAAGAGGGGTATTTTGCAAATTCTATTATAACATTAGTATCCAAAAGGATTGTTTTGCCCTTGAGCTCTTCTATTATCATATTCTTTTTGCTCTTCTTCTCTGATTATTCCGCTTACAGCATTAGCAAGTCCTATCAATTTTTCATCGATTTGAAGCGGTTTTCTTTCTTCATTTTTTCTTGCTTTTTCATTCATAATTTAAGTATACCACAAAAATAATTATTTTATCAACATGGCATCCCCATAAGAATAGAAACGATATTTTTTCTTAATTGCTTCAGCATAAGCTTGATCGATATTTTTTTTGCCAGCGAGCGCGGAGACTAGCATTAATAAGGTCGACTTGGGCAGATGGAAATTAGTGATCATGGCATCAACAATCTTGAATTCATAACCGGGATAAATAAAAATATCCACCCACTCCCGAAAGGAGTGCCCTGAGCCTGCCGAAGGGCTACCTATTTTTTGCCAGCAAGCCTCAAGACTTCTCGCGCTCGTCGTACCCACAGCAATAATTCTTCCCCTCTTGTCATTCCCGTCCCCGTTCGCCCACGAGGATAAACTCCGGCGGGAATCCAGTTTTTTGTGCGCTGACAAAATTTTTATAACATCGTGCGAAATCTCCACCCACTCCGCGTGCATTTTATGTTCCAAAATATTTTCCGTCTTCACCGGCGCAAAAGTTCCCATGCCGACATATAAAGTTATTTCCAAAATCTTCACGCCTTTATTTTTTATTTTCTCCAACAACTCGGGCGTAAAATGCAGTCCGGCCGTCGGCGCCGCCACGCTCCCTGATTTTTTGTCATCAGCAAAAACTGTCTGATACTCCTTTTTGTCTTCTTTCAATATTCTCTCTTCTCTATTATCTTTTCTCTGTTTTTCTATATACGGCGGTAAAGGCACTTCGCCGATTTTCTCTATCGCCTTCATCAGCGCTGCTCCGAACTTATTAAATCTAAGATCCCAGGTACCATCATGATTATTTTTCAAAACTACGGCACACAACTCTTTACCAAATTCCAAATTTAAATTCTCACTCACCTTTCCGCCCAAAAGACATTGCCAAATATTTTTATCTAATTTTTTATGCAATAAAACTTCAACCTTCCCGCCCGTTTCTTTCTTCACCGCCATCAATCGCGCTGGAATGACTTTAGAATTATTCAAAACCAAAATATCGCCCGCGCGCAAATAATCGATAATATCAAAAAAATGTCGATGCTCAATCTTTCCCGCCTCCTTGTCCAGCACTAAAAGCCGCGAACTGTCTCGCGGCTCGGCCGGATGCGTGGCAATTAATTCGTCCGGCAAATTAAAATCATAATCAGACAACTTATTCCTCATTTTAAATTTTTATTTTCTCCCAATATCAAACAGGCTTAGTTCGTACCATTTTTTATCGGAAATAATTTTATTACTTTTTTCAACCCAATTCTGCCACATTTCCGTTTCCACATTTTGAGGCAATATTTTTTTCTCAACTTCGCCCAAAACATCCGGCGAAAGCATGACTAATTCCGCAATTCTTATTCTTGAATCAGTTCGATTTTTCAAAGCTAAATTAGCGTTTAAAATAAAATGTTCCAGAGGAATTATGGTAGTTAATGAATACATCCAAAGAAAAGTAAAAGCAAAAATCTTTAAAAAATTGAATTTTTTCTTGAAGAGGAAAGACAAAAGAAGAACGGCGAAAACAAAGAAAGAAAAAATAACCGTATAAGAGGCATAGAATTTTTCATAGCTTAGGCCGTAATTAACAACATAAAGCCACATTCTCCAAGCCGAGGAAAAAAGCAGTAAGAGCGAGCTGACTGTAAAAAATCCCAGTAATACTTGGAATGGTTTATTTATTTTTCGGAAAGAAAAAAGGAAAATCAGGACATTGATAATCGATAAAAAGAATAATTGCCAAAAACCGCTTTTCACCAAGTTCACTGTTTCAGAAAAATTGATCGGCAGATTGCCCAGCCAAAGCCGGCCGAATTGAATGGCAATGAATAAAACGTAGATCAAAAAAATTCCAGCCACAATAACTGTAACAACGACAGCGTCCGCCTTACTTTCTTTTTTTTCCTCCTTTTGTTCAAAAAAATATTTTTTCCACCAAGCAAGCATGCTGGCCAGAAAAACGATTGCCAAGATAACAAAAGCGATTATTTTATTGACCAAATCCGGCTTTAAAAATTTTGCCAGCCATTCAGAAAAAAAACTTACTTTGTCGGCAAAAAGTGGGTCGACCGAAGAAAGTAGAGGCAAGATCACTCCAATGGCAATAACCACTAAGAGAATTATTCCCAATAAAATCCGGGGAAAAAGTGATCGCTTCCCTTCTTTTTTTATTTTCAGCAATCGGAAATAGCAAACGCAGGCGTCATTAATCTTATCGAAGAAAAAAATAATCCTTTCTAAAATTTTAGCGGCCAGCGCGCCATTCCAAATCTTCGTTTTTTTGTCAGCCATAAAAGAAAAGGTGAAGAATCCGGCGAACAAAAATGGCATCACAAAAAAATCAATATTTTTAGTAAAGGAATTATCATAAAGCAGAAAGCTTAAAATTATGAAAGAAAAAGGGATAATCCAAAATAGATCGCTCTGGCAGTAGTTTTTTTCTTTGACCAATTTATAAATGATCAGAGAAAAAAAGGCCGCCGCAAAAATAAAAGCATTTAAACCCAAGACGCTGACTCCTTTTTCCAAAAATCCCCACATGAACACCACGGCAAAAAGAGCGAACCCTGCCGACCAAGCCGCGCTGATAATCGTTGATTTATTAATTTCAACTTTAATTCCGTCTGACGGTAAAATTTCTTGAGCCATATTTTAAAAGTTAATTAGTAACAGTACTTACGCACTTTGAAAAATTAGCTATAATTAGGGTAGAAACATTGATATAAAAACAAAAACTAAAAAAACCAAATGTCTTTACCTAAAAATGT
>JGI20214J51088_10003037_pt1 | contig 11090 bp, 6 predicted proteins | sample WetSurMetagenome_FD_51088 | JGI IMG/M metagenome (IMG submission 51088)
AATCTGTTAAGGAAATTTTAGAATCAGAACCTGCAAAAGAAGAACCTAAGATTAAAGAAGCAGAAAAAGAATTACCACAGCCTAAGTCTAAAAGTGAAAAACCTGCGTCAGCCGAAGCTAAAAAGCGCGGAAGACCAAAAAAGAAAAAAGACGAATAATTTTACGAATTCAATATTAGTGAACTAAGTAGACATTATTATCCCGGTTTGAGTCCGGAATCGTTACATCACCCAACTGAATTTCTTTTAAAGTATAAGCAGGTTTATGTTCGATTTTAAATTCTTCAATACCTTCTTTCCAAACATCGGCGGAATAATAAATATCTTCGGTTGATTCATTTTCATAAATCAATTTTAGCTTAATTGGTGTAGGTACGTTTCCCACTCGCTGAATTGTAATTTGTATTTTACCATCCACAGTCTCAATTTTTTTTATTGCCAGATCAGGATAGCCGTAATCAAAAAACCACGGCTTCCAAAACCAGGAAAGATTTCGTCCGGTAACCTTCTCAAAAGTAAAGAAAAAATCGTACGGTGTCGGATGTTTGCCCTTCCATCTATTAATGTATTCTTTTAAAGCTTGTAGAAATAATTCATCGCCAAGAAAATCACGCAGAGTTTCAAATGCAATCGATGGACGGTTGTATGCTGAATTACGATATGAGACATAAGGAAGTGAAAGTGAGATTACCATCGGAGGAATATCGTCTTCTGTTCCGGCTGAATATTCATAATTGGCAACTGTACTAATCAATCTTGAATTAATACCGGCATATTCTTGCATGTATTTGAATGGCAACATTACCGCCCAGGCTTCATCCATAAAAGCATATTTCTGTTCATTCGTTCCTACAAAAAATGGAAAATATTGATGAGCCATTTCGTGTGCAGTCAGACTAACCGTACTTTCAATGTCATCAGGGGAACCATCGTTTATCATCATCGAAAATTCCATCCCACCGCCACTTCTTCCATTATTGAATATAATTAATGAGGACACAGGATAGTTTATTGCAGGCATTACCTGGGAAAAATAATTTACCAATGTTCCACCGATTTCAGCAACCAAATTAAAATCTGGTGACTCAACCGGATAGATTGCTTGAACGAGAACTTGTTGTTTATTTGTACTATCAGTGAATTTACGTAGTCCATCCCATAAATAATGATCGCTAAATGCAAAAGCAAAATCAGTTACATCATTTGCTTTAAAAGTCCAGGTATTCTTTTCATTATCACTGTTATAGATTTTATTTAGATTCAGATCATCTGAAGTTATTATCCTTATGACTGTATCTGATTTTTCCGCAGTAAGATATCTTTCTAAAATTCTTTCATCAAGAACTTCTTCAGGATTTTGAAGAGCTCCGGTAGCCCAAACTCCAAATTTGTTAGGGATTGTTATCATGACTTCAAAATTTGAAAAGTCATTATAAAATTCTGTTTGTCCATTATAATTATTGTAATCCCAACCATCAATATCATCATAAACTGAAATTTGCGGATACCAGTAACCAACAAAAGCGGTTGTTGAATCATAAACACCAACTCTCAAAGTTGCCTTGTCCGATATTTTAAAACTCCAATCTATAGAAAGAGCAATTGATGATTTTGGTGGAATTGGATTTGGCAAGTAAATGGTAGCCAAGGTATTCATTACTCTGTAGATGCTTTTGTTTTCCAGATTAATTGATCTACCATCAATGCTTATTTTACTAACGGTTAGACCATCATCAACTGCTGCAGGATCAATTGAATAATCTCTTGCACTTCCCTTTTTGTAAATATTCGGATACAACCTTAAAACAATTCTTTTCAAGGAGTCCGGACTATTATTATAATAAGTTATTTCTTCACTTCCGCTTATCAGATGAGTTGCCGGATCAACTTCGACTTCAATTTTATAATCGGAATTGTTTTGCCAATAATCTGGTCCCGCTTTTCCATAGAACGAACGAGTACCGTTCTCATATGAAGTCAGAATATTTCTCGGAACAAATAATTTTTTCTGGCAAAATAAATCGGATGATAAAATAAATAAAACGAGTACAACTACTGAAATATTTATTTTCATTTGCATGTTTACCTAAATCAAATTGGATAGAACGCCTGAGTTGTAATTTACTAATTACTCAAAAAGAGAGTTCGCTTCTCCTTTGCTGAATTTATTTTTTCCGAATCTTTTATAAGCAAGAGCAGTAGCTTCTCTTCCTCTGGCCGTTCGCTGAATAAATCCTTGTTGAATTAAAAATGGTTCGTAAACTTCTTCGATTGTTCCCGGATCTTCATTGACAGCTACTGACAATGTGTTAAGCCCAACAGGACCACCATTATATTTTTCAATGATTGCAAGAATTATTTCCTTATCCATTTCATCGAGTCCAAAATCATCAACTTCGAGAGCAGTTAGTGCTTTTTTCGCAATCTGCATGTCAATTTTGTTTTTATTTTCATGATCTGCAAAATCTCTTGTTCTTCTTAAAAGCCTGTTAGCAATTCTCGGGGTTCCGCGTGATCGTTTTGCAATTTCATACGATGCATCTTCATCAACTTTTACATTCAATATTCCTGAAGATCGAAGAATTATCCTTTGAATACTTTCAGCAGCGTAATAATCCAACCTGAACTTAATGCCAAACCTATCTCTAAGAGGTGATGTTAACATTCCCGCTCTTGTAGTAGCTCCAACCAGAGTGTACTTGGGAAGGCTAAGTTGAATAGTTCTTGCATTTGGTCCGCTATCAATCATAATATCAAGCTTGTAATCTTCCATAGCTGAATAAAGATACTCTTCAACAACCGGACTAAGACGATGTATTTCATCAATAAACAGAACCGATTTTTCTTCGAGGTTTGTAAGTAAGCCAGCCAGATCACCAGGTTTTTCAAGAACGGGTCCTGAGGTTATTTTAAGTTTGACTCCCATTTCAGCCGCAATGATATAAGCGAGAGTTGTTTTGCCCAACCCCGGAGGCCCGGTAAGTAAACAATGGTCAAGTGCTTCATCTCTTTTTTTTGCTGCCGAGATGAACACATTAAGATTATCTGTAATCTTTTGTTGTCCACCAAAATCATGAATACTTGATGGACGAAGTGATTGCTCAAAGTTTTTTTCTTCTAATGTAATATTTGGATCAGTTGACTTAGATTTTCGCATCAGGTAATATTATTAAAATTAATTTTTCTTACTGAAATTTATTAAAAAGATTTGTAATACTTTTATAATATTTTCAAACTTATGTAACAAGATCTTTGTTACGAATTTTGAATTTGTGAATTACCAGTACCATTATCGTCATCAAAATAATCATTAACAATGCTGCAAAGAAAGACTGCCACCCAGAAAAACTGTGACCCCAAAGCAAATCAATTCCTGGAGACCATGCGCTTCCAAAAAGAATAATAAGATGAACGACATAAATTAATAATGTATTTCTTCCGGCAAGAATAATTATCTGAGGAATTTTATTTACTCTAAGAGAGATATATGAAACCACTGCGGTTAGTAAAAGAACAAAACCCATTCTATAAAAAATTGTGCTTGGTTCAGCCTGAGGATTTAGAATATGTATTTGTAAAGCATACAATATTTTATTGCTCAACAATGCGATCAGAGTAAATGTTGTTCCAAATATTGCGAGGAGAATACTAAATCTGGCAGTTTTAAAGACCAATGGGTTTTGTGAAAGGTAGCAACCTAAAACTCCACCTGCTATAACATACCCCGCCCAGGGAAATAACGGGAATAATGATCCGGTTCCAGAGTACAAATATGCAGCAATTATTTCAGGCAGGATAGATTTCCAATTTATGGATTCGAAAAAAGGAGATAAAATAAAAGTCAGAGTTGAAATTACAATAAAGACAGTCGTATAGTTTAGTTTTAATTTTTCGGTGATGTATAATATTAGTATTACTGTGAGTAGACCAACACCAATCAATTGCAAAACATCAACAGAAAGGAATAAACTCCATTTATCCTGTGTTACCTCGGAAAAATCAAATAATTTCCATGTAGGATATTTTAGCATATAACCAAGAAATATAAGGAGCAGACCTCTGTGAATACCTTTTTTGACTCTATAATTTTTTTCAAATGGTTTTTTAACGGAGTGAAAGAGATAAGTGAATACGGTACCTGCCGTAAACATAAATATGGGTGCAGTCATTCCTCTTAAAAAATTCCAAATAGCAAAGACTGAAAATTCTGCTGTTCGAAAATCTTGAGCCAGTAATACATCAATTGTATGACCTTGCACCATTTGCAAAACAGCAATTGCACGCATTAGGTCAATAAATATTACTCTATGTGCCTGGTCAGTAGTATGCATTCGGATTGTATTAAATACTAAATAAATTTAGCAATAAAAAATATTATTAAAACTATTACATCTCTTCTTTTTTCTATTCAACTTTATTATTATACAACTTAAACTACGGATTGAAATTCAATCGGTAAGGGCAATATGATTAGCACAAAATAAATATTTTTTGTTAGCCATTAATTCTCTATTGCTTATATCTATTAAAATTTGGAACTTGTGAATATTCTTCATTCTGAAACCATTAAATTATAGAGTTTCATTTATAATAATTTGTTGCCACAGACATATCAATGATTAAATTATAAATACTCTTTCTAAGTAATAATTTTGAAAATAAAGATTTCACATTTAAATAAAGGCCAACAATGAAAACCTTTCTACAAACTTTTTTTTGCTATTTGCTTATGCTACAAATTTGTTTAGCACAGGAACAGCCTCAATTTCGATATGTTTCCCCGAAACCTAATTCTATTATGGTTTCGAGTAAGACAAATATTATTCTGAGAGTTGACACAAAATTACAGGAATCAAGTATAAACCAGAATTTTATCAGCGTTGTGGGTTCTATAAGCGGACTGCATACGGGTGTTTTTATTCTCACAGATGACAACCAAACTATTGTCTTTAATCCTAACCAGCCATTTTCATATGATGAGGATGTGACTGTTTCTGTACAAAGGGGGATAAGAATTTTAACGAATAAAGAAATATCTGAATATTCATTTACCTTTAAAACAGAATTAGAAGGAATAACTCAACTGTATGAGGGTGTGTTTGATGAGGAGTTTCCAGTCAGGCAAAATGCTTCAGGTTTTTCGGGAAAAGCCAACAAACCTGTAGACTTGCTTCCAGCACCGACTATTAATATCGATTCGCTCAACAATCCAGGTCCCGGATATATTTTTATGGCAACCTGGGATCGCAATATTCCTCACATTTACGGCAACTTTATTTTTATTCTTGATAGCGTTGGGCATATTTTAGATTCAGTTCGAGTCGATGGTGCACCGTACGATTTTAAAATACAGCCTAATGGTCTTTTATCATACGCATTAGGTGACTTTGCCAGTAATGTCCCTAACTATCCCGAAGAGGAATTAAAGCATATTGTACTTGATAGCACGCTTGCTGTAGTAGATAGTTTTAAAATGAAAAACGGTTATGATGCCGATTTTCATGAATTCTGGATGCTTCCAAACGGACACGCCATGATGATGTCCTATCACACTATTATTTATGACATGAGTACGATTGTACCGGGAGGACAGACAAATTGCTCCCTTATCATAAATGTCATCCAGGAACAGGACGCGGATAGGAATGTTGTATTTGAATGGCGTAACATCGATTACATCCCAATCACAGATAGTGATGAAGATTTAACTGCAAGCAGAGTTAATTACGGAACTCTAAATGGCTTTAATATTGACTATGATGGAAATATTCTTGCTTCTTTCAGAGGCCACAACGAAATTATGAAAATCAGCAGATCAACAGGTGAAATAATTTGGAGAATGGGTTCACCGAGAGGTGAATTCACCTTTATTGGCGAACATGAAGAAAATGCACCATATTATTACTCACGTCAACACAATATTCTAAGACTTCCAGATGGCAATATATCTGTATTTGACAATGGTCAATCCCATCAACCGCCATATTCCCGAGGAGTAGAATATACTCTGGACGAAGTTAATAAAGTGGCTACCCTGATCTCAGAAGTCAGGTACCCAAATGGAAATATATTTTGTGTAACAGCTGGTAACGCTCAGAAGTTAGAGAACGGAAGTTGGTTTATCGGATATGGAGTTCCTAATCCTCAATTTGTAGAACGTAATGCTGTCGAATATCATTCAGATGGATCGATTGCTCTCGAACTTTCACTGCCGAATAATATTTTAGCTTATCGTGTTTACAAACTTCCGTGGAAAGAATTAATTAAAAAGCCTTCGGTAACTCTTTTCGAATTATTAGAAGGTAATACTTATGTCTTTAATGAAGGAACAAATATTACCGGAGTAACGATAAAATATGTACATCTAAACGCAGAACCGTATAATTCAGCAACTGTGACTCGTCTCCCTTTTGGTCCGGTTCAAGCAGAATTTCCCGAAGATGTATCGACTGTGTATCCGGTTTCAATTCTTTATGAGGGTGCTGCTATTTATTCTCATACTTCGGAAATCAGAATCGATCTCGGAGGATATCCTGAAATTAAACATCCAGAAAAAACATCACTTTTTATTAGAGAAATTCCCAATCAGGGAATGTTTTCAATGCTGCCAACTACGTACGATAGTTTGTCTAACAAATTAATTGCAACAACCACAAGCTTCGGAGAGATTGTATTCGGAGAAACCGATTATATTTTCACCCCCAATACACCAATTCCTTACGAACCTTTAAACAATAAAAAAATACTTCCGCAAGATTCATTAGCAATTCGCTGGACAGGGCAAGGTTTTTATGATTTATTCCAACTGCAGATATTTTCCGATAGTTTGAATGACTCAATAATAGATACGACATTGAATTCTTCCTTTTTCATTTTGCATAATCTTCTAAATCATACGATATACTTCTGGCGTGTTCGCTCTATTCTGGGTTCAGATGTCAGCGATTGGTCTCCGATTTGGAGTTTTGAAGTTTCTGATGCATTTATAAAACTGGATAGTCCGAACGGTGGTGAAATATGGTCAATGGGATCTGGAAATGTAATTCGATGGGAAACTAACATTACTGATTCAGTAAGACTTGATCTTCTTTATGGGGAACAAATTGTTGGAACCATAGTTGATAAAACTTTTGGATTTCCTAATGCATACAGTTGGCAGATTCCGGCTAATCTGGTTGCAGATACCTCATACAAAATTATAATTATAAATATTACTGATTCATCTATTGTCGATACAAGTGACGAATCGTTCTCAATCATTCCGCCAAGTGGAGTTGTAATTGTAAACTCAGAAATTCCTGATGAGTATAATCTTTTTCAGAATTATCCAAATCCGTTTAATCCTTCAACTAAGATAAGATACTCTCTTCCCTTTCAAAGTAATGTGACAATAAAAATTTATAATTCACTGGGAGAATACATTGCTAAAATAGTGGATAATAATCAGCTTCCTGGAAATTATGAAGTTGATTGGAATGCTCCGAAGCTGGCTACAGGTATTTACTTTTATTCGTTGCAGGCTATACCTTCGGATGGGAATCAAAATTTCCATTCTGTTAAGAAAATGATTCTACTGAAATAATGAACAAGATTGTTAACCTTGTAAAAGTATGAGCTTATTCTGAAAATTGTTGGTAAAATATTATTAACTATTTTTTTATGGATCAATTTCTCTTTTTCGCAAACTACAACAATAACTGAATTAAAAGATAATGTATTCCGGGACTACCCTTCAATGGAAGTAACTAAAATTAATAATCCTTCCGATGATTATCTTTTCCTGGATCTGACAGTAACCGGGGTTGGCAATTTACTAATTGTTGATAATGAGTTGACTCCGGTTTTTTATCGCAAAGCAAATGGAATTATTTATGATTTTAAGCTCCAGCCGGATGGAGAACTCACCTATGGTATTGGGCCTGATAAAATTTATGGAATGGACAGTTCCGGAAATACAATCAATCAATTTTTTGCACCATCTGGAATTGTTCTGGATGTCCATGAGTTAAGAGTACTGCCTATTGGTTCATATTACATTATTGGAGAGGAATATCTTATTATTGATATGAGTCAGTATGTTCAGGGAGGGGATACTGCTGCTGTAGTTCATGCAAATGTTGTCATTCATATGGATGCGGATGATAATGAGTTATGGCGATGGAGGACAATTGACCATTATGATATTCTTGACGTGGATGAATACATTGATTTAACACAACATCAAATAGATTGGACTCACTGCAACTCAATAGAAATTGACCACGAGGGAAACATTCTTCTTTCAACTCGTAATTTTGATGAAGTAACTAAAATTAATCGCACGACTAATAATATAATCTGGCGACTTGGTGGTAAGAATAATCAGTTTACATTCATCAACGACACAAGAGGCTTTTCCCGGCAACATTCTGTAAGGCAGTTATCTAACGGTAATATAATAATGTTTGATAACGGTGATCATCTGATACCGGAATACTCAAGCTTGGTTGAGTACAAAATTGATGAAACAAATTTAACTGCAACTCTCATACGGCGCTACACACGTAACGAATCTGTATTCTCACGAGTCCTAGGAAACGTTCAAGAACTTACCAACGGTAATATGCTAATAGGTTGGGGAGAAAATCAAAACCCTGCAGTGAGTGAAGTAAATGAACAGGACTCAGTAGAATTTGAAATGAAATTTATTGACTACACACGTCAATATAGGGCTTACAGGTTTAAATGGGAAACTAATTTGTTTACAGTTAAATCGGATTCAATTGATTTTGGAATTGTTAGTATAGGCGATTCATCAATTGTAGATTTAAATCTGTACAATCAAAAAGATTCTTTAGTTACTATCAATGAATTTCTTATTAACANTAACTCTTTCACCGTTCTAAATANATTACCGGTCTCAATTCCTTCGAAGGATTCAATCACATTAAATCTAATGTTTAAACCCAACGTTGAAGGATATTATAAGGAGAAATTAAATATTAGATATGTAACTNACACTTTACTGATTGGCAAACAAGTTTACTTAAAAGGTACAACTACACTTGTTTCAGTAGATGATAGGACTATTCCGCCTTCGCAATTTTCACTATTGCAAAATTATCCGAACCCATTTAATCCAAGAACTAAAATTAGTTGGAAGTTGAAACAAAGTTGTTATCTAACTTTAAAGGTTTATGATGTACTCGGTAGTGAGGTTGCAACTCTTATAAGTGAATTTATATCAGCGGGGGAATATGAAGTTGAGTTCAATGCAGCGTTACTACCGAGTGGAGTATATTTCTATCAAATAAAAGCTATCGATCCTGAATTAAATTCGAGACAGGATTTTATAATCACAAAGAAGATGATTTTACTTAAATAAAAAAGCCCGTATAAAACGGGCTTCTTTAATAATTCTTCAGATTACTTATGAGATATCTATTGTTCTTGGTTTTGCTGCTTCACTCTTTGGAAGATTTATAATCAACTGACCATTATCATACTTCGCACTGATTCTTGTTTTATCAATTGAGTCAGAGATTTTAAATTTTCTGAAATAGTTTCCAATTTCACTTTCATTAAGAATGTAATCTTTGTTAACTACTTCGTTATAGTTTATTCTGCCAAAGACAATTAACGACTCGTCAATTACTTTAACCTGAATTTCACTTCTTGATACTCCAGGCATATTTGCAATCAAAATATATTCATCGGTGTTTTCATATATATCGGTTGATGGCTGAACATTATTTTCGCTTCTTAATATCTCATCAATAGAATTATTGTTTAATGCTTTAACTGCAATGATTTCTTTATTGTCTGACATTTCATTCTCCTATTTATAAAGTTCGTTTCAAATATTGATGGGAGATTGAATTAAATTCAATCCACCACCAAAAAATATTATTTATCTTTATTATCGTTATCATCAACTACTTCATAGGAAGCATCCTGAACATTATCCTTCTGCTCTTTTGCCTGATCTCCACCACCAGCAGTTTGTTGTTGTTGTTCCGCCGTTTGCTGACCAGCCTGTTGATAAAGCTGTGAAGCTATTTCATTCCAGACTTTGTTCAGTGACTCAGTAGTTGATTTCATCTGATCTGAATTATTTGCTGCAATCGCATCTTCAACTTTCTTAATTTCAGCTTCAAGTTTTGATTTTGATTCGGCAGAAAGTTTATCCTTCATTTCTTCTATCTGTTTCTTCGTTTGGAAGACAAGCGTATCAGCCTGATTACGAATATCTACACCTTCTTTCTTCTTTTTATCCTCTGCAGCGTGCTCTTTTGCATCATGTTTCATCTTTTCAATTTCTTCATTACTCAATCCGCTTGAAGAAGTTATACGGATACTCTGCTCTTTATTCGTTGCTTTATCCTTTGCGTTCACGTGGAGAATACCATTTGCATCTATATCAAAAGTAACCTCAACTTGAGGAATACCTCTTGGTGCCGGTGGAATTCCATCCAGGTGGAATCTTCCAAGTGTCCGGTTATCATTGGCCATTGGTCTTTCACCTTGCAGAATATTAATCTCTACTGAAGGCTGATTATCTGACGCTGTCGAGAATATTTCACTTTTCTTAGTAGGAATTGTTGTGTTAGAATCTATCAACTTCGTCATCACTCCACCCAGAGTTTCAATTCCCAATGATAATGGTGTTACATCAAGTAAAAGAACATCTTTAACATCACCAGCAAGTACACCGCCTTGAATGGCTGCTCCAACAGCAACTACTTCATCAGGATTGACGCCTTTATGAGGTTCTCTTCCGAATAAATCTTTTACAAGTTGTTGAACCATTGGTATTCTTGTTGAACCACCAACAAGAATTACTTCGTGAATTTCCGAAGCAGATAAGCCAGCATCTTTCATTGCTTGCTGACACGGAATTTTTGTTCTGTCAACAAGGTCGTGAATCAACTGCTCAAATTTTGAGCGGGATAAATTTATATTCAGGTGTTTAGGACCATCCTGAGTCGCCGTGATAAAAGGAAGATTTACGTCTGTTGAGTTAGAAGATGACAATTCAATTTTAGCTTTCTCAGCTGCTTCTTTTAATCTTTGAAGTGCCATAGGATCTTTCTTTAAATCAATCCCTTCAGC
>JGI20214J51088_10003038_pt1 | contig 11088 bp, 8 predicted proteins | sample WetSurMetagenome_FD_51088 | JGI IMG/M metagenome (IMG submission 51088)
CCCCGCCGCAGTCGGTTTTCATGGGGTTGTTGCTGTCCCTGTCGAGCACGGCAATCGTTCTCAAATGGTACCAGGAACGGGCGGAGGTGGAAAGCCCCCACGGCAGGACAAGCCTCGGCATCCTCGTGTTCCAGGATCTCGCCGTGGTTCCCATGATGCTGCTTTTGCCCGTGATTTCCGGCGCGTCCGTCAATCTCGGCCCGTCGATAGCCATGCTGCTCATCAAGGTCGGCGGCACGCTCGTCTGCATGTTCGTCCTCACGCGATGGGTGGTGCCAAAGGCGCTGTTCTGGGTGGCCAAAACGAGGAGCAGGGAACTGTTCATCCTCGCAATCATCGTCATCTGCTTTTCCGTCGCCTGGCTCACCTCGAGCATGGGTCTGTCGCTCGCCCTCGGCGCGTTCCTCGCCGGGCTCATCCTTTCGGAATCGGAATACGCGTACCAGGCCCTTGGCTCCATCCTGCCCCTGCGCGACGTTTTCACCAGCGTCTTCTTCATCTCCATCGGCATGCTTTTCGACATGGCATTCTTCCTGCGCCACCCAGCGCTCATCATCGCGCTCGCGCTCGCGGTTTTCGCGGGCAAATCCATAATCGCCTTTTTCGTGCCCGCGCTGCTGGGGCTTCCCCTGCGCACCATGGCCCTTACCGGGCTCGCGCTGGGCCAGGTGGGGGAGTTCGCCTTCATACTGTCCCGCGCCGGCCTCGACTGCGGCCTGCTCGACGGAAATTCCTACCAGATATTCCTCGGCGTTTCCATCCTCACCATGGCGGCCACCCCGTTCGTGATGGCCGTGGGGCCAAAAATCGCCGACGCGCTGCTGCGGCTCCCTCTGCCGAGCCGTATCCGTACGGGACTTGACACATCGGACGCTCACGCGAACGCCTCGGGACCGCCGCCGCTTTCGGACCACCTCATCATCGTCGGCTTCGGCGTAAACGGCCGCAACGTGGCCAGGGCCGCGCGCGCCTCCGGCGTTCCCTACGCCGTAACCGACATGAACCCGGAAACGGTGCGGAAGGAAAAGAAAAACGGCGAACCCATTTTCTTCGGCGACGCCACCCAGGACGCCATTCTGCAGCACGTGAACATCGCCCAGGCGCGCGTGGTGGTGGTGGGCATACCCGACGCCGTCGCGACGCGCCGCGTGGTGGAAACGGCGCGAAAGCTCAATCCCACGGTCCACATACTGGCCCGGACGCGCTCCTTTTTCGAGACAAAATCCCTGTATGCGCTGGGCGCGAGCGAGGTGGTGCCCGAGGAATTCGAAACGTCGGTGGAAATCTTCGCGCGCGTGCTCGTCAAGTACCAGGTGCCGCGCGACCAGATAAACCAGTTCATCGCCGAAATACGCCAGGACGGCTACCAGATGCTGCGCGGCAGCTCGGACGAAAAGACCACGGTCACCGACCTCAAATTCGCCGTGCCCGACGTGGAGGTGAACATGGTGTGGGTGGGCGAGGGATCGTTCCTCGCCGGCAAGACCATAGCCGGACTCAACCTGCGGCGCGCCTACGGGATAACGCTCCTGGCCGTGCGCAGGGGAGCGGAGATAATATCAAACCCGGACGGCGACGAGGGAATTTGGGAGGGCGACATACTGGTTTTTCTGGGAAAGCCGGAGGATAACGGAAGGTTCATGGAGGCGATGCGGGGGAACAAGGAAACGTCGACCGGTTAAGTTGGGTTCGGCGCTGGGACTGTAACGTTCCATGTACCTGCCCAAAGTGCCGCTCCAAGCTTGTTACTGCTTTCGCTTTGTGGTATCGAACAAACCAGACCGAATTACCGGATTCGACATTTTGTGCCGCGTGTTGTACAACGAGACCGGGCTTCTTGTGTAGGCAAAACCGCCCCGCATTTCCGGTCCGGGATTGTGAAAAAATACGATTGCTTTTACATCTTTTGTGATGTATACTATCGCTATGACGAATGGCCTGAGAAAATGGCACGTAATGTATTTCGAGGATTCGAAAGGGCGTTCGCCGGTATTTGAATTCATAGAGCAACGGAAAATTCGGGAAAAAGCCAAAGTCTTGGCATGGCTCGAACAGCTTGAACGGCAAGGCCCTAATCTTCCGCGCCCGTATGCGGATTTGTTAGAGGAAGGCATCCACGAATTCAGGGTGAAATTATCGGGAAATCAGGTTAGGATTCTGTATTTTTTCTGTTTCGGAGATTTCATAATTTTAACGAACGTGTTTACGAAAACCACCGACAAAGTTCCCAAGAACGAAATTCGAATAGCAAAGGAATGCAGAGCCGATTTCTTTTCACGGTACAATGAACACAAATTAAGGAGCTTGACCAATGAAAACTCTTAAATCCCATATCAAGGATTCCCTGAAGAATGGCGGATTTCGTAAATATTTCGAAGAGGAAAAAGAGCTTCTTCGAGTTTCTCTTCAGCTTCAGAAAGCTCGCGAGCATGCAGGGCTTAGTCAAAAAGAAATCGCGGAGGCCGCCCATGTCACCCAGCAACAAGTTTCCAAAGTTGAAAATGGAACGAATTGCAACATTTTAACGTATCTCAAGGTGAGCCGGGCAATAGGACTCACGTTTGGAATATGCCGTCCAAAACATAGCGCGGCGGCGTAAACGCGGTATCCTGCTCCTTGACTTCCCTAAAAGCCTGCCGAAGGAATTCCGGAAGGCGATATATTGGTTTTTCTGGGAAAGCCGGAGGATAACGGAAGGTTCATGGGGGCGATGCGGGGGAACAAGGAAACGTCGACCGGTTAAGTTGCGTTCGACGCTGGGGCTGTAACGTCCACTGCTCGGGTGCTGCGCCTGTTTTTCAAGGCCGAACTACTGTTCAGTTAAACATTGTCATCGAAACTTGATGGAGTGGTAATGTGGCCTGCCACTAAGTCAGCTGGCATGACATTCCGGCTGTTGTCGGTTGCTTGCTGATGCTATTCACCTTTTTTTCCTACACGCGATTTTCTTATTTTTTTTATTTGGTATTCGCTTGTATTCAAGATAAGGGAAATGGAAAAATCGTTGTAACCCTCATTCTTTAATGAATCGACAATTTCACCACGTTTATTTGTTGCAGAGAAAAATTGGTCCTGTAGTTTTTCAAAATGCCCATTCTTATTCTCAACATCATAATGGCCTGCCTTGGTTTCCCAAAAAAGAATTTCATATCTTTTTTTACCTTTTGATCCTTCATAACCAAAAAAACAAATTAACAATTCGAATAGTTCGAAAAATATTACCCAACAAACAGTTTCCTTTTTAAAATCGCTCTTGAGAAGATTCCCAAGGCGAAATTCGATTTGTTGCTTATGTGCATCATCTACATCAAGTGAATGTGTCAATGTTAAAAGATGCTTGATTAGTTTTTTTATCCAAGATGAACGTACCCTCGGGATAATGCTTGAACCAGCAATATGATATGCTTTGTCACCAAAAACGCGACGCATACAATTTTCAAAGTTTCTTCCATAGTTCCAAGAAGAAATGCCATTCGCTATTTTTTGAACTCCTGCTGCGGATGGAATATCCATGTTTCGCTCCATAGGAAACTGTAAAATTCACGAAATGATTTTGAGGTCAGTCATAAATGGACTTAATCCATTATTGACGTGAAATACGGAGTATAAAATAGTAATTCCCATCCGTTTCGAACCTCAGGCCGTCAATGCTTTTGCTAAAAGTTCATCAGCTAAACCTGCTTCGCCCCCTGATCTCAATATAAAAAACCCTTTTCCGCGAAGCAAGTAATTATCGTTGCCGGTTCTGAGGAAATAAGCCCCATGTGCCGGCCGGAACGGGTGATGCCGAATTTCTCGCTTCGCCGAACTTTCATCAAATACCTTCCCGGCGGGCGGATTTATTTTTTTACAAATGGAATCACGCCGGACATCCTTGCCGAACGTCGCCGAGAGGGGAACGGTTCTTGTTCTCCGCTTCAGTTCCGTGGGCGACATCATTCTCACGTCCGCCGCGCTGGAAGCGCTCGCGAGCGCGTGGCCCGACGCGCGCATCGTTTTCGTCACCAAGCGGGAGTACGCGGATCTCGCGCGCTTCCATCCGCTGGTGAGCGGAGTCGAGACGCTCGCGCCGGGCGAGTCCCTGCAAAGCCTCAGGAAGCGGCTGGCCGCGCTCGGGCCCGCGGCGGTGCTCGATTTGCACGGAAAATTTCGGGGAATGGCGCTGCGGTCGCTGGTGGACGGGGAACACCGGGGACTGTGGCGTCCGCGTCCCTGGTACCAGTCGCTCGGCGTGCGCCTGCGACTGACAACGTATCATTGCCGGATGCCGGTGGCGCAACGCTATCACGAGGCGGTGGAGCGGCTCACGGGCCTCAGGCTGGAGCGGGGTTGCCTGAGTTTTCATCCGGGAGAAGCGGCGTCCGGTGCGGCGCGGGCGCTCTTGCGCGACGCTGGCGTCGACCGGGAACGGCCGCTCGTCGGCATGGCGCCCGGGGCGCTTTGGGCCACCAAGCGCTGGCCGATAGATCGCTTTGCCGGACTCACGCGTCGTCTGCTGGCTTCCGGAACACAGGTGGTGCTTACCGGCGACGCGTCGGAGGCGGCCGACACGGCGGCGGTCGCACGGGTGGCGCCCGGCGCGGTCGATCTCGCGGGCCGCCTGACGCTCGCGGAGTTGGGCGGCGTCATTGATTCCTGTGGGGCGTTCGTCGCCAACGACAGCGGCCCCATGCACATGGCCCGCGCCCTCGGCGTGCCCACGGTCGCGCTGTTCGGCTGCACCGATTCGGCGCAGTTCGACTTTTCCGGGCACGCGCTGCTCGATCTTCGTTTGCCCTGCGGCCCCTGTTCCCTGCACGGGCTTTCGCGCTGCCCAAGGCGGCACTTCCGTTGTATGCTGGAGATTACGGTGGAGATGGCCCAACAGGCGGTTGAAAAATTGCTCGCCGGGAACGGCAAACGGCACGCGGTCTCGGCATAGGGGCCGCCGACGTTCTCTCAGCTGCGTGCCGTCCGCGCTTGGGCCCCGGTAAACAAAAAAGGCGCGTGTCCACGCGCCTTTTTTGGAGAATCCGTTGCCCGGATGAGGTGTTCCGGTATGTCTACTTTTCGCCCTTTTCCCCGGGCTCCAGGTTCTTCATCTGTTCCTTGAGTTTGTCGATTTCCGCGTCAAGGTCCTTCTGCTTCTGTTCCATTTTCTGCTCCGTCTCCGCCTTGTTGCTCTGCTGCGATATTTTTTGGACGATGGCGAGCGCGTATTCGATGTCGCTTTTCACCACGTCGAGGTTCCGGGCGAAGAACGATGAACGATGGAACTCGTTGGCGAAACGGTAGTATTTGTCGATCGTGCTTTTTTCCTCGGCCTGTATCTTGTGCAGGCTGTCTTCCTGGCGCAGCACCGTCGTCGACGGCAGTTCGAGCGAAAGCTTGTTCACGTCGTACGCGAGCACCTCGTAGGCCTTCCTCTTCACTCGATATTTCACCTCTTCCGCATCGAGCGTGTCGGCGGTCATGGGGCGTATCGTCTTCGCCTTCGCCGCCGCGGCGGTGAGCACCGAAAGCGCCGCGCCGTAGTCCTTCTGCATGAGGTGCGAATACGCCTCGAGCAGCGCGCCTTCGCACTGGAGCGTGGGCTTGGTGCTTGCCTTCTGGAGTTCCTGTCCGTAATTGATGCAGTCGGCCCACTGGCGCGCGCGCAGCGCCGACCATGCCATGCCGAGCAGCGCGTCCTCGTGGTAGTAGCTCATGTTGGAGACCGAACGCAGCGCGGTGACCGCCTTGGACATCGCAAGCTGCTCGTAGAACATGTAGCCCAGCAGCACGTACGAGCGGTTTATGATTTCGCGCTGTTCGTTGCTTTGCACTTTTACCTCGATGCTGTTGCCGAGCGCGTTGAGCGCCTCTTCCATGTTGTAGGTGAGCACGTAGGCGATTGCCAGCGAATGCTGCGCAAAGGGATATTCGGGATGGCTGTCCGGGATCAGCGAGAACAGCTGGACGGCCTGCGGGTAGTTCTTGTCGCGCATGTTCTGTTCGCCCATCAGGTAATAGGCGTGGAACTTGAGGGAGTCGGGCACGTCCGGCGCGTTGAGCGCTTGGAACTGGCTGCCCACCAGGGCCGAATTTTCGTCGCGGTAGGCGAGGCGCATGAGGCCGAGGTCGGCGCGGGGAACCACGGTGCTCTTTGGATAGTCCTCCTTGGTCTCCCGGTAGTTCTGGGCCGAGATGTCTCTCATGTCGAGTTTTTCGAGGCACGCGCCTCGGTAGTATTGCACCCAGTCGTTCTTGAAGAACGTTGGGAACTGGGTGAGTATCCTGCTGAAGAGGAAGAGGGCGTCCCAGTACCGTCCCTCAAAGTACAGTTTGCAGGCGCGGTTGTACAGTTCGTTGGGCGCCATGTCGAGCACGCGCGCCATCTTTCTCGCGTACAGTTCCTCGCGGTGCATGCCGATTTCGCCGCGCAGATACAGCGAATAGGTGGAGACGTTCTCGGTGCTCGGCATGCCGATGTATTGGAACAAAAGCTGCAGGTCGCGTCCTTGGTTGAGGTGCGGCACGTTGACGCCGGCGGCGAAGCCGTAGTATTCGTTGGGCAGGCGGATGTTCCCCATGAGGAAATAGACGTCGAGTACGTTGAATATCCACCCTCCCACGCGGAAGTTGTAATCGTATTCGAGGCTGTTGGTGGCGCTTACTATGCCGCTGTCGGTCTGGATATCCTGCCTGGCGTGCGCCAGCGCGGCCCATACGTTTTTGACGCTGACGTCGAGCCCGGCGTCTATTCGTCTTTCCAGGAAATAGGCCAGCCACGTGAGCTTGAGGTTGGTGGTGTAGCTTTGATCGCCGAGGCTGGAGATGCGCAGGGCGTCGGCGAGCGGTTCCAGAACGTTCTGCAGCGTGAGGCCCATCACGTGATCGCCGAGGACGGGGTTTCTTCCGAGCCGGTAGGTGAGGCCGAAGTCGCCGCTGAGATTGGCGTAGGGGCTGTCGTAATTGGTGCTTACGCTTACGCCGATGTTCGCGCCGATGCTCAGTCCGCGCCAGATGTTGTTCGCGTAGCTTCCGACGATGAAAAACTTTTCGTCGTACTGCAGGGCGCCGTAACTCGCGGTATCGATGTTCCCCGAGGAATTGTACGACGACGGATGAACGCCGCCCGAACCCTGGATGTACCCGCTGATTCCCCACGATTCGTAGAGCCCCACCGGAATCGTGAGGCCGAGTTCGCCGAGCTGGAAGTCGCCTTCTAGGGGAAAGGCGCCGCACGCCCGGAGGTCGACGTAATTCTCTTCGGTCAATAATGCCGGGTTGGTAAGGGGGGAGTACCGCGAGAACATGTCCCGCCACCGCTGCGAGATGAGGTACTCGCCGGAGAGCCCCTGCGCCATGAGAGGATTCAGGCAGCCCGCGGCGGCCAGCAGGAAAAACGCCGATGCGAGGCGTTTGCGCGCGCAGAATGTGATTTTCATACAGGGGCTCTTTCCACGAAGGGGGGGGGTGAAAGTATGCCGCCCTGTTGTATCGCCCGACGCATGTCCGAATGATGCGCCAAGAATATTTCGTCGGTAAAACGGATTGTCTCACCGAATAATATATAGGATTGTAACGCCCGGAAGAATAAAATAGTAGCGGCGCGGCGCAACGGTTTTACCGTGTCCCCCGTACCCATATCATATTTTAGGCCAATGGCGTGGATGTTCTTTCATCTCGTGTCTCCTCAATGTCAAGCGATGGGCGGCCGATGAGGGCTTTTGCGTGCGCCGTGTGCGCCGTTCTTTTGGCCTGGCATCCGTCCTCGGGTCAGCCGACGCCCGCTGACCGCCTACTCGATTCCGCGAAACTATGCCTGGTCGGCCAGTTCTACGCGCGCTCCGAAGCCCTTCTCGACCGGGTTCTTCGCATGCAGCCCGACAATGCCGAAGCCGCCTATCTCGTCATGGCCGCCGAGCAGACCAGGATACTCGACTACGAGTCGTACACCATCGACGCCGATTGTTTTCTGGAACGCGCGGAGGCTTCCATCAAAAAACTTTCCCTGCTGCTGCCGGGGAAGTCCGGAAAGGATTCCCTGTTGTGCCTGTTTTACATCGGCAGCGTCCAGGGAGGGGAGAGCGTGATTCAGGCCAAGGTGGGCAACTGGCCGGCGGCGGTCACGAGCGGCGCCGGTTCAATCGCGGCGTTCAAGCGGGTGATAAAGGCGATGCCGGAGTATTATCCCGCCTATCTCGGCCTCGGGATTTTCAATTACTACATCAGTCAGAACCTCAAATGGCTGCCGTTCTTTACGGACAGGAGGCAGGAGGGGCTCGATCAGATTCGCACCGCCGCCCGCGCCCAATTCCCCTATTCCTACGTGGCCAAGAATTCGTTGTGCTGGGTGCTTCTCGAACGCGGAGAGTTTCGCGAGGCGGATTCCGTAGCTTCGACGGTACTTGCCGAACTGCCCTCAAACACCATTTTTCTGCGTCTCAAGGCGCGTATCGCCTTCTGGCGGCGGGACTATCCGCAGGCCTCCGCGTGGGCGAAGAAACTCGTCGCCGCCTCGGAAAAGCGGGCCCCCGTCAACTGGTCCGATCTCCTTTCCGGCTACCAGATTCTTGTCGGCGGGTGCGATGCCGCCGGCGACAAAAACGAATGCCTGGCCTACTGCCGTGCGGCGCTTTCGCGGCCCGTGCCCGAACCGTACCTCAAGATCCCGTACGTAAAGAGGCACCTCAAGTATATCGCCGATATCCAGAAGAAATACGCGGGAGGGTAGCGACGTCCTCGTCCGGTTCGCGGCGCGAACGCCGCCCGGCGGCGAGCGATTTACGCTTCGGAAGGGTCTCCTCGGGAGTATTTTTACGTCATGAAGTCGAACAAATGGCTTTGGGCCGTCTTCGCCGCGGCGGCGCTTACGCCGCCGCTTCGCGCCGATTTTTGCCCCGCCCTCGCCGTAGACGCCGCCACCGACCGCTTGATGTACCGGATCGCGAGCCGGTACGGCGTGGCGCTTCCCGCCTCATTTTTCAGTCAGCCCATGACCGCCTGCGACGTGCTCGCGTTTCTTGACAAGGCGGATTCCCTCTCGGCCGCGGGAAGGCTGCTTCCCGCCGAGGCGTACGACGTCGCCAAGCTCAAGAAGCGCGTTTCGGCCTCGGGCGGTCTGCTCAAATGGAAAGCCGCGAAAACCGACGCGCACGTGAACGTGCACCTCGATCTCACCGACACCAACGCGCTTTCGGCGGGGAAAACATACGCGGGGTATGTCCGCGGAACCGCGGCACCGGCCCTCAACGCGAACCTCAAGGGATTTTCCTTCTATTCCGGGATCGAGGTGTGGACCGATTACCGATCCGATACCATGTATCACCAGAGTTCCTACCAGCCGTACGACGGCATGCCCTACAACCTCTACGGCCGGGCCGATTCCAGCAGGGTGCGCTCGTCGGATCTGCTGCGGGGCGGCATCGTGTACGTGGCCGCTCCCTTCCGCCTCGACGTGGGAATAGACAGGATAAAACAGGGACCGGCGGTGGCAAGCCCGCTCACGTTTTCCGGCTACGCGCCGCCGGAGACCTACGCCAGGGGGGAACTGTCGTTCGGCGTCATGGATTATACCCAGATGGTGGGGAAGCTGGAGAGCGAGAAGGACAAGCCTAAATATTTCTACGCCCACAGGCTCAACGTTCCGTTGCTTAAGAACCGGCTCACCCTCGGCCTCACCGAGGTGGTGATAAACGGAAGCACCACCAATCAAGAGGATTCGACGTCCCAAAACGCGCTGCGAAGAAACTATTACGGCGTGACGAGGGACTGGGAGATAGCCTACATGATTCCGTTCGTCCCGTATGTTTTTATGGAGCACTACCTCGGCGACAGGGACAACAAGAACCTGTCGTTCGATTTCAACCTCGCGTTTCCCGACGATTTCAGGTGGTACGGCGAACTGTTTCTCGACGACATAACCGCCCCGTGGACCATGTTTTCCGACGATTGGGGCAACAAGTGGGCGTTTACCGTGGGCGGCCAGTATTTCGGGAGCGTTTTTTCACGCGAGATCACGGCGTCGGCCGAATACAGCCGCGTGAGGCCGTGGGTCTACACCCATTTCTACGGCGGCAGCCATCGGTACGACAACTTCAACGTATGCCTCGGCGCGCCGCTCGGCCCGAATTCCGATCTGCTTTCGCTGTCGTGCGAAATGCGCGTCACGCCGCGCAACGCGCTGGGCATAAGCTTTACCAACGCGAGAACCGACACGGCGCAGCGCGGCGGGAGAATCACCGACGTGTTCCAGGACTCCGGCTCGGCGCACCCTGACTCGCCGCGCGCGGATTTTCTCGCGGGGGGAAGCGTCCGTAACGACGCGCGTCTCGGGCTGTACTGGGCCTTCGACGAGTTCGGCCTGTTCCGGGTGAACGTGAGGTACGACTACGATTTCTCGGGCTATTCGATATTCCGGGTGTACGGCGGCCTCTATTTTTGAGCGCTCGCCGGGCCCGGCGTCAGCGATAGGTCGCCAGCTTGAGCGAGTCGGCCATACGCTTGTTTTTCGAATTGCCGAGGCAGCGGAGAATCCACAGGTATTCCTCGTAGCCGCCGGGGAGTCCGAGGCGTACGCACAGCCTGTCTTCGTCCCTAGCGAAGCGATCCTGGGCGGCGGTTTGCTTGGCGGGATCCCCGGAGGGAAAAGAATCCTTGTAGAGAACGGCGAGGGAGTCGAGATAGGTGTTGCACACGATCCATTTTTGCATCTGATCCGCGGTCACGGCTGAATCGGCGGGAGCAACGAATCGTACCATGACCGGCTCCGGCGCCGGAACCGGCCGGGCAGAAGGTTCTTTCTTCTGGCACGAAAGCACAAGGGCCGCCGCGACGCACAGCGCGGCAATGCAGGCGTTTTTTTTCACGACGTCCTCCCTTTTCCTGGTTTGCGGCGTATTTGAAAACTACGTTTTATGATGAAGATTGTCAAATCGTTCCCTTCGCCGTCCCACATTCTTCCCGCGGCGCGCGCCGCCGGCGGCCCGGCCCCGCGGCGGTGAGGTGTCATGGGCCCCAAGAAGCAGCTCGGCCAGCATTTTCTCACCTCGGTTTCCCACGCCCGGCGCATCGCCGGAAGCGTGCCCGCCGCGCCNGGCGACAACGTGCTCGAAATAGGGGCGG
>JGI20214J51088_10003040_pt1 | contig 11083 bp, 8 predicted proteins | sample WetSurMetagenome_FD_51088 | JGI IMG/M metagenome (IMG submission 51088)
AGGGCGCGGCGTGTGTGGTACTTTTACCCGCGATATTGCAGAAACAAAAGTTTCGCAAGTCATTGATTATGCTAGAGAAAACCAACATCCGCTTGCGTGCGTGATGGAAGCCACTTAATTTGAAGGAGAGAACTCATGCTCAGTAAAGAATTGGAAGCCACGCTCAATACCGCTTTTCATGCGGCGCGCGAAAAACGCCACGAATTCATGACAGTAGAGCATTTATTACTAGCTTTATTAGATAATTCTGCGGCTGAGCATGTCCTTAAAGCTTGCGGTGCAGATATTTCTGCATTGCGCGAAAGGTTAACAGTTTTTTTGGATGAAACCACCCCGCGTTTAACCCGCCGTGATGATCGAGATACTCAGCCAACTATCGGATTTCAAAGGGTTTTACAACGCGCTGTACTTCACGTTCAATCTTCTGGAAAAAAAGAAGTGTCGGGAGCAAATGTCTTAGTGTCTATTTTCGGTGAGCGCGACTCTCAATCAGTATATTATCTTGAAAAACAACAGGTTACAAGATTGGATGTGGTAAATTTTATTTCTCACGGGATTTCAAAAGTTGATCAAGAACGCCAACAACAGCAACCACAAGAATCCTCTCAAAACTCAGATGAAGAACACTCCGACACTGCACCTAAAAATCCTTTAGATGTTTTCACCATTAACTTAAATGAATTAGCCAAACAAGGCAAAATTGATCCGTTAATCGGTCGCCAATTAGAAATCGAAAGAACCTTACAAATTCTTTGTCGTCGACGTAAAAATAATCCTCTATTTGTCGGCGAAGCAGGCGTTGGAAAAACCGCGATCGCCGAAGGTTTGGCACGTTTAATTGTTGAAAAGAAAGTCCCTGAAATTATTGAAAATAGTATCGTGTATGCCTTAGATTTAGGCGCATTACTCGCAGGAACAAAATATCGCGGCGATTTTGAGAAACGCTTAAAAGCCGTCGTCAATCAACTCCGTAAACAAGATGGTTCAATTTTGTTTATCGATGAAATCCATACGATTATTGGTGCGGGTTCGGCGTCGGGCGGAGCAATGGATGCTTCAAATTTAATTAAACCCGCTTTAGCAGCAGGTGATTTACGTTGTATTGGATCAACTACTTATCAAGAATATCGGGGAATTTTTGAGAAAGATCATGCACTTGCACGACGTTTTCAAAAAATTGATATTGTTGCTCCATCCATTGATGAAAGTGTGCAAATTTTAAATGGCTTGAAATCCCGTTTTGAAGAACATCATCAAATCAAATACGCTAAACAATCTTTAAGAGCTGCGGTAGAATTATCTGATAAATACATTACTGATCGACATTTGCCAGACAAAGCCATTGACATTATCGACGAAGCGGGAGCAAGACAGCGTTTGCAACCGATTTCAAAACGAAAGAAAACCATTAGTGTCACAGATATTGAAGAAATTGTTGCCAAGATTGCTAGAATTCCTCCCAAAAATGTTTCTACGTCCGACAAAGGTTTGTTACGAAACTTAGAACGCGATTTGAAAATGATGGTCTTTGGCCAAGATCAAGCGGTTTCAACTTTAGCATCAGCAATTAAGATGGCGCGTTCAGGTTTAGCAAATCCTCAAAAACCCATCGGATCATTTCTACTCGCAGGTCCAACTGGAGTAGGAAAAACCGAAGTCACTCGACAACTTGCTAAGATTATGGGCATTGAATTAGTGCGCTTTGATATGTCCGAATATATGGAACGTCACACGGTTTCTCGTTTGATCGGTGCACCCCCTGGGTATGTAGGTTACGATCAAGGGGGGTTGCTCACAGAAGCTATTAATAAACATCCTCATTGTATTCTTTTGTTAGATGAAATCGAAAAAGCCCACACTGATGTTTTCAACTTATTATTACAAGTGATGGATCATGGTGCTCTAACCGATACTAATGGTCGACAAACCGATTTTAGAAATGTTATTTTAGTAATGACCACTAATGCAGGTGCTCAAGAAGCAAGTCGGGCTTCCATTGGTTTTCAAATCCAAAATCATCGCACCGATGCAATGGCAGTGATTAAAAAAGCGTTCTCTCCTGAATTTCGTAACCGTTTAGATGCGATTGTTGAGTTTCTTCCTTTAAGTTTTGAAAGTGTTGTTAGTGTGGTCGATAAATTCATTATTGAATTAGAATCTCAACTCGAAGCTAAAAATGTCACGCTGGAAGTCTCTGAAAAAGCTAAATATTGGCTCGCTGAACACGGTTACGATCCCTTAATGGGTGCTCGTCCGATGGCGCGTTTAATTCAAGAAAAAATTAAGAAACCTGCCGCCGAAGAATTACTCTTCGGTAAACTAGAAAAAGGCGGACATATTATTGTCGATGAAAACAATAATGATTTGGAATTGCAATACATTCCTAGTGAACGTCAAGAGCTCGCTGCGGATACGGTCTAATGTTTAAGTTTCTTTTCATTTTTGCGCTCACTTTTTCCTCTGTGTATGCGGATGATAAATTGCTCACTTTTCAAGGCGAAGTAGTGTTTGTAGAAATCGAAGGCGGATTTTATGGTATTATCGATCAAAATGGTCAAAAATACTTACCGTCAAATCTCCCTGGTAATTTAAAAAAAGATGGCTTAAAAGTGAGAGGAACGGCTCAATTAAAAAGCGGTAAATTAGGTTTTAAGCAATGGGGAAAAATGATCGATATTATCGAGATTATTTATCAACAATGAAAATAACATATCAATCAGAATGTTTAATCCCTTCTCATTTCCATGCTCGAGTGTGGAAATGAAAATTTGTTTGTGAAGTGTTTATTCAATGGAATCGCGTATTTTAATCACGGGAGCAACGGGACAAATTGGTTTTTTTTTATTGCCATTATTAAAAAAGTTTGAAACCTTTGCGGTTAGCCGTTCTTCTCATTCTTCCTCAACTTTTCTACATTGGATTCAAACTGATTTGGAATCGCCTTTAACGTTGCCAAATGATATAGATTATTTCATTCATTTAGCGGGATTACCGCTGTTTCCAAAGATTTCTGCGCCGCGAATTATTGCGTTTAGTTCGACCAGTCGTTTTACCAAAGAACATTCCTCTAATCCTCACGAAAGAAAAATCGCGCAAAGTTTAATTAAATCTGAAGAAATTTTTATTGAATTTTGTGAGAAACAAGATATCAAATGGACGCTCTTTTATCCGACTTTAATTTACGGGGCAGGAATGGATAAGAACGTGCTCACTTTAAGTCGTTTTATTCAACGTTGGGGCTTCTTTCCTTTGTTGGGAGAATCAAAGGGTTTACGCCAACCTGTTCATGCTCAAGATTTGGCAAAAGCTTGTATAAAAAGTTTAAACAATTCAAATACTTATAATAAAAAATATTTTTTAACAGGTAGAGAAACTTTAACTTATAAACAAATGCTCACAATTATTTTTGAGCAACTTCATAAGAAACCGCGTTTTATTTCTTTACCAATTAATGTCTTAAAAATGGGCTTAAATTTGCTTAAAACTTTTCCTCAATTTCGCTATTTGAACGCTGAAATGTTAGAACGTATGAATCAAGATTTGTGTTTTTCTTCTCAAATGGCAATTAAGGATTTTGGATTTGAACCACGCGGATTTAAACCTGATAATTTAGCATTAGGAATAATTAAATGATTTTTCTCACTTTTTTAGCTTTTTTAATTGCAGCAAGTTTAACGTTTCTTTTAAGCAAACGCGCTTGGTTGTTAGCAATGCCAAATGAACGTTCTTTACATTTTCACGCTACACCACAAACTGGTGGATTAGCGATTTTGATTGCACTAGCGATTACAAATTGGTTAATAGTTGTTTTATATGGAGCAGTACAAGGTTGGGTTTGGATTGTAAGCGGTGCGGGTTTAATCGCGGGAATTGCATTATTAGATGACGCATTAGAAATTGCTCCACTTTGGCGTCTAATTATCCAGTTTCTCTCCGCATTTTTTGTGATTTCAATTGGCGAAATTAATATATCATATCTTCCTGTTTTTATTCAAACATTTTTTATTGTATGGATGGTGAATTTATATAATTTTATGGATGGAATGGATGGTTTTGCAGGCGGAATGGCCGCATTTGGTTTTGGGACGTTAGCTATTTTGAGCATGGATCAACCGTTTTTTATGGCATTAAATGCGTTAATTGTAGCGAGCAGTTTAGGATTTCTTATCTTTAATTTTCCACCTGCAAAAATCTTTATGGGCGACACGGGAGCAACGGTATTAGGTTTCTTAGCTGCGACATTAATTTTATTAGGAGAAAAATTACAATTATTTCCTTTCTGGCTGGGTTTGTTAGCCTTTTCGCCATTTATTGTCGATTCAACAGTGATTTTATTTAAACGATTGATTAAAAGAGAAAAAATTTGGCAAGCCCATCGAACGCATTATTATCAACGTTTAGCGAGAAAACAAGGTTGGGGACATAAGAAAACGGTGTTATGGGAATATGTTTTAATGGCGAGTTGCAGTATTTCTGCGTTGCTAATGTCGGTGATGCCTTTTACATTTCAAATGTTCTTTCTAGGGGGATGGATTTTATTATATATTGCTCTCATTTGGTATTTAGAAACCTCTATTTTAACCTAAGCTCACTCAATAGAAGAACTCATCAAAATAAATTGTGGTTTTACAAGTCATTTAATGCATCGTGCAAACCTGAGGAACGTTGAATACGCGTTGAAATGGCGGCGCGAATAATTTGTTCTGAGCCAACTAAAAGAAGTCGTTGTTTTGTTCGCGTCATTCCCGTATAAAGCAATTCTCTGGTTAAAATAGGGGACACTTGATCGGGCAATAATAATAAAACTTTTTCAAATTCAGAGCCTTGGCTTTTATGAATGGTCATTACGAAAGCAGTTTCGTGAGCAGGCAATCGTGCCGACGGAATGTGTCGATAGCCCCCGTCAGTGTTTTCAAAATATGCAATAAGTCTTTGATTTTCATGTAGTAAAATTCCTGTATCCCCATTAAATAACCGTAATCCATATGCATTTTCAGTGATCATCACGGGGCGATACGCATAATGTTGATATTGTTTAGAAAATCCTAATAATTCTTCAATTTGCCGATTCAAAGATGAGACGCCCCATTGTCCTTGCCGATGTGCACACAACACTCGAAATTTTTGAAATGCTTCTAAAATTTTCTCAGGATTATCAATAAGTTGCAAATAAGGCGTATAACCTTCTTGTGCATAGGTTTTCCAATCCTCAGAATTTTCTAACCAAACAACTTCATCGCCTGTTTCTTTAAGAATTTCAAGCGCTTGATCTGCATTACCATGATTTACTGCTTGTGCTAAACGTCCAATTTTATTTTTAGAATCAAAGCGATAGCTGTGTTTTAATGAGACCACTACATCTTGTAAGGTTGATGCGGGTTTAAGAGGTGTTAAATACTTGATTTCAGGCATAAATTCGCCTAATTGCTGCTGAAAATCCTTAGAAAACCCCCTCTGGGTATCATGACACAAATCCCCCAACACCGCGCCCGCTTCGACCGAGGCGAGCTGATCCTTATCTCCTAATAAAATCAATCGACTATCGGGTTTCAGCGCCTGCACTAATTTACTCATCAATGCCAAATCCACCATCGATGCTTCATCGACCACCACCACATCGACAGGAATTTTCTTCAATTCGTTGAAACGAAAATACGGAGAATTATTTAAAGGACTGAGAAACCGATGAATTGTAAAAGTTTCCTCAGGAACTTGTTGAGCAAGGGATAAGTGTTTCTTTGCAGCAATAATCGATTGACGTAACCGCATGGCGGCTTTTCCAGTGGGAGCAACTAATGCAATATTCAAACGTTCTTTAGATTGCATTTGTAATAATGCGAGTATTTTAACAACTGTGGATGTTTTGCCTGTTCCTGGACCACCAGCTATTACACAAAAAGATTTTAACATTGCTGTTAATGCTGCCACTTTTTGCCAATCTGGCATTTCTGGACTGCGAGGAAATAAGCTTTCTAATTGAGATTTCAATAGGTGAGGAAAATCAATTTTAACGGATTCTCTTAAACGATATTGTAATGCTTTCGCAAGCTTATCTTGATATTCCCAATAACGATATAAATACAAACGATCTCTTTGATCTAAAATGAGAGGAGCAAAATCGCCTTCTTTTCCAATCACAAGCCCTTTTAATACGCTTTTCCAAAGGTCTAAAGAGGGGCAGTGCGGCGGTTTCTCTGCGTCGATGGGGAGAGGTTTTCCCGCTAAAAATGGTAAATCAACACAAATATGTCCCCGAGATGTCCAATTGCTTGCCAATGCAATGCTTGACACAAATAACGGATCATCGTTTTTCGACAACTCCGCCATAAATTGTGCAAAATGCACATCTAAACTGGATAAAATACCCTTTTCTTTCAAAGAGTTAAGTTCAAAATCATTCATAGGCTCTTAATTTTTTAAGTGAATTAATTTCTCGTTCTTTTTATTCATTGGTTTGCTCATTAATTCGAACATGGGAACGAGTTTTTTATTTCTTCTCTATCACTACCCAATGATGTTGAATTCTACCACAATTATTTGGTAGTAAATAAATTAGGGGGTAGTAATTAAAAAAGATGTTAATTAGTTCGTAACTATCTGAAAAAAATGAAATTTAGGAAGGCATTTACCTTTTTGTGTCACTACCTTAAGTTGTACTGTTAGCATGATGTATTGGGTGGATGAGTGGATGTAATGGTTTAGAGGAAAATGAAACAAAATCATCTTTACTTTCTTGGTGGTGTTCTTGGTGGTGTTCTTGGTGGTGTTCTTGGTTGTGATGAACGGGTACATGTGTTAGCAAGGGAGGATGATGTGGCTTAATTTCTTGATTAGCAACGGTAAAATAATTTACTTGGTTTTGAAGTTGTTCGGCTTGTGAAGAGAGTTCCTCGCTAGAAGAGGAGAGTTCTTCGGCTGAGGTGGCATTGGCTTGAGTAACTCGATCTAATTGAGACATCGATTGGTTGATTTGATTGATATTAATGCGTTGTTCATTAGAGGCGGCGGCGATTTCTTGGACTAATAAAGAGGTTTTTTTAATTGCGGGGAGCATTTGTTCAAGAAAAGCGCCGGCGCGTTCGGAGATTTTTTGACTTTTCTCAGCTAACGCGCTGATTTCCTGAGCTGAAAGCTGGCTATGCTCTGCGAGACGGCGCACTTCAATGGCAACGACCGAGAAACCTTTACCATGTTCCCCTGCGCGTGCGGCTTCGATCGCAGCATTTAATGCCAACAGATTAGTCTGATATGCAATATCTTCTATGATTTTAATTTTTAAGGCAATTTCACGCATCGCGTCGATGGTTTCAGCAACGGCTTTACCCCCATCAGCGGACATCATGGATGTTTCTTCAGCGATTTTATTGGTGTTGATAGCATTATCTGCATTTTGAGTGATACCTGCGCTCATTTCTTCGATGGAGGAGGTTACTTCTTCGACGCTGGCAGCTTGTTCATTGCTGACTTGGGATAATTCTTCGGCGGTGGAACTGACTTGGCTAGCCACTGAATTAAGCTGAACGGCGGCATCCAAGACACTCAAAATAACGCTGTGCAACCGTTCGCCCATGTTATTTAAGGCATTTTGTAAGTTATTGAAATCACCTGGTAAATTTGTTTCAATACGGGCTCGCAAATCCCCTTCGGCGAGTGCTTTCGTGGTTTCGCTGATGTGGCGAATGATATTTTGTTGAGTGATCGCCATGTCATTGATAAAGGTCTTAATTTGGGCAAATTCACCATCAAATTCAGCGTCCACCCGCGTGTCGAGCTTGCCCCCCGATAGTTGCAAAAGAGCCTCGCCGATTTCTTGGATAATTTGTTGTTGATTTTCTGCCATCGCGTTAATTGATTGCGGTAATTCTGCGAAATCTCCAGGAAATTCATGGTTATCGTTACGCAAGCGAATGGCTAAATCGCCGTTGGACAATCGTGAGAAACTTTCGGATAACAGATTGATCATACTCTGTAATTTAGCGATGATGTCGGAGTTGATTTTATTTTTTAAAACTAATAAATCTCCACTGTACTCGCTTCGAATTTGCGCTTTTAAATTACCGTTGGCAAATTGTTGCATGACTTCAGCGATTTCAACGAGCGGTTTATTGAATGCATTCAATAGGTTATTAACGCCGCCCATAATAACGCCAAATTCACCTGGATGCTGTTTGACATCCGCTCGCACCGACAGATTTCCCGCTTGAGCCGCACTGAGCAATTGGAGAGAATCATCCGTTAATTTTGAAAGTGTTTTTGTAATATTATCAACCGCTTGCGCAATATAGCCAATTTCGTCAGCGCGTCCGTCGATAGTGTGTTTCACAGAAATATCGCCAATCGCTAATTTTTGAATAACGTTAGTTAATTGAGCCAGTGGACGAGAAATAATTCTTTCAAAAATTAACATCAATAAAATCGTGAGGATAAAGATACAAATTGATACGCCAATCAATAGTTTAGTACTAAATATATAAATTAAATCGCCTTCGTGGCTAGCATCAATGCCACCTTTGTTATTAAGTTCTACTAATTTAAGCAACTCATTGCTCATATCATTGAAAATAACGCCGCTTTGTTTAAGTTGAAGGGCGGCTTTGTCGTTTTCATTTTTAAAGGACAGTTCTAATGCGCTTTGACTGGCGACGAGATATTCATCATATTTGCGAACAAAATCTCGATAAATTGCCCGTTCTTCAGGAGAAGAAATAAGTGGCTCATAAGTGGTGCGTAATTTAGTAATTTTTTGATGATATTCCTCAATTTCTTTTGAGCGCTCTTTCATTTCTTCTACATTTGTTGTTAATATATGGAGAGCTTCTGCAGTTCGCATATTGCTAGCAGTTATATTGATAGCATTGACGACGATAACGCTGGGTAGCCAATTTATTTCTATTTCTGTGGATTTTGCGTCGACTTGATCCAAACGTGACACCGAGAACCATGCAAACAACATAAATAATATCGCAAAACCTAGAAATACTGTTCTTAATTTAGCTGAAATCGTTAATTTATTGAAAAAACTGGTTTTAACATTGTGAAGCGTTTGATTAAAATTAATTTCGCCTGCGCTCCATTTTTCAAGTTGCAGAGACAAAATAAAACTCATAATAATTACAAATAAAATTGAAGTAAAAACAATAAGTTGCATAATTTGAAATAAATTTTTTCCTTCTTTACTTGCGCGAATAGCACCATTTTCATTTTCTCTAATTAAATCATCAATATATACACTAATCGAATTGAAAATACGTTTACTTTTCTTAAATGCAGTAATCGCTTGTTCATGGTCGTTCTTGCGGGAGAAATCGAGCGTATCTTTGCTTGCCACAAGATATTCCTCGTAACTTTTAATAAATGCTCGATAAGTAACCTGTTCTGCTTTAGAGGAAACGAGAAATTCATAGCGACGCCGTAAATCTGAAATATTTTGTTTTAAATTTGCCATTTCTCGCTCATAGCTTTCTAATTCGACGGGCGTCGTGGCGAGAATATGAGAAGACTCAATAATTCGGTAGTTGTCAATCGCGGCGTTGATTGCGTTGATTGTGGTGACACTCGGAAGCCAATTGGTTTCCATTTCCGTCGATTTGTGAGTCAGCACGTACATGCGGTCAAGGGTAAATAAACTCGATAGCACAAAAAAAATCACAATCCCAGCAAACATTAAACGAATTTTCACGGGCGTTGAAATATTCATAATTTCTCCCTAAAGATTAACAATTATGAGAGTTGTTGCGCATAAAATTTATTTTTCTTTATAACTCAAATAGTTATATTATAAATCTGTTTTTATAGAAACTCAATAAAATCAATGAGTTATCTAAGCGCGCAATAACTCTCTATTCTATTTAAAAAGATGGTACTTAATGGAAAAAAGAAGAGAACAAATTCTCGACAGAAATGATGGACGCAAGCCAGAATGCTATAGCGTTTTAGGGGGAAATGCAACCAAAACCATCGCTAAAAAACGGGCAGGGATATAAAATTAAGTGTTAATTAAAGATTTAAAGAGTGGAAAGATAATAAATAAAATAAAGGGGTAGTAACAAATCCAAATAATTGATCTCTTCTCGTTCCTCCACTCGAGCGTGGGAACGAGATTTTTTATTATCTTTTATTGATTACCAGCAAGATATTATAATAATTAATTGATTTTATTAGAATTTAAAAATAAAAAAACAAGCAATATTTATTTCTAAATATGACTTGTTTTTTATTTTTAAATTAACGGCAAGGAAATAATCCTCTTACACAGATATAATAATCTACATCACCGCCATTAGCTGGTTTAAGAGGAGAAAGTTTGGGAAGTGCAAACGTTGTTTGTCCATTACCCCCAAACTCAACACCAAGGACAGCATACAGTGCTTGATACTCTCTAATTTGCAATTCTCTACCGTCACATTTTTCCCATTCTTCTGGGATTCTACTTATATAATTTTGAGGGAAAAGACAAATCATACCTAAATATGCATCCATAATTTATACTCCTAAAGTGTGGTTTGAAAAGTGTAGCGTACCCAAAACGCAAATAGTTGTCAATTAGCGTTTTAAAATAAATTCTAGGACTAATTTACTTCCAAAGTAAGCAATCATTAGAACTACAAATCCGATTAATGTCCATCGAACAACTTTGCGTCCGCGCCAACCATATTTCCAATGTCCCCACATGATCATTCCAAAAACCAACCAGGCAAATAAAGATAGCACAGTTTTGTGAACTAAATGCTGAGCAAAGATGTTTTCTAAAAACAAAGCGCCACTCATTAAACTCAAAGTGAGAAAAGTAAAGCCTGCACCCATGATTTGAAAGAGTAAAGTTTCCATGATTTGTAGTGGTGGCAGCCGCCGCATAATCTTAACGGGGCGGTGTTTATGCAAATAATAATCTTGCATGGCTACAAATAACGCTTGTAATGTGCTTAAACTTAACAAACTGTACGCTAAAATGGATGTAACAATATGAAAACTTACGCCTATTGGAAGCGTATTTAAACTTAAAACCCGAGTGTTAGGAAAATATGCCGCCGCCGCCACTGCAATTGCTGCCATTGGAAATAAAGCAACTGCTAAATTATCTACT
>JGI20214J51088_10003041_pt1 | contig 11080 bp, 9 predicted proteins | sample WetSurMetagenome_FD_51088 | JGI IMG/M metagenome (IMG submission 51088)
GAACTGATCTTGATTATGTAAATCCGCTGATAAAATTGTTTGAGAAAAGGTAAATGTCTATGCAGAGGTTCATTGTTTCAATATTTCTATTCATTTCAATTTTTTCTTCTTCAGCCGGTCAGGATGTTAAAATAACGTCATCTTTCGATTCCACAAGAATATATATAGGTGACCAGATTAAATATATTATTACGGCTGAAAAACCTTCAGGTGTAAAACTACGGCTTCCGGTATTCAAGGATACTATCTCAAAAAACATAGAAATAATCTCAGGTCCGAAGATCGATAGTGTTACAGATAAGAATGGCAGGACAAAGATTATACATAAATATCTGGTGACATCTTTCGATTCGGGTCGCTATGAGGTAAACCNTGTGTTCGGTGAAGTGAAAAATGAGGGTGGGATTAAAAGATTTTATTCAGATTACTCTGGACTTGAGGTAAACAAGGTAAAAATTGCCCCTCGCGATACCACAGCAAAGATCTTTGATATTATCGCGCCTTACAGGTCACCTGTTACTCTCGGAGAGATACTCCCATGGATACTGCTTGCACTTCTTATCGCAACTGCTGCCTGGGCAATAATGAGGTATATCCGTAATCATAAAAAATCAGAAGGCTCTTCCGACATTTATATACCTGCTGATCCTGCGCATGTAATAGCCTTCAGGGAGCTTGAGATATTGAAAGGTCAGGAGTTGTGGCAGAAGGGTGAAATAAAGAAATACTATACAAGGCTGACTGAGATTTTACGTCAGTACCTGGAAAACAGGTTTCGGGTTTATTCTCTCGAGCTTACCACAGCAGAGACACTTGATGCCCTTGTCAGGACAGGGTTCAAAAAGGATGGCTCGTATAATGATCTGAAATCAGTTCTTACAGGCGCCGACCTTGTGAAATTTGCAAAATATAATCCACTGGCTGATGAAAATGAGTCTCATTTTCAAAACTCCTGGAATTTTGTCCAGGTGACTAGAGAGGAAGAACAGGCAGCTGAGCGCGTTGAACAAAAAAATATTGAGAAGGAGGCAAACTTATGAACGGAATAAAATTCGCCGAGCCGATTTTTCTCTATCTGCTCATCGTAATACCGGTTATGATTGCTTTTTATATCTTTAAGCAGCAGAACGTTACCGCTTCAGTTAGAATGCCAGGACTTGAACCATTTTCAGGCACAGGCATTACTTTCAGACATTATCTCCGGCATATTCTGTTCGCCCTGAGGGTTGCCGCTATTGCATTACTGATTATTGTACTGGCCAGGCCACAGAAAACAGATAATATACAGAATGTGTCAACCGAGGGAATAGATATAGTTCTTGCCCAGGATATTTCGGGCAGCATGCTTGCAAGGGATTTCAAACCCGACAGGTTGTCTGCCGCTAAAAACATCGCCACTGAGTTTATCTCCGGCCGCCCATATGACAGAATAGGTCTGGTAGTATTCAGCGGGGAATCGTTTACCCAGTGCCCTATTACAACAGATCATGCAGTTCTGATTAACCTTCTCAGGGAAATTCAGAGTGGCATGATTGAAGACGGAACGGCAATCGGCATGGGGCTGGCAACTGCAGTTAACAGGATTAAAGATTCAAAATCGAAAAGCAAGGTAATTATCCTTCTTACCGACGGCGTCAACAACAGGGGGGAAATTGCACCGGCAACTGCTGCTGATATTGCTAAGACTTTCGGTATCAGGGTCTATACAATCGGAGTCGGAACACAGGGAATGGCTCCCTATCCTGTACAGACACCTTACGGCATCCAGTATCAGGATATGCCTGTTGAAATTGATGAAGGAATTCTTCAGGAAATAGCTCAAAAAACTGGGGGCAGATATTTCAGGGCCACTGATAATGACAGGCTTACTGCGGTCTATAAAGAGATCGATAAGCTGGAGAAATCTAAAATTGATGTCAGACAATTTACAAGGAGACAGGAAAAATATCTTGCACCGGCGCTGCTGGCGTTTATATTGCTTATACTCGAAATAACTGCAAGGAATACAGTATTTAAGAATCTCACTTAACGTTCAGAAAATGCAATTGTTCAGATTTGCACATCCTGATTTTTTGTACCTGTTGCTTTTGCTTCCGGTTCTTACTCTCTTGTTCATTATTAATGAGATAAGAAAAGGAAGAGCTCTGAAGCGTCTGGGCGATGTTAATCTCATTAACGGACTGGTTCCTGAAATTTCGAGGATCCGTCCTGTGATAAAATTCATCCTTGAAATTATCGCCCTTATTGCAGGAATAATAATGCTTGCANGGCCACAGTTCGGATCAAAAATTGAAGATGTAAAGAAACAGGGAGTCGAGGTAATGATTGCACTTGACGTAAGTAATTCAATGCTTGCCGAAGATATTCAACCTGACAGGCTTACACGTGCTAAACAGGCAATTTCCCGACTCGTTGATGACCTTGAAAACGACAAAATTGGATTGATTGTTTTTGCGGGAGATGCCTATATACAGATCCCGATAACTACAGATTATATCTCCGCAAAGATGTTCCTTTCCGCTATTAATCCAAATATGGTTCCTAAGCAGGGAACAGCTATTGGAGCAGCAATTGACCTGGCTGCCAGGTCATTCAGTCCCGGAGAAGGAAAGAGCAAAGCTATAATAATTATAACCGATGGTGAAAACCACGAAAATGATCCTCTTAAAGAAGCTGCAGACGCTTCCAAAGCCGGGATAGTAATACATACGATAGGTATCGGGTCAACCGATGGGGTTCCTATACCTATAATGATTAATGGCAGAAAAGATTATCTCAAGGATGAAAATTATAATACCGTTATTACGAAGCTGGATGAAGACATCCTTAAGAAGATTGCACTTGCAACTAATGGTAATTATGTCCGGGCCAGTAATTCAAATATAGGTCTGGATGAGATATTTGCCCAGATCAAGAAGATGAAAAAACAGGATCTTGAGAGCACTATGTTCACAGAATATAATGACCAGTTTCAGATATTCACGGCAATTGCCATATTAATGCTTATTGCTGATTTCATTATAATGGAACGGAAAAACAGAAAACTGGCAAATATCCGTTTATTTAAATTTAAAGTCTAATACATTCAGCGCTAGGTTATGTGGGGAGCGATTCATATATTTAAGAAACAAACAATACACAAAAGTCTTGTGGTCTTTGTATTGATGGCTATCACTGTTATTCTGAATGCTCAAACCGATAAAAAATATATCAGGAAAGGCAACAGGGAATATGAAAAGAGCAAATTTTCTGATTCAGAGATCTCATACCGGAAGGCAATCGATGCTAATAAACAATCTCCCGATGCAGTATTTAATGTAGGTGATGCACTTTTCCGGCAAAAGAAATATGAAGAAGCAGGGAAGCAATTTGCGGCGAGCACTGATCAGAACGAGGATAAGATAAAAAAATCGGCTGGATTATATAATATGGGCAACTCGATGTTTGAAGCTAATAAACTTCAGGAAAGTATTGAAGCATACAAGAATTCTTTGAAGCTCAACCCTGGCAACAAGGAGGCAAAATACAATCTTGGCTATGTCCAGGATCAGCTCAGAAAACAGCAGCAACAACAGAAACAGCAGCAACAGAATAATAAGCAGAATCAGAATAAAGACAAGAACAAGAAGGACCAGAATAAGGATCAGAAAGATCAGGAAAAGAATAAAGACCAGCAGAATGATCAGAATAAAGATCAGAAGCAGAAGGATCAGCAACCCCAGAAGCAGGAAATTTCAAAAGATGATGCTCAGAGATTGCTTAATTCGATAGCCAATGATGAAAAAAATGTCCAGGAAAAAGTTAAACTTGCAAAAGCTGCTAAAACAAAAGTCAGAACAGTGAAAAACTGGTAAAGAGCAAATAGTCAAAATGAAAAAGGCATTATTATATCTCTCAATCTTACTTCTTTCAGGCAAAGTCGCTGGTCAGGATATCTTTGTCAAGGCTGAATATCCATCGGTAGTAAATGCCGGAGAACAATTTACAGTTATGTGGACTGTTAATTCCGGTGGCGGAGAATTTTCCGCACCTGCATTTACAGGTTTTTATAAACTTATGGGTCCGCAGACTTCATACAGCTCAAGTACGGAAATTATTAACGGGAAAGTATCCTCTTCTGTTTCATACTCTTACGTATATTACCTACAGGCTGTACAGGAAGGAAAATTTTCTCTTGCACCAGCTACCTTTAAGTTCAAGAGCAAAGTCTATTCATCAGATTCATTGCATATTGAGGTTCTGGGCAGCACAGCACAGAAACAGGCAACAACTTCAGCAGGAAGCACTCAGGCTGATCAGCCTGTAACAGAGTCGGGTGGAAGAGACCTGTTCATAAATCTTTCGGTCGACAGAAGAGACATTTTTATGGGAGAACCTGTGGTTGCAACAGTAAAAATTTATTCTAGGGTTAATATCGCCGGAATAAACGAGATCAAATATCCGGCATTCAACAGCTTTCTTAAATCGGATATTGAAACACCGCCACTAACCGCTCTCCGCCAGGAAAATGTAAACGGTACGGTATACGGCTCAGGTATTGTACAGCAATTTCTTCTCTATCCCCAGGTCACCGGCGATATAAATATTGATCCGGTACAGATTTCTGTATTAGTACAAAAAAAGGTAAGAGGAGAACAATCTGATCCTTTTTTTGGTGATTTCTTTTCTTCCTATCAGACAGTGCCACTGGCCGCAGCCAGCAAGCCTGTTAAAATAAGGGTAAAGGCACTTCCGGGAATCCAGCCTGCAGATTTTTCAGGTGTTGTTGGCAAACTCGATGCAAAAGCAACGCTTAATAAGGAATCAGTCAAAGTGAATGATGCTGTGACATATAAAGTTACACTTTCAGGAAACGGAAACCTCAGAATTGCTTCTGCTCCAGTCCTCAAGCTTTCTCCTGATATTGAAGTATACGATCCGAAGATCACCGATAATGTAAAGAATGGTCTGAACGGAACAACCGGACAGAAGACATTTGAATATCTCCTGATTCCCCGGCATGACGGAGATTTTGTTATTCCGCCTCTTTCATATTCCTATTTTAATATTGCAACAGGCAGATATGAAAAACTTACAACTGAAGAATTCCGTATTTCTGCCAAAAAATCTAATGAAAAGAATACCGGCGTTGCTGTTTATGGCGGTGTGGCAAAAGAAGATGTTAAATATCTTGGAAAAGATATACGATTCGTTAAAAATGATCCCGGAAATCTGAAGAGAACAGGTAATATTTTGGTCTCCTACCAGTCTTTTTATACAGCTTTCGCTTTTTCACTACTTGCATTCCTTGTTGTTCTCTTCCTGAGAAGGGAACATATCAGGCGTAATTCCGATGTTTCAATGGTGAAGAACAGGAAAGCTGGCAAAGTTGCAATCAAAAGGCTTCATAATGCTTCTGAATGTCTTAAAAACAATGAGATAGATCAATTTTATGATGAGATCCTGAAAGCGTTGTGGGGATACCTCAGCGATAAACTTAATATCCCTGTTTCTGATCTTACACGAACAAATGCTGTCTCAGTCCTGCAGAATGAAGGAATTGATGAAGAAACAATAAGGAATCTGACCAAAATACTGGATACCTGCGAATTTGCACGATTTGCACCTTCTTCATCAGGTGCCGAAGCAGCCACAATATTTGACGGTGCGTCAGAATTTATTAAGTCAGTTGAAAACTTAATAGGCTAACAAATGAACTCAGTGAAAAAATACATATTATGCCTGCTGTTTACTTCATTCTTTGTGCAGGCCGTCACATCCCAAAATTCGAACAAGGATAAATTTTACCAGGGAGTCACCTTTTTTTCAGCAGGAAGCTATAAGGAGGCACTTCAGACCTGGACCGATATTTACAATACCGGTTACAGATCAGCAAATCTGGATTATAATATCGGAAATGCGTATTTCAAACTCAATAACGTTCCCCTCGCAATCCTTTTCTATGAAAGAGCTTATCTGCTAAAACCTGCTGATGAGGACATTAATTATAATCTTCAGGTTGCCAGAACTCTTATTGTTGACCGTTTTCAGGAAATCCCGGAGCTCTTTTTTGTGAGATGGTATAATTTCGTCTCATTGTTTTTTTCGACAAATACATGGGCGAAAATAAGTCTGATATCATTCATTTTTTTCCTTTTATTGCTGTCACTTTACATCTACTCAAGTCGTCATCGATATAAGGTTCTTGGTTTCTGGCTGGCTATTTTCTGTATTGTTATTTCTTCTATAACACTAGCATTCTCATTACGCAACAGGTCTTTGGTTTACAACAGCCATAAAGCAATAATATTCAACTCCATGGTAAGCGGGAAAAGCTCACCTGACAAGAGTGGTAACGACCTGTTCGTTCTGCACGAAGGTACCAAGGTTACCGTTGAAGATGCTGTTGGTGAATGGCTCGAAATAAGACTTTCTGACGGTAACAAAGGCTGGGTTCCTGTAAATAGTCTTGTCACTATCTGATCCCTGTGAAACTATTTTATTATATTTCTGGTCAGAAAAACTAAAAATGTCTGACCATGAAAAAGCTTACTGCCATAATATTTATTGCCCTTCTGGCACTGGGATGTAAAAAACAGCATAATACTCCGGAGGGGCCTACAGATGTGCGGATAAGAAATCTTTCCGGTCAGGATTTTAAAGACGTTGTAGTAATTACATCTGAGAAAAATGGCGATACTTTAAGTTTTGGTACAATTCCGGCCGGCACCGTCTCAGTTTACATCCGGTTCAAAAAAGCCTATCCAAAAGCTGAAGTTTCAGTTAATATTAATTCCGGGGGTAATAATGTTAAATATACCACTGGTCCGGTCGATTATACTTACATGCAGTACATAGGTCCCGACCGTATTACTTTTGAGGTTAATATTTCTGATCAGGTTTCACATAGTCTGACAATAAGCAATATTATAGAGGAAGAACCTCTGGCTTTAAAGTAGATTAATGAAAGAATTCGTAACTGCCTGTCCGAGAAATTGCTATAGCACCTGTTCATTCAGGGTACAGGTAGAAAATGACAGGATTAGAAGGATCCTGCCATATTCCGGAAATCTGGCAACCCCCCAGGGACCATGTATCAAGGGACTCTCATATATTGAACGGGCACATTCCAAAGACAGAATTATTCATCCTCTGGTCAGAGCGGCTTCCGGCAGGTTCTCTGTAATCGGAATGAATGAAGCTCTTGAAATAATAAGCAACAAGCTAAGTCACATAAAAGATAAATGGGGCTCACAAAGTCTATTATGGTACAGGGGGAGCGGCATGTCGGGACTTACAAACGACATCGGCTATTCCTTCTGGAAGAGCTTTGGAGGAACAACTCTTACATATGGGAATCTGTGCTGGCCAGCTGGTCTGGAAGGAGTGAGACTTACTCTGGGGTCAGTAAAACACAATGTTCCCTGGGACCTTAAAAATGCCAGAACCATTATTATCTGGGGTAAAAACCCTGCGGAAACAAATATTCAGGAGATCTCATTCATTGCTGATGCAAAAGAAAAGGGATGTAAAATAATTGTGATTGATCCGCTAAGGACACTCACTGCAGACAAAGCTGATGTCCTCTATACCCCAAAACCAGGAACTGATGGGGCTCTGGCAATCGCAATAGCCCGTATATTGATTGAGAGAGATCTGATTGATAAAAGCTTTATAAACAACAACGTATCAGGCTTTACTGAGTTCAGAAAATCACTTGATATAAAACCTGAGGATGCTGAACTTATAACAGGTATCCCTTCAAAAGAAATTATAGAGCTTGCTAACATAATAGGTACCAGTGGCCCATTGACAATTTTACCAGGTTATGGATTACAGAGGCATCAGAACGGAGGCCAGACAATAAGAACTATACTGGCGCTAACGGTGATAACAGGAAACATTGGCAAGCCCGGTACAGGATTCAACTATGCAAACCTTCAGAGCTATATTTACGATGATCTGAAAGAACCATTATCATATTTTCCGGATCCCCTGAGAGATAAGCCTTTCAGAAGAACAATCTCAATGGCAAGGCTTGGACAGGATATGTCAAAGACATCAGGGCCGGAGCTAAAAGCAATATGGATAGAAAGGGGAAATCCCGTTCTTCAGACACCCGATACAAATAGTGTTAAGAAAGCCATTTCTTCACTCGATTATAAAGTAGTGGTTGAACAGTTCATGACTGACACAGCTGCATTAGCAGATATAATACTGCCTGCGAAGGATATCTTTGAACAATCGGATATCATTGGATCATACTGGTCTCCTTATGTTCAGTTTAAACCCGGAGTTATTAAATCTCCGGGTGACGTCATGCCGGAAAGTGAAATATATTATCATCTCGCAAAAAGACTTAGTCTGGAGGTGAGCTCTGATCTAATCCCTGAACCCGGCAATGAAAATATTGAGAAGTGGCTGGAAAAAAGAATGCAAAGAAATTCTGATCTTACGCTTGATACCCTCAGAATATCACCGGTTCTTGCCCCTGGTCTGCAGCAGATAGCCTTTGAAGATCTGAAATTCGATACTCCGTCAGGCAAAATTGAACTATATTCCGCAGAAGCAGCTGAAAAATGGGGAATAAAACCATTGCCGGAGTATACGGTTATTAATCATTCTCCTGCTAACGAGTTATACCCATTGACCTTAATAACTTCAAATACCGGAAGCAGAATTCATTCGCAATTCGGGAACCTTGAGATTATCAGGGAATTTTTTAAAGCCCCCTGCATAGGTATATCTCCCGTTGATGCTAAGTCAAGAGGCCTGGAAGAGGGGGCCAGAGTCAGGCTTTTTAATCAGCTTGGTGAGCTGTACAACATAATTACCATCTCGGAAAGAATACTCCCGGGGATGGTTGTACTTCCAAATGGAATCTGGCTTAATGAAGGAGGTGGTGTGAACAGATTAATTGAAGGTGTTGAAACTGACATTGGCTATGGTGCAGCATTTCACGATAACAGAGTTGAAATTGAAGGTATTAAATAATTATGCGCAAGGGATTCATATTTAACCATAGTAAGTGCGTCGCCTGTAACTCTTGCTCTGCTGCATGCGTGCTTGAGAACGGCTGGTCTGTTCATCCCAGAACCATTTTTACATTCAACTCAGGTGCTGATAGCCTATTGCCGGTTATCAATTTATCCTTAGCGTGCAATCATTGCGAAAAGCCAAGTTGCATGACAGGTTGCCCTGCTTCTGCCTATTCAAGGGAATCATCTACCGGTGCTATCCTGATTGATGAAAATAAGTGTATCGGATGTCGGTATTGCCAGTGGAATTGCCCCTATGATGCACCTAAATTTGATATCGATAAAAAAGTAATATTAAAATGTAACCTCTGTCAGGCACTGATGGCGGAAGGCGGTATTCCAGCCTGCGCCTCAGGTTGTCCTACAGGTGCCCTGGGATATGGGGAGACAGACGGGGAGGAGACAGGCGGGCAATATTCATGGTTTCCTGATAAAAATCTTTCACCTTCGGTAAAATTTATCTCAAAGGAAAATATTAAGCCACTGAAAATCATACCTGAACATACGGAAAGAACCGGAAATTCTGAACGGAAAGACATTCCGGGGAAAATTTCAGGTGAGACAAGCCTCATACTTTTCAGCTTTCTCTCGACAATTTCCGTATCAATGATTCTTGCATCTGTCATCAGAGGAATATTCCCCGGCAGGTTGTCGTTTATTGTGGTCTTATTTTTTTCAGGACTGGTTTCACTTTTTCATCTGGGAAAGAAACTGCGATTCTGGCGAGCGGTACTGAATCCCTTGCATTCACCCCTAAGTCTTGAGATCACAGCATTTATTCTGTACTGCATTATTTCTTTTACAGCCGTCCTTTTGCAGTTGCCCGCACTCCTCGTAGCAGCGTCAATTGCCGGACTTATACTTCTTCTGAGTATTGACAGGGTATATGCGTTTGCCGACTGTCGTAAATCAGTAATACTGCACAGCGGACAGACTTTCATCAGTGCGCTGATAATAACTTCCTTTGTTTCAGGGAGTATAGAGCCGTTTATTTTTATAGCACTCATTAAATTATTCCTGTCTTTTTACAGTTATTTCAGAGCAAATCCGGTTGATAATCATTCCACATTGAGATTTCTCAGGGTAGCTTTCCTTGTTATCCCTGCATTAAGTCTTATTATGCGAAATGCTTATCCGGATATATTTACTTTTATTCTATTTTTGACCGGGGAACTATTCGACAGAATCTTATTTTACATGGACTATTCACCACTTCATATTTCAAAGCTGATTGAAGCTAAAATAAATACTGAAAAGAATGGAAAAAAAAGATATTAACAGCTCACGCATGCCTGTTTACAGGGATGCCGGATTTGAGTTATTTGATGCGAAAACAACTTCTGAAACCTTCAAAAAAGAAACTGACCATCAGCGGGATCCTGAGCTCTATATTTATTCGCGTTACAGAAATCCTACAGTTGTATCGGCTGAAGAGGAGATTATGAAGCTTGAAGGTTCACGCTGGGCCCTTCTGACGCAATCCGGCATGTCGGCTATTGATACAGCACTGTCGGTCTTTCAGAATGGAAAAGAAAACAAGCCATGGTTGTTCTTCACCGAAATATATGGTGGTACAATTTCATATATAGAGTCAGTTTTGAGATCAAGAAGAGGACTAGATATTCAATATTATACTCCTGAAAATGGCAATTATGATCTTAACAAATTTGAAAAGACTCTTAAAGCTTTAAAACCGGAATTTGTCTATATTGAAACTGTCTCCAATCCCATGCTTATAGTAGCTGATGTAGCTGAAATTACAGGGATAGCTAAGAGGCTTGGTACGAAAGTCATTGTAGACAACACATTTGCGTCACCTTACCTGTATAAACCTCTGGCTGATGGTGCGGATATAGTAATTCACAGCGCGACGAAGTATTTTTCAGGTCATGGAAATATTACTGCTGGTGTCCTTTGCGGGAATGATGATGCTATCATGAAATCTGCAATTGAATACAGGAAATTTGTAGGGCACAATCTCTCCCCCGATGATGCATACCGGTTGCAAACACAGATACAGACCTTTGAGCTAAGATTTTCCCGCCAGTGCGCAAATGCCTCAA
>JGI20214J51088_10003043_pt1 | contig 11077 bp, 9 predicted proteins | sample WetSurMetagenome_FD_51088 | JGI IMG/M metagenome (IMG submission 51088)
GGAGCACGGGCTTACCGCGAAAGTACTTTCCGTTTTGTTCGAGTGTCACATTCTGCTGGGGCTCATAAGATTTGAATACAAAGGGTCCGGTGCCCACGGGGTGGGTCTTGATCCAGTCGTTTCCCTGTGATTCGATGGCCTTCCTGCATACAATGAACCCGCCGGCATAGTTGGACACTTTCGCCAGAAACAGGGTTTCCGACATCGGTTTCTCGAGGACTATTTCCACCGTATTGGGACCGGTGGCTTTGAAGTCAAGACCGGTGTATTCCCCGGCATAGGCAGAAGTTTGCGAATTGGCCGCACGTTTCAGCGAATAGACGACATCTTCCGAGGTCATCTCATAGCCATCGGCATTTCCCGGAAACGGGTGAAAGACTACCCCCTTCTTCAGGGTGAACGTCCACACCTTGCCGTCCGCCGAGACCTTCCACGACTCGGCCAGATCCGGCTCAAAACCCACCTGATTCCCCGGCGGAAACCGGACCAGACCGTTGAACATCATGTCAACTACCGCGCGGTCGGCCGTTGCCGCAGCGAAATGAGGGTCCATGGTTTTCAGGTCACCGGCATCGAAGGCGATGGCCAAAGTCTGCTTTTTTGCCAGCTTCTCCTCGGCCCTCACCCCGGAAACCAATGCCACCAAACAAACCATCACGATCGTCGCTGTTCCCGTTAGCCATTTCTTCATAGCCTCTCCTCTTTTCTTGGGGTCCTGGATGCAAAAGCACTTCTATCACTAAAACCAGCTTGCGGTTTTACAACCCCCCTCTGGCGACCTCACCCGGATGCTCTTTAACTCCTCACGCCGACATACCCTATCGCGGGTCCCGCCCCCGTTCGTTTGGCGCGGTGGAGTGGTTTGTCGGCTGAAAGTCCTGGGGTATTAGATTTGTACACTATAGAAAGATTTCTGACAAACCGCAAACTCACCGTCAAGAATTAACGGACCGACTGCATGGCAGGGTCCACGTCATTGCGTCGTTTCGTTATGAGCGTCTGCAAAAATCCGGCGCCGAAGGTCAGCACCGTATCTTTCCTGGTTGAGATCAAACCGAATTTGATGTCTTATGGAACTGCTTTATTTCCCTATGCAGTTAAGTAGTTCTGGTTTATTCCATCAATGTTGTTGGATTCATATGATTGCAGCGACTAGCGTCGATCTTCAGCCTTGGATACAAGCAATCGTCATTCCCGCATGCTTGTAGCGGGAATACAAGGTTTTGACCTTTTACAGGCTGGATTCCCGCTCAAAACCGTTGCGGGAATGGCGGATTAAGGAGTTTCGCGTAACCCACATGACCCCTGGCTTCGTCTGGCTGAAGAAGAACGATAATCGGATAAATTTTTAGAAAATGGAGAAGGAGCGAATAATGTCCAATTTTAGCCTGAAGGAACCGACCAATCTAGCCCCCACAGGGATTGCCTCATTTGCGAAAAGCCCCATTTGTACGAACCTGGATGACCTTGTTGCCGACATAGCAATTCTTGGTGCTCCTTGTGATATATCCATACAAGGGCGTTCCGGTGCTCGCTCGGGCCCGAGAGGGATCCGCATGCAGTCCACTCGGTTCAGTTACAGTCCGGAGGGTTCCTACGATCCCGAACGGGACGATTTCTTTGTGAGTACGAACCGATGGCGTATTGTGGATTGTGGTGATGCCGATATCATTCCTGGAGACCTGGAAGCGAGTTTTGCGAACATTGAGGCCGCAGTCAGGAAAATCGTGGAGCGCAATGCAATGCCCGTCGTCTTAGGCGGCGACCACTCCGTTACCATTCCTGTTGTCAGGGGATTGGAAACAGCCGGTCCTTTCCATGTGATTCATTTCGATTCCCACCTCGATTGGACAGAGAACCGCGGCGGGCAGCGCTACAGCAATGGAAGCCCATGTCGACATATGGCGACTATGTCTCATGTGAAGAAGATGGCGCATTTGGGCATACACGGGATTGGCAGCAGCCGGAAATCTGATTTTGATGATGCCAGAGCGAACGGTGACATCATCCTTTCACCCAGAGAAATTCGCAAAATCGGTATCCCGCAAACGCTGGCAAAACTGCCCAAAGGGGACCGATACTTTGTCACGATCGATATCGACGCAATGGACTGCTCCATTGCTGCCGGCACCGGCTCACCCATGCATGGCGGGTTATATTACGATGAGATGAACGATTTGCTGGAGGGTGTGGCAAGCCTGGGAACGATCGTGGGTTTTGATTTAACTGAGGTTTCTCCACCATATGACGATCCGAGCGGAACCACATGCTATCTGGCGGCAAGGCTTATTTCAGATTTTATCGGGTTTATAACCAAGGAACGTGAAGAAATTGAAAAACGTCAACCGTCTTAGCCGCTTGGATTGATATTTCCCCGGGCCGGCCAAGCTGGTCTTGGCCAATATTTTGGATATACCCTTAAGAAGCATAAGGAGCCGGGCACATGGCAAAACCTTTGATTGAGTGTGTTCCGAACTTCAGCGAGGGGCGCCGCACCGATGTTATCGAAGCCATCGTGGCCCCCTTTCAAGGGCGAAAGGGATGCTATCTTCTGGACCACCGGGCCGATCCCGATCACAATCGTCTGGTGGTGAGCGTGGTCGGTCAGGCTGAACCGATCCAGGAGGCATTGCTCGCGGCATCTCTGGTTGCCGTCGGAAAGATCGACCTGAACATTCACCGGGGTGCCCACCCGCGTATCGGGGCGGTTGATGTGATCCCCTTTATTCCTTTGCGAAACATCACCATGGAAGAGTGCGTCCAGTTGGCGCACAGCTTTGGCCGGCGTTTTCAGGAAGCAACCGGAGTCCCGGTTTATTACTACGAAGAGGCGGCAATCAGGCCGCAGCGCAGAGCGCTGGAGGTGATCCGTAAGGGCCAGTACGAGTCCCTTCGACAGGAGGTTGCCCAGCCGGAGCGCCATCCCGATGTCGGCGAGCCCCGTCTCCATCCCAGCGCAGGAGCCACCATAATTGGTGCCCGCAAGTTCCTGATCGCTTTCAACGTCAATCTGGCCACCAGCAATATCGAGGTGGCCAGGCAAATCGCTAAAGCTATTCGTTCCTCCAGCGGCGGCCTTGGCTCGGTGAAAGGCATCGGACTCGCTCTCGAGGGGCGGGGGATGGTTCAGGTGAGCATGAACGTGGTCGATTACGAAAAGAATGCCCTCTATCGCATTGTCGAGTTCATCCGGATGGAAGCGAGGCGATGGGGTGTGGCGATCGCTGAAACGGAGATCTATGGTATGGTTCCGGCCGCGGCGCTGCTGGACAGTGCCTCCTACTATATGCAGACGGCTCAGTTTGATCCCGGCCAGGTCATTGAATTGGCCATCCTGGAGTACCTGGGCAAGGAAGAGGAGCAATAGATTCATGAATCTTTCCGAACTCACTCTCGATCAGTTTGCCCGTCTCCTCGCAGAGGACACGCCCACACCCGGGGGAGGCAGTGCGGCGGCCCTGGCAGCCGTCCTCAGCGCTGCCCTCTGCGCCATGGTTGCCCGGCTTACTATCGGCAGGGAAAAGTATCAGGATGCTCAGGAATCCATGGAGGGCCTCAGAGACAAGGCCGATGGGCTCATCGGGGTATTCTTGGAATTGGTGACCAAGGATACCGAGGCTTACCGTGAGGTCATGGCTGCGTTTAAGCTCCCGAAGGAAACCGATGCTCAAAAAAATTCGCGCCGGCAGGCGATTGAAAGCGCAATGAGGCAGGCGGCCGCCGTGCCGCTGGCGACCCTGGAAAACCTGCGCCGGGTTGCCGATCTGGCGCGCGAGGCCCTGCAACACGGTAATCCCAATTGCCTGACCGATGCCGGCGTAGCGGTGCAGCTGATGCGTGCGGCAGCTGCCGGGGCCGCCTACAATGTTCGCATCAACCTGTCCGGCATCAAAGATCGGAAGGTGGCTGAGGAATTATCGGCCCGCAGCAGGAAGCTTTACGCTCAGATCGATAAGGCAGCAGCGGAGTTGGAGGAACTGGTTGAAGAGAGGTTAGGCCCTTAGGCCTTTCCAAAAGCTTCTTCCATCTATTTTTTGGCCGAAATGGGTATGCCCTCTACTCAACCAACCGCATGATGAAGTATACGTTCAAGATCGTGAACCAAGACGTCGAAATGATACCCCGTGTTCCCTTCTGTATGGCTATACCCGACGTATGAAAATCTCACAAGACAGGATCTGTGTGAAGGTTTCCTTCTTTCGATTCGAATGTCGCATCTAAGCCGCGCGTTCGCGGAGTCCCCACGCTGAGTACCTATAATTCAAATCTGATATCTGCACATCTTAACCACTGCAGGAGTGCTGCAAAACTCGATACGAACCTTCACATTAACCGGCAATGGCGAGGAAGGATCGTCGCACGTACGATGTCGATCGCAGCCATGAGCTCTAGCTGCTCCTCGTACGTCGCATCAAACCACGTCGCAACATGCCGTTTGGGAATTAGGAGTGCATGACCAGGGGAGACCGGAAAGCCGTCCCGGAGTGCGGTCACCAGCTTCCCTTGGTAGAACACTCTGGTCGGGTCGGGATTGCAGAAAGGACAGGAGTTAGAAGTCATAGATCGATCTCTTTCTCAGTTTCTTGAAGAAGAATGCGAGGAGCGATTTGAAGAGACATTCCGTGTACTGCGAAACCCACAGCCCCAAACCCATACTGAAACAATTCAAAGACTTCGATCAGATTCTAACCTTCGTCGCCGACAAGATCAGAATACTCCACGAACTGGGAGAACACCTCCTGTGTGAGTTTGCCATTCTTTACACCAAACGCTCGCTTGCCCGGGAGCAGACCCCCACTGCCCATGAGCTGATCATGGCAAGCATCGAATCGAGGGGCATGGGTTTCCGAGGACTACCGGGCCAAATGCGTCTATGACATTACCTGTCAGATCAAGTCGTTATCGGTAGAATCAAGCAGCGGGATGACGGAAACTGACGGCCCGAGTGTCTTACGTGCAATATCCACTAAGTGACTGTGATGAGTAAAGAAGAGCACCTGGGTCTTCTCCGCAAGTTGACCCATTACCTCCAAGCCGGCGGCCGCGCGTGCATCATCGAAGTTGATGAACAGGTCATCGGCGACGAATGGCAGCGGGCTTGTTCGCTCAAGGTAGTCTTCGACCGAGGCGACGCGCAACGCCAGGTAAAGCTGATCGGCGGTGCCCGTGCTCATCCCGCTCACGGCCACTCTTTCGCTACCCGGGCGTAGTCCTGTCAGATGAGCATGATCATTCTCGTCGAAATCAAGGGTGAGATCACTGAATGAACCGCTGGTGAGTGTCGTGAAGACCTGACCGGCACGCTTGAGTAATGGCGCCTGCTTCTCGCGTCGATAGCGATCTATAGCCCATCGAAGCAGCAATGCAGCCGATCGGACGAGCACATACTGCTCGGCGACCTCTTTTAGTTCTGCCAGGGCGGTCTGTCGGTCTGAGGCGGCCTTCGCCGCAGCATCATCCGCTCCGATCGCTTCGAATGCCTTTCGTGCTTGGCTACGCAACTCCCGCGCTTCCATGAGACGCTCGCGCACCGAGTTTAGCTCTTTTTCGAGCGCCTCCTCGCGCACGACAATCTGATCCAGATCGACGAGGTCGCACTCAACGTGCAGTTCGGCTACTGAAAGTCCGTCGCCTTCCTCAATGAGGGTCTTCGTCACTCGAGAAAGTTCGGTCTGTAAATCCCTTAAGTTATCAGACTTCTCGATTGCGCTCCTGAGCTCATCGACGCACTCCACGCCGGCAGTGCTTTGCAGGTTGACCATTACCTCGCCGGCCTTGCGCCGCAATTCCTCGCATTCCTCGATCTTCTTCTCGAGGGAAATGATGGCTTCGTCCTTTCCTTTCTGAAGTTCCCGTATCCGCTTTGCATCATCAAGGCGACGCTCCAACTGAAGGACCGCGTCATCCGGCTCCGCGGTAACGAGATCTGGGGCGAGAGCACCGACGATTTCCTCTACATCGCGGTTAAAAGCAGTTATGAATTGCTCGATCTTATCTATGCGCTCATGGCGAAGCTCATTGACTCGGACAGCAATCTCACGCATCTCATCAATTACATCAACCTGGGTGGCCACCGCCTCAGGGGACGCCGTCGCACCCAATCCCAACGCGGAAAGTGCGCCCGCCCACTGGCTGTTCCACTCCGCCCACGCGTATCGGGCCTTCTCCAACACCTTGCGCTTGCGCTCCGTATCGGCCCTCGCCCTGCGCAGTCCTTCCTCCAATTTGCGTCTGTCTTCGACGTCCTGTTGGTGACGGCGCAAAACGTCGGCGGCTGCTTCAAGAATTACACGGAGGGGTTGCCCATCCAAAGCACCTGTTTCGGTGCTCAATGCCTCAAGCTCCTTGAGGAGCCGGTTTGTCGCCTCTGTTTCTTCACTGCGCAGGGAGGCAACCTGCCGCTCTGCCGCTGCCCGACGCTCGACCAAGCCCATTAGTTCGGCTCGGATGGTGATCCACTCCAGCATGACATCGGGGGACAGCGGCAAAAACGGCGCCTCCTTCCACATTGCCTCCCAGGCTGCATTCAGCGCCAGACCTTTTTCACCAAGCGCCTTCTCTTCCGCTCGCAAACCCTCCAGCAGATCTTCCTTCTCGGCTGTCTGGCGGGAGATCACAGCTAGACGGGCGGCGGCCTCGGCCTTATCAAATCGCCGGTCGGCCGTTTCATCTGCTGCGCGCACGGCGGCGTCATAAGTATCGGGGAGATCACCATCCAACTCGATAAAGTCTTGCAAATGCTCTTCGGGAACGGGAATGCCCTCAATGTACTTTTGCCGGATTAAAGACCAGCCCGTATCGCGGTGCCGGCGCACGCGGGCGAGCTCCTCGGGCGACACGGCGTGTTCGTCACGGGCGACCCGCTCATAGGCCCTGGTCTGTCGGGCCAATTCCTGTTCGGCGGCGCGAATGCGTTCGCCACAGGCATTGAGGCACTGGTCCAAGTCACGACGGTCATCACGATGGCTTTGCACCATATCCCGCGGCGGCACTATCATCGAACCCAGGGCTTCCTCTTCAGAGACTTCCGGCTTGAGAGATCTGAGGTGACGCTCTATAGCCGCCCGGGCGTCCTTTATCTCGCCTTCAGCAACTTTGATCCGAGAAGTGATGTCGCCGCTCTCACGCGTCGCCTCAACCGCCGCAGCAAGCTTTGACACGTCCACCGAAGATCCCATCTCGGCAATCTCTTGAGCTATCTCGCCAAGCCGTGCGTCGGCCTCCTCCAGTGCATTCTGCGCATTATCCGTGCCCGACCGCAACCCTCCCCGGCGGCTGAGCAACATGCGCACACCGGCCACCTTCGACCGCGCGGGAAGGCGCGTCAGCAAATGGTCGATAGCGGACGTTTCCCACTCAAGCTCGGCTGCCAGGCGCCGAAGGTCCGCCTCGGAGCCGGCAAGTTCAACCCGACGTTTTGGCAGGTCTGCTTTGCCGGCGCGCACCTGAATGCGTGTTTCATGGAGCAGCCGAATATCATCTGCACGCAGCAGCAGCACTTCGTCGTAAGTGAGGGCTGCCCGTTCTTTTCGTGCGGCTTCGAGTTGCTCGGCCAAGGTCTCAATGCGGGCCCCTGCCTGTGCATCTTCCCGTTCAGCTATTTCCAATGAGCGCAGGGCATCCTCGGGAAGGAGCGTCACCTCACCCAGCAACCGAATACCGGCGTCCAACTCGGATTTTCTCCGCACACCCCGATACACGCGGCGGATGCGGCTCAGTTTGCGGAGTTCGGCAGACTTGCCTTCGATTTCCTGCTCAAGGGTGTCGTACGCCTCACGAGCGGCGTCATAGGCACGCCTTAGGTCCTGCCATTTGCCGGCCGTCACCGTGTGCTCACGTAAGACGTTGTCAGCCGCCTTCAGCCGATCATCCGCCTGGTAATATTTTCTGCGACCTGCCCGACGTGAACCCCATAGGGCATCGGCTTCCTCGTCCAAGGCCTTCAAGTGATCCCGAAGACCGGCGATGCCGGCGCCTGCGGAAAAGAGCATTTGGCCCACCTCGTCCCGGGCTTCTAAGATTTCACGGCCTCCCTGGCGCAGGCGGGAATGGTCCAGACTGAACATTCGCACAAAAAAGTTCCGATCGGCACCGGCGAGGAACTTCGCCAACGATCCATCCCCCCCGGGAATCGGAACCTCTTCGCGCGTGAGCAGCGTGTCCTTGTTGCCCTTGCGTCGGCGAGCCCGCAGCTTATTGCCTTCCTCTTCCAGGATGGCACCAATCCGCATGCTGCCGTAGTCATGCAGAAAGTTAAGCGGTGAGTTGTGGGGGATGCCAAACAGGAAGTCTTCGAGGGCTGATAACGCCGTGGATTTTCCGGCTTCATTGGGTCCGAACACGATGTGAATGTCCGGTTTGCGGGCGGGGAGTTCAAGCACCGCGTCGGTGAAGCGGCCATACCGGAGCAGATCAAGACGGCAGATACGCATGGCTTACTTTCCTTCCTCCGTGATCCGCGCGGTGAGATAGCCACTTGCCTCTTTGATCAAGCCTGTATAATCGCCGTCAATGGCAGCCTTCAGGACGGCATCCTCGGTGTCAGCTCGAACCTCATGGGGTAACTTGCGGACAAATTCACCGATATCGGCGCCTAATTGCTCCGATAACGCCGCAACTTCGCCGGCATCTCCCGAGATGCGCTGAAGGTATCCTAATGCGTCCTCCCGGGCGCGCAATGTCGCCTGGTCAAACTCAGGTTCTGTGGCGATGACGACCCGCTCGACCCAGGCGGTTTCTTCTCCCAGCCCGAGGGCGGCGGCCCTTGCTTCGGCAAGAAGATGTTCCCTTGATGCCAGCAGCCGACCATGGATCCCGGTTCGGCCTTTGATTTCGATGCGACACGCGAGCAATCGACCATCCGCCTCACGAGAAACGGTTTTTCCGATGGCGTCATGCACGCGATCTATGACATCTACCATTCGGTCACAGCCGTCGACGGAGACGATAATTAAGGCCCAGCGCACGACATCGGAATGAAGCGGGACAATGTCTGTGACCGCTCTCTCATCAACTGTGACCAGGCAGGCTCCCTTCGGTCCAGCCTCACAAATGTGCCGTCCCTGGAGATTGCCGGGGAACACCACGTGGGGCCTCTCGTGGAGAGTGCTTCTCTGGTGAACGTGGCCAAGGGCCCAATAGTCGTAGCCTTTGTTCACAAGGTCATCAAGCGCACAGGGCGCGTAGTTGGCATGACCCCCGAGGCCACCGAGACCCGTATGCAGGACGCCGATGTTAAACATCCTCTCAATCGGCTCTGGGTAGGCGTACACCAGGTTGATCGTAATGTCTCGCTGCCGGAAGCCTTGGCCATGGAGGGCGACCTCAAGGCTCCTGAGTTCGAATGTTTCCGGCCTTCGTGTGGAGAACGCCTTCACATTCTCGGGTAGGGTCAAACGGCGAGTGATTTGGCTCTCCGCGTCATGGTTACCATAGAGCACAAATGTTGGAATCCGAGCCTTGGCGAGCCGGCCCATCTGTTGGACGAAAAACAGCCCGGTTTGATAGTCGCGCCAATCCCCGTCATAGAGATCGCCGGCGATAATGAAGAAGGAGGCTTCCTCGTCGATCACCTGACCAACGAGATTGTCAAATGCCTCCCGCGTCGCCATCCGAATCCGCTCAGCAGCCCGCCTTTCGTAATCAGCAAGCCCCTTGAGAGGACTGTCGAGATGAATGTCTGCAGTGTGAACGAAGCGAAATAAGGTCATTGGGGCATTCCTGTTCTCTCATGCACATGGCAATGGGTTCCAGCTTACGCCGGCATGACGCCCGGGGACTTTTGCAAGAGGTTCTTATGCATGTCAATCTCGGGCCATGAAAATTGTGATGCACTGATGGAGCTGCACCAGTACCACAATTTACCGATAGACGTCCTTCCTGTGCCCCACCTTTACCACATGGACGATAAGGTCCTGATCATGAATGGAATAGACTATTCTGTATCGACCCTGTCGGACACGGTACCTATCGTGGCCCCATAGCTTCTCACAGCCCGGTGGCCGCGGTTCATCCGCGAGTCTTCCGATACGTGACGCAACGCGTTGGCGATCCCGTTTCGAACCGATAAACTCGATTTCCTTCACAGCTGAGGGTTTGATCAGGATACTATATTTTGGCACGCTGCTTGAGATCCCTGAGGACATCCTCAAAGCGCAAATTGGGCTCGTGCGCGCGTTCGTCGAACGCTGCCAGGTCCTCTGCATCTTCAGCAAGCCTAAGCCTTACAGCTTCATTGACAAGATCGGAGATCGTCCGATCTGTGTCCACGGCCTTGAGACGCAAGGCCCGATGGAGATCGGGATCAAAATAGATGGTGGCTCTTTTCTGCGATGTTTTCATAAGGGCACTCTAACGCTCAAACGTCTGGACGTCAATGCCTCGCATTGGGCACCGCCAGGATAGAAATCAGCTCAATCTTCAAGAGGAAACCCTTGCCCTCACGTATTGGCCGAGACAGTTCCTCAGTTCTTCCACAATCTCATCCCGCATTTCCTTCGGTTCCAAGACCTCCGCCTGCACACCGTAAGATAGCACCCATTTTATGTGCGATCTCTGCCTATTGAGACAGTCTTGCATGAACTTTCTTCAATTCCTCCGGGATTTTGATCTGCTGAGGACAAAGTTTCTCACATTCGCTGCATTCGGCGCAATTTGAGGCTCTCTGCTCCGGGGTGAGCATGTGATTATAGAGCATGAAATTGAGATCCTCATCCTTAAACATGAAACTGTCATTGTAGAGGGAGAAATTCAAAGGAATGTTCACACCATTGGGGCAGGGCATGCAATAAGCACAGCTGGTGCAGCCAATCCGGAGCATGTTGCGGTAGGCTTCGCAGATTTTGGCGATCAATTCCAGCTCAGTCCCTGAGAGTGTGCCTGCCTTGGCATCCTCTGCAATACGGTTGTTCTCGATCAATTGGGCCATAGAACTCATCCCGCTGAGGGCGGTTGAGACCTCCGCATGATNCCAGACCCATCTCAGCGCCCACTCGGCAGGGGTCCTTTTCACCGGTGCCGAATCCCAAAGTATTCGGATTTCTTCCGGAATTCGATCTGTCAGTTTCCCCCCACGAAG
>JGI20214J51088_10003044_pt1 | contig 11077 bp, 11 predicted proteins | sample WetSurMetagenome_FD_51088 | JGI IMG/M metagenome (IMG submission 51088)
GGCAAATGATCTGTATCAAACGTATAAAACAAATTTGATTCAGTCATCCTGTCAATCTTTTGGTGATCTAAGCCTGCCATCTGAAAATATTCCACTCGGCAGTCGTCATCCTGTATCTCAAATCAGAAACGAAATTATTTCCATTTTTTCTAAAATTGGATTTACTGTTACGGAAGGTCCAGAAATAGAAGATGACTGGCATGTTTTTTCAGGTCTTAATTTTCCCACTGAACATCCAGCACGAGACATGCAGGATACTTTCTTTATCGAAAAAGATCCGGATATTCTTCTTCGAACGCACACTTCATCAGTACAAGTTCGTACGATGGAAATATCCCAACCTCCCATAAGGAAAATTTTTCCAGGACGTGTATTTCGCAATGAAGCAATTTCTGCCCGTGCTCATTGCATTTTTCATCAAATTGAAGGCTTATATATTGACCAGAAAGTTTCTTTTGCAGATCTGAAACAAACGCTTATGTTTTTCGCGTGCGAAATGTTTGGTGCAAAAACACAAATTCGCTTACGACCTTCCTTTTTCCCGTTTACTGAACCTTCCGCTGAAATGGATGTTTCATGCACTATTTGTAACGGAGCAGGCTGTAATGTATGTAAATACACAGGTTTTCTTGAAATATTGGGTTGTGGTATGGTAGATCCATTTGTCCTTGATGCTTCTTCCATCGACAGTTCAAAATATACAGGTTTTGCTTTTGGAATGGGTCTGGAACGAATAGCTATGTTAAAGTATCAGGTAAATGATCTTCGTCTGTATTTCGAAAATGACATCCGTTTCTTAAACCAGTTCACAAGTTCCTATTGATTGTCTTTCTTCACAGTTTTAATGTAAGCTCTCCGAATTGCGCTTTACCAAAATGCTTATAAGCCAATTCCGTAGCTTCACGTCCCCGAGGTGTTCGTTTTATAAATCCTTCCTTTATCAGGAAAGGTTCATAAACTTCCTCAATTGTTCCAGGATCTTCACTTACTGACGTCGCTATAGTTGTCAGACCAACCGGACCTCCCCTGAATTTTTCAATAATGGTNAGTAATATTTTATTATCCATTTCATCCAAGCCATTTTTATCAATATTCAGTGCATCCAGGGCAAAATTAGTCACTTCAACTGTAATTTCATCTAAACCCTGCACCTGCGCAAAATCTCTCACCCTTCGCAATAAAGCATTAGCAATCCTGGGTGTTCCGCGCGATCGTGATGCGATTTCAAAAGAAGCCTTTTTTTGTATTCCAATATTCAATAACAGTGCAGAACGATCTATAATTTTCTCCAAAACCGGACAATCATAATATTCCAGATGCAAATTAATTCCAAAACGCGCTCGCAGCGGTCCTGAAAGTAATCCAGCCCTTGTTGTTGCACCAATCAATGTAAACGGATTAAGGGTAAGTTGCACAGATCTGGCACCTGGACCTTTATCAATAATTAAATCAATCTTATAATCCTCCATTGCAGAATATAAAAATTCTTCAACGGATGCATTCAGCCTGTGTATTTCATCAATGAAAAGTACATCGTGCGCCTCCAGGTTAGTAAGAATTCCAGCCAAATCTCCTGCTTTTTCCAAAACAGGTCCAGAAGTTATTTTAATTGTACTTTGAAGTTCATTGGAGATAATATATGCAAGCGTTGTTTTTCCTAATCCGGGAGGCCCCGATAAAATAACATGGTCCAATGCTTCCTTTCGTATTTTAGCAGCCTGAACAAAAATCCGTAAATTTTCAACNAGTTTATCCTGCCCACGAAAATCATTAAACCTTTTTGGACGTATACTCCTGTCAATCTCAATATCTTCTTCCGTAAGCGGAATTTTTATTGACTCAAAATCCTTATTCATCTTTTATCCTACTGAATCAGTTTGATGTCATCAGTTGCGAACTCAATCTTTTGTCCATTAATTCTGAACTCACGATTGTCCTTATAAGTAATTGTAATTAACAAATTTCCATTTTCATCATATTTTCTCCAATTTCGTTCAGCAATTCCCATTACATAATAATCAATTTCTCTAACCTGTCCGCTCATATAATAATAAATATGCTCCCCATCCGGATTTCCCTGTATATAATTTCCTTCATACTCTAATTTTCCGTTACCATAATAAGCTTGCCATTTTCCATCCTTCAGGTCACCAACATACTTTCCCTTTTCGATATAATCACCAGATTTATAATACCATTCACCCTCCCTCTGACCATCAAAAAAACTACCCTTAACAACAATTTCTCCAGCCGAATCATATTCCGTACAATTTCCCTCCTCACGTCCTTCAAAATAATCTTCTTCTCTTTTCAAATTTCCGTTTTTGTATAGCCACCTCCACGTTTCAGAGCATTTTCCATTTTTAAAAATACCTTCTTGTTCTGTCTTTCCGTCCTCGTAGAAAAATTTCCATGAACCACTTTCAAGATTGTTAACATAACTTCCAGTAGATCTAACCTTTCCATCCTCGTAAAAATAGCTCCACCGTCCCTCCTTTTTACCATCTCCCGTAATAATACCTTCGCCTATTTTATGTCCCGAATCAGAGTAAAGAAAAGAATTTGTAACCCTTCCCTCTTTATCAAAAACTCTNTGAATGCCTACTGGTATATTCTTTCGATATGATCCCGAGTAAACAACTCTTCCTTCACTATCCAAAGTATTTCTTACTTCAATATCAATTTCGGCCGTATCCGTTCTTTCCATAATACTACCATTCAAATATTGAAAGAAAATCTTCACCAAACCATTTTCATCATACTCTTTAAAAGGTCCATTCAAAACACCATCCTTAAAATTCTCTTCCGTCTTAACCCTCCCATTATCATAAAAAGTTTTCCAAACTCCCTGTTTTAAACCTTTAATGTCAGCTCTATTTATTTTTTCTCTCTCTACAAGCGTTCCGTTAATATAATGCTCTAACGTAATAATATTCCCCTTTTCATCATATTCAATTGAATTTCCGTTTCTCTTATTATCATAATATTCAACAACTTCCTTAACTTTACCACTTTCATAATAGTAATAAGATTTCCCCGCTCTTTTGTCATTTACATATAACTCTTTTGAAATAATACTACCTTTATGTATAGGATCCTTATAATCCAAATACTTATACTCGATAACATATCCATTTCTTTTTCCCAATAAATAATTCACTTTTTGTAAAGTGTCTCCCATTTCATTATAAAATACCCAAAGACTATCCAGCAAACGATTTCGTCTGTTACCTTCAGATTTAATAATACCAGAAGGAAAATAGGTCTTCCAGTATCCATCCGGTAGACCATCGCGCATCACTCCTTCGCTGGAAATTTTTCCACTTGGATAAAAAATTTTTGTATATCCATTCTTATTAATGACATTCTGGCAAATCATTCTTCCAAACGGAATCACAATAATAACCAAAAGTAGAATAAGCCTATTTTTCATAATTATAACCCTAAATTAGCAGAAATTTCCAACATTCTTTTTATGGACTTTTCAGCCTTTAATCTTATACTTTCCTCAACAATAATTTCAGGTAATTCGTATTTCAATGAAGCATATACTTTTTTTACTGAATTTAATTTCATGAAACTACAATCAGAACAACCACAAGATGAATCCTTTGGTGGCGCCGGAATAAAATTCTTTTCCGGACATTCCCTTTTCATCTGATATAAAATTCCTGATTCAGTCGCTACTATATATACCGTTTCTTTGTCTGTTTTAACGAATTTAAGTAAAGCCGAAGTTGATCCAATAAAATCCGCTGAAATTAAAATCTGTTTGCTGCATTCAGGATGAGCAATAATTTTAGCTTNCGGGTTACTTNTTTTTAAATCCATAATGCGCTCTAACGAAAATGCCTCATGAACATGACAAGCACCATCCCATATAATCATTTTCCTTCCAGTTAAACTTTCAATATAATTCCCAAGATTCTTATCCGGAGCAAATACAATTTTTTCATCATCAGCAAAACTCCTAATAATTCCTACAGCATTGGATGAAGTACAAATAACATCAGACATTGCTTTAATATCGGCATTCGTATTTATGTAGCTTACCACTGTATAACCGGGATAAAGCGCCAGAAATTTCTCAAAATCTTCCTTACTGCAGGATTCTGCCAATGAACATCCCGCATTCATATCCGGTAATAAAACTTTTCTTTCCGGACATAAAATTTTTGCAGTTTCCGCCATAAATTTAACACCACAAAAAACTATAATATCCGCTTCAGTCTTTTCAGCCTGCTGCGATAAAAAAAGGCTATCTCCAATAAAGTCAGCCAAATCTTGAATACTTTCATCCTGATAATAATGCGCAAGAATAACCGCATTTTTTTCCTTCTTTAACCGATTAATTTCTTCAATTAAATTGATATTCTTGCTTATTTGTATATCCAAATATCCCTTTTTCAACAATACATTATTATTAATATTAATATTCATAAATCAACTTTTAATGATGATAATAGCGTGTTAATTGTGTTTAAAAATATCAGACATAATCCTTGACATTCATGCTATCAGCTCTTTGTTAACATTAACTAACAGTCACGTCTAACAACTATTCCCTGAAAATAAATTTATTCCGGGTTTATTAACCAAAGGTTAACAACTCCTGTTGTACAAAATTAAGGAGAATTTTATTGATTGTAACATGTTTAATTTTTGTTCAAAATAGAAAGAAAAAATAGGAAAACCGATAAATAATTTCCTTCCAGGTCAAAACCGACGCAAAAATCCTGCCATAGACACTATATTTTACCAATTATTAAACTGTTTCCAACACAAATTTAACAATGCTGACATAGAGATATTCAATTCTTTTTATCGAAATATTTAAATACTGCCGGTAAAAGACATATATTTGTCTGTTTGGTAAAACTGGTGAAAAATGAATATAGCTTTAGCATGTGATCATGCCGGATTTGATTTAAAGATGAGAATTTTACAATATTTGGAAACAGAAGGTAATGTATTAACTGATCTTGGTTGTTTCTCTGCTGAGGCGACAGATTATCCCGAATTCGGTCATAAATTGGCAGAACATATTTCAGAGAAAAGATCTGATTTTGGTATTTCACTTTGTGGAACCGGGAACGGAATTAACATGACAGCAAACAAGCATCCACTGATACGGTCGGCACTATGTTGGAATGCGGACATTGCGGGTTTAGCCCGAAAACATAATGATGCAAATATTTGTGCTCTTCCGGCCCGTTTTATCACTTTCGAACAAGCCAGGAAGATTGTTGATGTTTTTCTAAGCACTTCCTTTGAAGGGGAAAGGCATAAGCGAAGAATTGATAAAATACCAATGTAAAGTTATTGATATATGTTATCCAATACCAGCAAGTATGCTATTAGGGCCGCCATCTATCTTGCCTTGAATGGCCGAAATGGTGAAAAAATAGGTATAAGGAAAATTTCGGAAGATTTAAAGATTCCATCCCCATTTCTGGCGAAAATATTACAGGTTCTTGCAAAGCGAAAATTGCTGTCTTCAACAAAGGGCCCCAATGGTGGCTTTTGCCTGGTAAAAGATTTAAAAAAAATTACCCTTTACGAAATAGTTACCATTATCGATGGGAATGACATTTTTCACAAGTGTCTTATCTCCTTGCGAACCTGTCATGAAGACAATATTCCATGTCCTGTTCATCAGAAATATGTACCCATCAGGGAAGAAATTATTAAGTTATTCAAAGAGCAAACAATTGAGGATCTGGCAAATGATATAAAGATCATGGATCAGGTTATCGCTTTATGAACCTCATATAGGTTATTCCCAATGCGGCACCAGCAAAATCGAATATAAAATCGGTAAAACTTGCGGTACGATTTAATGAAATCAATATATACTGGAGCATTTCAGTAATTATTCCAAGCAGTATACTCAGTAACAAAACAGAAAGTGACAGGGCTAAGGGTCTTTGTGATAATGAGCTGTTCCTTTTAAAGTCATTATAAAGAATGGATGAGAATGTGATAAACATTACAAGGTGTACTGCCAGATCCTCATAATTCAGTTTCAGCAGGTCGATTTTATTGAGATCGCTGGATGGGATCAAGCACAATGTAAGTATAACGAATAATACAAGCCATGTTTTCCAGAATCGGATAGTTTGTTTGAAGAAATGCATTGGCTAAGCGTATTAATGAGTATTGAGGATTATTCTGTCGCCTAAACCTTTCGAAAGGTTCATTTTCAGATTGTTTAACACCATGAATTTGATTTGGAGGGCTTGAATTCTGTTTTCGTCGTTTTGTTCCTGAGCATACCGGAGTTCATCTTCTGTCTCTTTCAGAAGCTGGAGAACTTTTTCATTTTTTAGTGCCAGGATGGCTTCTGGAACAATCTCTCTTAAGCGCATATCTTCTGTTTCGAAATAATTTTCGCGTCTTTTCCAGATTCTGCTCAGATCGTGTTCTGAAGTTATAAGATCCACAACCGTTTTAGCGACCGATTCATCCGGATGGTTGATAAAATACCGGTCGGATTTTAAGTCATTATCCTTTACCTGACCCGCAATTTCAGCAAATATTACATTAAAGACCGGATGATGGAATTCCAGTTCATCCTGTTCAATTTCATGAAAAATATAATCTGCAACTCGAATTTCTTCATGGCCGGCCTGATTTGAAGGAAAGGAAACCAACTGGGGACCAAACAGCAGCAAAAGACGAATTACCTCTTTCTCAGCAGGATATTTGGGAGGGATTATTTCAGATTTAACCACCGCCTCCATTGTGGTTTGCTGGGAATATTCCCTTACATCTGCCTGTTTTACCTTTTGATCAAGTCTATTTCTGCGTAACCTGGCCGTTTCAGCATACAGAATTTTTTCATCAATTTCGAGAAGCTTGCTGCATTCATGAATATAAACTGACCTGGATATACTTTCCGGGATGACAGAAATACTTCTTACAATCTCATTAATCAGTCCGGCTTTTTTAATGGGATCAGATTCAGCTTCCTTTTTTAGCAGCGTTGTCTTAAAAGAAATGAAATCTGCCTCTTGTGCCAGAATGAAACCAGTAAAAGCATTGGAATTGTTTTTACAGGCGAATGAATCCGGATCCTCACCTTCGGGCAGCAATACAACCCTAACATTCAGTCCTTCCTCGAGCAAAAGATCGATACCCCTCAAAGAGGCTTTGATGCCTGCCTCATCTCCATCGTAAAGGACTGTGATATTATGGGTGAATCTTTTTATCAGTCTGATCTGGTTAATGGTAAGGGAAGTACCGGAAGAAGCTACCACATTTTCAATTCCCGCCTGATTCATTGAAATTACGTCTGTATACCCTTCCACGAGGTAACATTTGTCATTCTTCAGTATGGCCTGGCGCGAAAAAAAGAGTCCATACAGGATATCACTCTTGTGGTATATATCTGATTCAGGGGAGTTAATGTATTTGGCAGCCTTTTCATCCGACTTCATAATACGGCCTGCGAAGCCAAGTATTTGCCCGGTAAGTCCATGAATAGGAAAGATAACCCTGCCATGAAAACGATCATAAGTATAGTTTTCCCGTTGCAGCGTTAAGCCTGTTTTGATAAGGTAATCAAGTTTATATGCCTTATCAACGGCAGTGCGTGTAAAAGCATTTTTCTCCTCGCGGGCATAGCCCAATTGAAATTTGGCTATTATATCTTCCCGAAATCCTCTTTCAGCAAAGTAGCTTAAACCAATGGCCTTGCCTTCAGGAGTATGCAGGGTATCAATAAAATACTGGCAGGCATATTGGTTTACAGAGAGCAGGCTTTCCCGTTCGTTTTTAAGCTGTTTTTCCTGAATGGATTCTTCTTTCTCAACGATTTCAATATTGTATTTTTTAGCCAGATAATGCAAAGCCTCCGGGTAGGTTATTTTCTCATGGGCCATCAGAAAATTGACCACATTTCCTCCGATTCCCGTGCTGAAGCACTTGAAGATTCCTTTGGCCGGGCTTACAAAGAAAGAAGGCGTTTTTTCGTTTTTAAATGGACTTAACCCGCGGAAATTCTGCCCGGATTTCTTAAGACTGACAAATTCCCCGATAACTTCAACGATATTGGAGGCATTAAAAATCCTGTCAATTGTAGTTTTATCTATCATGGGGAATTCAGTAGATTTCTTCCGGGATAATAAGATGGTTGATCAGAGCGTACATGGTAAGTCCTGCTATGGTTTTTATGCCCAGTTTTGCCGTTAAATTTTTTCGATGTGTAATTACCGTATGGGAGCTGATAAAAAGCTTTTCAGCAATTTCCTTATTGGTAAGTCCAATGGCTACAAGTCTCAGTACGTCCTTCTCGCGGTCACTGATCCCTTCCGGAGAATCGTTTAACGGTTTTTGCCTGGATAGGAATGACAACTGTTTTTCCAATTTCCGGATAATTGTTTTATCATGATCCTGTAAATCAATTGTTTCGGCAAAATCAAAATCATTTTCAGGAGTATGATCAGAATCGCGGATAAGAATGAGAATGGTGTCATTTAGCCGATGCTGCAGGTTTTGAATCAAACCGGGAGTGCATTTCCGGATGAAGGAATTGCTGATAATAAGCAGACCATTCAGATCATGTGTGATTAAACCGGTCAGTTTTTCAGGAGAGGAAACCTCTCGGATATGAAAAGGATATTTCATCTGGTTCAACAGGCCGATTAATCCCATCCGGGCAAGTTGTGACAAATCGGCTATTAAAACATGTATGTACTCCATTTCTTTCAGCGCGTGAAATGTTCATTAATCCATTTTTCCATGTATCTCACTTTAGGAACGAGTACCTTGTCCTCGATCCGGGCATGATCATTCAGGTCAGATTCAAGCCTGAATAATTCCATGAGAATAGTATGGCAAAAATTCATATCCAAGGGAAGGGGAAGATATTTAATGATGATATTCTGAAGATCGTAAAGCTTATCTTCCACGTTATCATGTTCACTTTCATAATCGTCAATTGAATATTCCCTTATTCTCCTGACCAGGGCATCTGAGGGTTTACCCGACTGATAAGCCTCTTCAACAGTGAAAATATACGGATACACTTTTTCTTCCTCGCGCCGTATATGCTCTGATAATTCATATTTGTATTCACGAAAGAAGTGGTCAATCAGCTGAAGGGAATCTCCGCTAAGCTCTTCATTATGAGCCGATAGCTGTTGCAGTAATTGGTCTATGCGCGGTATTTTAATCTGGAGATAGTATTCGTGAGATTTTCTTAAATACTCAATGATCAGTTTTAAAGGAAATCCCTGAAGATGTTTCCGGGGAAAGTAATTTTTATCATGGTATGAATTCAGGATTACAATTAGAAAATGAATATCAATATCATACTCGATGCAAAGTTGTTCAATTGTTTTTTCTCCGAATCCAAGATGAATTCCAAACCTGGAAATGATAGGGAGTAAATGATAATTCAGGTGAATTACCTCAGCCATTTTCATTTTTGGTATTATTTGCATAATGCCACTTTAAAAATGAATCAATGAATAAACCTCTGCGAAAGGCAATATTTTCTTGCGACCTTGCAAAAAATCGAGTTCAACAATGAAACTAACATAGATTTTATGAATATTGAAATTCCGAAGAAGTTCTATAGCAGCCAGAGAAGTTCCACCGGTTGCCAGAAGATCATCATGAAGCAGTACTATATCATCTTCATGCAGGGCATCTTTATGGATTTCAAGGGAGTCCTTACCATATTCCAGGTCATAGGATATTGAAAATGTCTCCGACGGCAGTTTACCGGGCTTTCTTACCGGCACCAGACCGGCTCCAAGTTTGTAAGCCAGGGCACCCCCTGTTATAAATCCGCGTGATTCAATGGCCGCAACCTGCGTTATACCCATGAGCCGGTAGTGCATCGCAAGATCATCAATAATCAGCGTAAAGAGTTCAGGTTTCCTGATGGCTGTTGTAATGTCCTTAAACTGTATACCTGGTTTTGGAAAGTCTGGAATATTTCGAATAGACTTCAGGAGTAAATTGCTATCTTCCGGAGTGATTATCATGGCATCTTTTTTACAAAAATAGCAGATTTTAACCGTCTCAAGTTACATATCTGGTTATTTGCATTAAGAATTCTGATCATAATATTATTGACGATCCGGACATCCTTTTAATGTATACAATTCATCTGCCTGCATGATAATGTTGTTCATATCTTGAAAAATACAATAAAATTTCGTATATTTAGGTAATGTATAATATGGGGGTATTATGCATCTGGACCTATTAAAATACATGTCAGACCGCATTCAGGAAGAAGGTGGTCGAATAAAGGAAGCAGGACCTGTAATCACGATTTCCAGGGAATACGGCTGTCCTTCTAAAATTCTTGCTGCCCGCCTGGCGGAAGAACTTACACGAAAAATGGTTGTTAAGGGCAAGGATGTCAAATGGAAATATGTAACCAAGGAAATAATGTCAGAAGCAGCCAGGGCTCTTGAGGTTGATCCGGATAAAATCAAGTATGTATTTCAATACGAGCAAAAAAGCATGCTTGATGATATTCTTTCAGCGCAGTTTAATAAATATTATAAAAGTGAACGGAAGATCAGAAATACAGTAGCCAAGGTTATCCGAAACATGGCCTACGAAGGAAATGTAATTATTGTGGGGCGTGGGGGTGTTGCTATTGCGCATGACATTGCCAGATCATTGCATATTATGCTCGAAGCTCCATTGGATTGGCGGACGCTGCGGATTGCAGAAAACTATCAGATTACACAGGATGAAGCCCGAAAAACAGCCATTGAAATTGATAAAAAAAGAAAAGATTTCAGGGAATATTTTCAGGGAAAGGATACGGATTACACCCGGTTTGATCTGACCTTTAATTGCATGACTTTCTCTATTGAAGACATGGTACATATTGTACTCAAGGCTGCTGAGATAAAAAAATTGATTTAAATACGGTATTCGTAACCAATTACCGGATTTTATCTTTCCACGTTTTCAACAGCGTGATTCAGGAAATTATTGAAGGGGGCCATTGCTTTAAAAACGGCTTCGACTTCGCCGATAAAACCAGTCTTCTGGTACAAAATATCGGGCTCATTTTTTACAACGGTATAATGCTTGTATTTCAAGT
>JGI20214J51088_10003045_pt1 | contig 11071 bp, 9 predicted proteins | sample WetSurMetagenome_FD_51088 | JGI IMG/M metagenome (IMG submission 51088)
AGTTGGGTTCTGATTTATGAGTACAATAAACTCAGAATATTCATTAAGGACACTTTCTTTCCTTTCTAATTCATCAATCATTTTATTGAATGCGCCCCCTAACTCACCTAATTCATCCTTGGATTTAATCTCAACTCTTTGTTTAATATCCCCGCCTCTTATTTTTTCTGCGGTTTCGCTAAGGTTTACAATTTGCTTTCTTATTTTTCCTGTAAATAGTAAAACAAGAATTAAAGAAAGAGCTACTCCTGCAAAACAAATGATTATTAATAAAGAATTAATATTCGACCTTAATTCAGAAGCTTCTGGTAATTTAGAAAAGATAATAAAGCTTACTTTGGGATTACCTAAAAATAAATCAGAAGAATGATAATTTGTTGCATAAAAATCTGCCTGATCAAGCTCTTCTATTGAAATATCAAAATTATTTTTACTTACTAAATTTCTTGCAGCTTTCATTATGTTTACAAAATATTTTTCATTTTCAGCAGGATTTGAAATCTCATAAGGTACATAATTTATAACCAATGCAATTTCTGCCCTTGTTCGTCTGGAAAGGTTTTCAAGAAATTCCTTAGATAAAAGTCTGCCGTAATAAATAACCCGACCATTCTTTAATTTATAACTTTTAACAATTGTATTTGGATTTCTATTAAGAAAACTTTCGATGGTGTATCCAACTATTTCTAATGTAATTTGCTGCTTAATAAAATAGTATTTATTAAAGCTCTCTTTATCCTCATTTGTTTTAAATAAAAAATCTATCGAAGTATCATTTAAATTAACGGGTCGCTCGAAATCAGAAATACTTTTTAATTTAATAAAATCATCATCAATTCCCTGTAGTATTGATTGATAATTAAAGACAAAATCACTTGTAGAATTTAATAAGGCTTTAGAATGCTGTAAGGAAATTAATTTCTTTGTAAGAGAATATATTAAAAATGTTGTACTGGAAAAGATAAGAACTATAATAATAAAATTTATTAATAATATACGAAGGCTAATCTTCATGTTCTATTTCTTTTTGCAACACTTTCCTAATCGTAATTAAAAGTTCATCAAGATCGTAAGGTTTGCTTATAAAATCATTCGCGCCCATCTTAGCAGAATCGATTGCGCTTTTAACATCTGCATACGCAGTAAGGACTATTACTTTGGATTTAACATCTATTTTCTTCAACATTTGCAAAACATAAAAACCATCTTTTTCCGGCATTTTAAGATCTAACAAAATCAGGTCTATGTTTTTATTTGAAAGAAGATATTTCAATGCATCATCAGCATTAAATACAGAATATGCACTATACCCCACCTCAATAAGTTCATCCTTAAGTGTTGTACAAAGTTTTATGTCATCGTCTACTACAAGAATTGATTCCATATATTTCCTACTTATCGTTTTCAGATGGTGCTAAATTGGATTTATAAACTCTAATTTTAGCTTTGTGACTTTCTAATTCTTCCTGAATTTTATCTACATCTTTTGTTGTAAAATTAACTCTTTCTTTTAAAGTTGGCAATAATTCAACCCTAACCAGAATTATAACTTCCTTTTTGGAAATTGTAATTTTATCGTAGCCGGTCAAATATCTAATTCCCAATACCCACCAGGGAAGGTCTTTTAAAAACGGAATCCCAGACCTTTCAGTCAGTTCATCATTTACATATAAACCCCCTATTACGGTCTCTTCATTATTCAACATTAATACCTGTGTGCTTGCATTTGTTCGCTTTATTTCTGTTGTTAATTCAGACGGTGATGCAGAACTTCTGTCTACTATTAAATCTAATAACACATAGTCTATCCCATCCTGATTGTAAATATGCGGGGTAACTTCAATAATTGATCCTGTAGAAAAGAACTTATCTGTTATGTTTCCAGAAAAATCTCTTGTCTTAATCGAGAAATCAGAACCAATCTGTATTCTGCCTTTTGTGTTATTACGGACTGTTATATTGGGACTTGCTATTATTTCACCCAGATTATCTGTTTCAAATGCTCTGAAAACAGCTGTAGCATCGCCAACATAATCCCCTGCATTAAATGTTGAACTCCCTGTTACATCAAATTTTGTTTCTTGATTATTGGTATTTGAAGTTGAGGACTGATCAGAAGTTATAAATGATTTTATTTCTGCTCCAAAACTTTTATCGCTTCCACTTAAAAGGAAAGTCCAATTTATTCCCATTTGATGCATTTTATCTGTATTTGCTTCAAAAAACACACAGGATATTTTTACTTCTCGCGTATTAATATCAGCAAAAAAAGCATCAGTAGATTTCACTTCCTCTCCGGTTTCTTTTCGCTTAACTACAATTACATCTTCACCTTCATCATAAACAAAACCGTTATACTGAACAATTATTAATAACGCTTTTTTGTATGGCAGTTTTTCTATTTGCACACCAATTGGTTGTGAAGAGGAAAAGGTTGCAACTATTTTTTTACCGGAAATTTTCTCGCTAACCTTGCTCAAAATAGAAANAGCCTGATCAAAGGAAAGATTCTCTGAAATTGTTACTATTTCTTCAGGGTTAACATACTGGCTAAGAGTTTTCTCAAGATCCTTTTGAGCAAAAATTTGGCAAGAGATTACTAAAATTCCAAAAATTATAATTAGCTTATTCATTTTATTTTCTCTTCTGATTTTCTTCTTTTTGTAATTCTAAAACTACTTTTTCTATTATTCCCCCTTTATTCAAAATAAATGTAACCTGGTTTTTCTCATAGTCGATTTTAGTAAGGTAACCTAAATAAACCTGGTCGCCTTCCCAAAGCATATACGTATTTCCTTTTGTATCTGAAATAAATGCACCATCAGGAACCAATGCAAGTAGTTTTGCACCTTCAACTTCAAGTAACCCCTCTTTATTCGGTTGCAGTTCATTTCTTATCAGAGGGTAGAATATATCATAAATCTGTCCGGGAATTAATTTGTTCTCTGTATATTTTGCCGTAGTAAACCTATCATCATTTGCAAAATATACATTAACAGTAAAATTAAAATTAACAAGATAGTGCGGTTCCCCGTCTTCAGGATCTACGCTTATATTTGTAGTTAAAGAACCAGCTTGAATTTTTTTCAATTCTTTACTTTGCTCAACAGCATAAATCAATTTATATAAGTCATTAAACTCGGCAGTGCCTGAGACTTTGTACGAATAAAAATTAAAGTTCTTTTCCTTTTTAGATTCAATAAACTCAATATCAACATGTGTTAAATCAGAAAAATTAAAACTTATATTATTTACGAAATTATAAAACGAGGACTGCAATAAAAGTTGTGGAACATTAAATTTCCTTTTAGAAATTATCGAATCTAAAACCAAGGCTCTGTCTTCAACATCTTTTAGCCGGGATTTTAATTCTTCCGTATTATAACCGCTTTTCTTTAATTGTTCTAACTCATTAGCTTGTTTAGTTATCTTTCCTTTTTGATATACAAAACTAAACAAGCCGCCTATGAGCACAATAAAAATCAGAACAATTATTAGTCCTATTGTATTTTTTATTTTACGGTTCATTTTTTACTCCCCGTTGTATTTAACAAATCGAATGTTAAATCGAATTTGTATGTATTGCTTTTTCTCAGGGGTTCGTATTTAATATTTTTTAACAGCGATGTATTATATGAATCAGCAAATTCCGTAAGAACGCTCCGCGATAATCCAAAGCCTGAAATATTGACAGTTTTGTTAGCATCTACTGCCAAAGAGTTAATCCACATACTCTTTTTTGCTCCAATAAAACCTGCAACCTTTTCAGCCATTTTACCCCATACTTCAGCGCCCGAACTGGCAGAATCCAAAATTATTTTTGTTGCATCAAAACCTATAATCCTGTTTTCGTAATACCTGATCTGATCAAGAATTTTTTGATTTTGACGCTGAACTGTCCTTAGTCCATTTATCTGGGTTGTTAGTCCATTGATATTTTTATTATTCGTTAAAATATGATATGTAAAGAATAATGTTACTGCAAAAAGAACCGGGAGCATTAAATAACTATGCCAGCCAAACTGGAAAAATTTTTGTTCTTCCTTAACATACCTGGGGAGAAGATTTAATCCATGGTATTCTTTATTTATATCATCAATATATTCATACGCTGTGGCAATCGGAACGCTATAAGAAGAAATTCTGCTTTTATTAGTTTCATCAAGTGCACTGATGTCGAGATCGTCAAATTCCAGGCGACTTACATTAGCTTCTGGGAAAGTACCATAAAAGGAAAGTATCAGGTTTTCAGAGTCATCTTCGCCACAAAGAACAATATTATCCAGGCGTGATATACCACCATTTTCCATTTCTAAAAGTATTTTAGAAAAATATACATCATATGTATGAAGGTTGTTTGTGCCTACATCCAGTGTAGTACCAATATGTTTAAGATTTCTTCCCTGTAAAAAGATCAGCTTGCTGTATTCTTTTCCGATATAGACTATTAATGAATTATCTTCAGGGAAAAACTTTTTCTTTTTTGCAACAAAGTAGGCAAGAGTAATTTCTGCACTCTTAACAGAAGGAATTTTATAAAACCTTTTACCATTATAATGTGCAAGAGAATTAATCAGACTGATACACTGTATTTCGCCGTCAACAAAAACCGTTAAAAGATTTCCGCCGGCTAATTCAACATAACCCAGATTATCCCTTGGAACTAAAACATTTTTAGATTTTTGTATTTCATCAATAATAGAATCCTGAAGCTTTGCAGAATTACTATCCCTATGCCCTTCATAAACATGATAGTGTATTGATGGTTCTGTAATTGCAGGAATAAATTCGCAATTGGTTAATTTAATATCTGCCATTGCCGAATTCAGCAAACCCTCGTTTGAAACATTCATGGAACTTTCTGCAGTTTTATCGATATCAAGAAGTGCAATGTCGCTTGATTCTAAACTTAAACCGGCAACTGCATCAGCCTGAACCGTTTTCGGATGGAAAATATCAAAATCTGCAGCACGTAATAATTTGTACTGGTCTTTTTCCTTAACTATTACAGCAGCTTTTACATCACTGCCTTCGCAGTATATACAGACTAATGGTTTCATTATTTACACCGCCGAAAGAATTTGTTGAATTCTTGTTTTATTATTTGCATATGCCATTGCATTTTCCAAAGATATTTTTTTAGCCGTCAACAATCTTTTAAGGTCCTGTTCCATTGTTATCATTCCCTGAGGTCCGCCCTGATTAATCATCATATAAATTTCACCGGTATTATTATTTTTAATTGCAGCCCTTACACTAGCATTTACAACCAAAACTTCTTTTGCTAAAACTCTTTTACCATCCAGACTTGGAATTAACTTTTGAGAAACAATAGATACCAGAACATCGGCAAGCCTGTTCCTTACCCTATCCTGTTCGGAAGGATGAACTTCGGCAATGATCCTGTCTATCGATTCGACTGCCGAGGAAGTATGCAATGTAGAAAATACTTTATGTCCGGTATCTGTAACTTCCAGTGCAGACATAATAGTATCCGGATCTCTCATTTCACCAATTATTATAATATCCGGATCCTGGCGAAGGGATTGTATAACTCCTTCCTTAAATGATAGCACATCCCTTCCAACTTCCCTGTGCCGGATTATACAAGCTCTTGATTTATGAACATACTCAATAGGTGCAGCAATAATTACAACATGAGCCGGATCAGTATCGTTATGCCAGTCAACAATTGCATCCAGTGTGGTGGATTTACCGGAACCGGTTATTCCTGTAATTAATGTCAGTCCTTGTTTTACAAAGGAGTGACTAAAAACTTTTAATACATTTGGGTGAAACCCTAAAGAATCTATAGATCTTAAATTAGAAGAAATGGCCCTCATATTAAGAGAAAGTCTGTCTAAATCGAAATATGCATCAGCTCTGAATCTAACATCCTCATTTCTTCTTGTATATCTGAATGTATAAGAAAAATCCAGATTCCTTGTTACAGTCAAATATCTTCTTTGATTTTCACTAAGTAAAATTAAAATAAGAATTGCTGCTTCATCAGCCGTAAAGGTAGGAAATTCCTGTATGGGAATTTTCTTCCCAAAAATTCTTAGCCAAACGTTGCCATTAGTCCCATAACCACCTATTTCGATATCAGAAGCATCTCTTTCAATCATTCCGGTTAACAGCTTGTTCATCAGGTTTAGCAGAACAATTTTGTCATTATCGGCAAGTTTATTAATATTCTCAACCAGATAAATTACACGGTCCGGGCCAAAAACTGTTGCCGGAATTTTTTCTGAAAAATTTTTTAGAATATTTTTTGCTTCTTCGACCATTCTTCTTTTTCTAAGCACCTTCCTTTAACAATTAATAATCGAGTATTCTCAGAAAAATGTTAATCTTCTGTTGTAGAAGCCATAACCTCTTGAATTGAAGTAAGTCCTAATTTTACTTTATCAAAACCAGCTTCGCGTAAGTTAAAAGTCCCATCCTTTCTTGCCTGTTGTCTAATTGATTCTTCATCTACTTCAATTCCTGATCTAACAATAATTTCCCTTATTTCTTTTGTAAAAAATAAAGCTTCATGAATTGCCATTCTACCTTTATATCCCGAATTATTGCATTTCGGGCAACCAGCAGATTCATAAATTTCATAATCCCGCCATTCTGCAATATTCAATCCTGCAGATTTCATTAAACCTTCATCAAAATTACGAATCCTTTTTTTACAATCACATAATTTTCTTATTAATCTTTGAGCAACAATAATATTTATAGCATAAGCAATTAAAAATGGCTCAATTCCCATTTTGTAAAGACGCGAAACTGCGCTTGGAGCATCATTTGTATGAAGAGTAGAAAAAGTCAAGTGCCCTGTATTTGCTAATTTAATTGCAACCTCAGCAGTTTCTTTGTCCCTCATCTCGCCAACTAAAACAATATCCGGATCATGACGCAGGATTGATCTAATAGCCTGTTCAAAATTCATCTTATGACCGATTTTTAACTGGCGGGCTCCTTCAATAACATATTCAACAGGATCTTCTACTGTTAATACGTTAACAGTTGAATCAATCACCTGATAAAGTGCTGCAACAAGAGTTGTACTTTTGCCGCTTCCCGTTGGTCCGGTAAGAATAACCATGCCCTGCGGTTTATTTATAGCTTTTTCAAAAGCATCTTTAGAATATCCTGCTAGTCCTAATTTGTTCAGGTCTTTTATTACTTTTCTATCATCAAGAATTCTTATAACAATAGATTCAAATTTATTTTTAAGTTCTGTCCCAACCATCGGCAATACAGACACTCTGAAACGAATAATATGACCATCAATCTCTCTTTGGATAAAACCATCCTGGGCTCTTTCTCTTTCAAAACGGTCCAAGCCTTTAGCTCTGTCTTTTACTACTGAAATAACAGCTTCCGGCCACACGTTTTCCTGAATGAACCATAATTTCAGATCACCATCAATTCTAAAATATATCTCAGTTTTATTTCCGCTTTTTGGTAAATAGTGAATATCACTTGCATTTTTCCTTACGCCTTCAACAAGTGAACCTTCAATAAGGCTTATCAAAGCACTCTTATTGATTTCAGCTTCGAGTGCATCTTCATCTAATGAACCTTCCTCAGCTTCAATCGTTAATTCTTCACCCTGTTCTTCCATCTGTTTTAAAAATTCATTTTCAGGCGGAAGCACTATTTGGATTAACTTTAAATAATCTTTCTTCCGTATATAACTTACTTCATATTTTTTTGCATTCAGACCATAAGCTATTTTGGTGATGCTTTTATCTGTTGGGTCTATTGCTGCAAGTATTAATTTATCTTTTATCCTCTCATCATACTGAAAGGGAATTACCTTATGCTCAAGTATCTGATTTTTAACTTCCTCAGGAGTATTATTAATCATTTTTTTAATTTCATCAATTCTGTCCTCCGGAAGTTCTTCAACTTTAACATTCAGTTCCCTGAAAGCATAAAGGATAGCTACCTGCCTGAATATTGCATCGTGGTCAAAATTAAAATCCTGTACAAGTATTTGTGCAAGATTCCTTTTTAGCTTCCCATTTTCATTTTGTTTAATTCTTAGTGCCTTCTCGAGAATTTCAATATCGATGATACCCTTTTTTAAAAGCAGGTATCCAATTTTATCAGTCATCTCGAGATTAGTATCAATCATAACATAAAACCCGATAGAAAGTTAATAATTAAAGACATCATTGGATTTCTAGGATTTATTGTAGCTGTTTCAGCAGAAACCAGAGTTAATAAAATCATAACAACCATAATTATCATTGCAATAAAAACCTGAACCAGTTCAATAATATTTTTCAATCTGAATGTTGTTTCGCTTTCATAATAATTAGCTAACTGAAGCGCCGTATTTTTAATTGTACCTGTTTCTTCCCCAGAATGAAATCTTGAAAGCGCTGTTTCTGTAAATACTCCGCTTTGTTCAAAAGCATCTGTTATCCCGACACCCTTTTTTATCATTAATGGTATTGCAATATTTTTTATTCTATCTTCAAAGTAAGCATTGCCCGTTGCTTCCGATGCAATCCTTACAGGTTCAATACTTTCTGCAGATCCACTGTACATTGTATAAAACACGCGGCAGAAAACTTCAATATACGTTTTATGAATAAGAGTACCCATAACAGGGATTTTCATCATTAAACGATGAGCTACTAATCTACCTTTTTTGGTAGATGCTAATTGCCATAAAACAATTGGAGGTAAAATTGTTGCNATAATAACTAACCAAATATTATTTATTAAGAAATCACTTATCTTCAAGGTAAATGCCGTCATAGGCGGAAGAGCAATATTAAACTTTGTAAACAGTTTTGCTGTCTCCGGAAAAATGTATCCAACGTAAAACAATATTGCTAAAAATAAAACAAATAAAGTAACCATTGGAGTAATAAGAGCACTTTTTAAACTCTTCTTAAACTCCTGTCTCCTTTCCAAAAACTTTGCCGTAGCACGGTATATTTCAGTCATATTACCACTTTTGGAAGCAAGGCCCAGCATATACGCAGTAAACTTTCCGAATACTCCCTGATACCTTAAGAAAGTTACTTCACTGTCTGCTCCTTTTTTTAGCTCATTACTAATTTCTTTTAAGGATTCTCGTAAGGTTTTGTTTGGAATATCATTAATCAACAATGTAAGTACTTCATTATAAGGAAGCTTTTGATCAAGTAATTCAGCGCTTATTTTAACATATGCTACAATATCCTGCGAAGGGGGTTTGAAATTAAAATCAAAAAGTTTTTTATTTACAGATAAAACATTATATCCCAGCTTATTTAGTGCTGTTACAACTTCTGTTTTTGTAAATGCTTTTTGTTCACCGGTTACAGGTTTTTCATTTCCTTTGCGGATTTTATATAGAAAGGTAGCCTTCCGTTCTATAGCTTTAACCTTAAGCTGGTTCTTTTCGGCAAGTTTATAAATTTTCCTTTTACCTTCACGAACCGTCTCGGAAGTAAGTGACCCACTCAATACTTGACCGTTAGGCTTTTCAGCAGAAAATCTTAATTCAATCATAATTAATTTGTACCCTAAAATAAAAAAAGGCTGTTAAACAATCCATAAAAAAGTTTAACAGCCTGACACAATTTAAAAATATGAGTTAATTAGCAGGTACAGCTCTAACGCTGTCCGCCCATACAGTCATTGCTACAGATATAGTAGCACCATCCGTTCCTTTCTCTTTTCCAGTACCAGTAAATACAATACTTGTACCAGTTCCAGCAGTTGATACAGTATAAGTTCCATTGGCATTTGATTTTAAAGGGGCTGGAATATTAGTATCTGTAAATCCGGCAAATGAATTTCCACCTCCACCCATGGCTTTAGGTTTTCTATAATATTGTTGAGCCATAGCACCAAGGTTTGTTAAATCACTTACAACTGCATCTCGGTTTGCATTTGCACTGCTGGCTGAAAATATGTTGATACCTACAACTACAGCGATACCAACTATAATAACGCCAAGAACTATTAGTAATAATTGTTGTTGACCCATTTTGAACTCCTTTTAGTTTGTTGATTAAATTATTTATCTGAAATTATTGAAACGAAAATTATGCCATTAAAAAACCACTCCAACACTTCACCAGGGGTAGAGCTTTTTTTCTAAAAATAGAATTTATATTTTGTAGTATTATCATCTTAATTATTGTCGGATTTATTTTAGAAATTTTTACCTGTAGTTTATACGTGTTACTTTATTGAAGAATTATGCTGCTAATACTATCAGCATAAACATTTGTTTGTACTTTAACAGAATCAACACCTGTTACAACTTCATTACCGGTACCAATTATTTCAGCATGATCTGAAAAGATATTAGCTTCATAACGTCCATTCGCTGTATTAACTAATGAGTGCGGTACTCTCCATCCGGAAAATGATTTTCCTCCACCTCCCATTGACATTGGTTTTAGATAATATTGTTGAGCCATTCCGGCTAAATTGATGCATTCGTCGAGAACATTATTTCTTTTTGATTCAATTGCGTTCGAGCGGAATAGCGAAATCCCTACAAAAATTGCAACTCCAACAATTAAAATCCCCAGTATAATAAGTAACAGTTGTTGTTGACCCATTAAAAACTCCGGTTACAGTTATAAAACTTTTCTAACACAACACTTACACTTTACAAATTGTTGCAAAATGTAAACCACCAGAGTAACGGTAAATATGTACCAACTACAAAATAGTAATTCTTTTTTTAGATAGTCAAGTTAAATTTTTCTTATTCAAGCACTTAACCTTTGCAAAAAGACTTTAAGTAAAAACTGATACAAATTTTATCTTCGGTAAAGGTTACTGGGAGGGAGGTAAAATTTTCTTCTATATAACTGTAAATCAAAATTTCTCAGTAGAAATATTTATAAGGAATTTTTCTATTTCATCCTGTGGAATTTCATTACCAATAAATTCAACTTCTTCATCATAATTGATATCTTCAAAGAATGATAGTTGTTCTTTAAAGAGTTTGTCGTTGAAAAAATCCTTGTACTGCATTTTAGCGGCAGCAATTATTTCATCGTAGGAATGATGATATATTAAAATAAAGGTCAACATAATCTTTCCATTTTGC
>JGI20214J51088_10003046_pt1 | contig 11071 bp, 9 predicted proteins | sample WetSurMetagenome_FD_51088 | JGI IMG/M metagenome (IMG submission 51088)
CCATATATATCAATACATTAGGTATCCCATGTCATTTTTAGGAAAATTTCCCCAGCGGCGCATGCGCCGCATGCGCCGCGATGACTTTTCGCGCCGGCTGATGCGTGAAAACCACCTCTCCACAGACGACCTGATCTATCCGGTTTTCGTGCTCGACGGGAAAAACCGCACGGAAGTGATCCCATCCATGCCTGGCGTCAAGCGCTACTCAGTGGACAAATTACTGCCGCATGTCGAGCAATGCGCAAAGCTGGGCATACCGGCCATCGCGATTTTTCCGGTGATCGAGCGCAGCCTGAAAACCCTCGACGGCCGCGAGGCCACGAACCCTAAGGGTTTGGTGCCGCGCACGGTGGCTGCGCTGAAAAAGCGCTTCCCGGAACTGGGCGTAATCACCGATGTCGCGCTCGATCCCTATACCACGCACGGCCATGACGGGGTCATCGACCGTTCCGGCTACGTGCTCAACGACGAGACCATCACGGTGCTGGAGAAACAGGCGCTGGTTAACGCGGCAGCCGGCGTGGACATCGTTGCGCCGTCGGACATGATGGACGGGCGCATCGGCGCCATCCGCGAGGCGCTCGACAGGAAGGGGTTCATCCATACCCGCATCCTCGCTTACTCGGCAAAGTTTGCCTCCGGCTTCTACGGCCCGTTTCGCGATGCGGTCGGCTCGTCGAAAGAGTTTGGCCGCAGCAANAAGTACAACTACCAGATGGATCCGGCAAACAGCGACGAGGCCCTGCGCGAGGTCGCGCTCGACCTCGAGGAAGGCGCCGACATGGTGATGGTAAAGCCCGGTCTGCCGTACCTCGACATCGTGCGTCGCGTGAAAGACGAGTTCCGCGTCCCCACCTACGTGTATCAGATAAGCGGCGAATATGCGATGCTCCGGGCCGCGATACAAAACGGCTGGCTGGAGGAAAAGCAATGCATCATGGAGTTGCTGCTCGCGTTCAAACGGGCCGGCGCCGATGGCATACTCACCTATTTCGCGATTGACGCAGCACGCTGGCTGAAAGAATCGTAAACGGCGCCCCCGGTGAAAACCGGCGTTCGAGGCGCCTGGGAGCAGAACTGGTTTTTATGTCACGGCCAGCAGGGTCTCGACCGCCTGAAGCTTGGCGCGCTCGATGGGTTTGCCTTCCGGGCTCGTTTTGAGCGGCGCGCGCAAATCCTGTGTCGACAACACCGTGAGCAGAATATCGATCCCTTCCTCGTTTACGGTCAATACCGGGAATGTGCGCAGCTGCGCGCCTGAATAAAGCCGGCTCTGGGCAGTCTGGTACGGTATCTGCCGGTCAATCAGATACAGCTCGACCGACTTGGCGTTGTCGGTGAAAAGCTGCAGGTCGATGTCGGCGTATTTCCCCGCGTTGCCGTTGAGTACCGACCCCGTAAGATAGGGGTTGAACTGGGCGAACTCGCGCATTGCCTTGAGCGCTTTCGTGCGCAACGCACGCAGGCGGTCGCGCTGCTCTTCTTCATGGTAGAGCTGCCGGTAGATGCGCAGGGCGGCATCGATTTCGTCGTTGGTCGGCAGTTGCCGGGTGTCGGGCACGCCGGCCTGCCGCGCCGCCTTGCGCTTGGCAAGCGCATAGTCCTCGATCCCATCCTCGGCCATCAACCGCGCCGCGAGGTGCGCAACGCGGCTGCGCTCTTCGTTGCGTCCGCGATCCCTGGCCATCGCCCTCTCCTTCAGAACAGCTGGTTCCTGACCTCTTCTGGTTGTTTCTCGCCGGCAAACAGCCCGTCCGCACTGCCGCGCTCGGGCGGCAGGAATTCCTGGTAGAAGTAGTCGGTGATCCCCCGCTCTCCTTCGCCTGCACGCAATCCCGTGCTCGGATCGATGCGCACGGCAATCACGCCTTCGGGCGGGATCAGCGGCTGCTCAGGCACACCCTTGAGCGCCGTGCCCATATAGTCCATCCAGATCGGTAACGCAGCGCTGGCGCCGGTTTCATTGCGTCCCAGCGTGTGCGGATTGTCGAATCCGATCCAGGCCACCGCCACGAGGTCAGCGTCAAAGCCGCAGAACCACGCATCGACGAAATCGTTGGTCGTGCCCGTCTTGCCTGCGAGGTCACTGCGCCCGAGCTTCATGGCGCGCGCTGCGGTGCCCATTTTCACCACATCCTGCATCATGCTGGTCATGATGAATGCGTTGCGCGCATCGATCACGCGCTCGGCGCCCTGCGCNGCCTGCTGCGGCTTTGCTTGCAACAGCACANNGCCACGCGCATCCTCCACGCGCTCTATGAAATACGGCGCGACGCGATAGCCGCCGTTGGCGAAGACGGAGTACGCGGCGACCATCTGCAGCGGGGTCGCATTGCCCGCGCCAAGCGCCATGGTGAGATAGGGAGGATGCAGCTTGGGATCGAAGCCGAAACGCGTGATGTAGTCCTGCGCGTACTGCGGTCCGATAGCCTGCAGAATGCGCACCGAAACCAGATTTTTTGATTTCACCAGCCCCATGCGCATACGCATCGGACCATCGAATTTGCCGTCATAGTTTTTGGGTTCCCACGGCTCCGAGCCCGTCTGCGCGGCGGTGAAGGTAAGCGGCGCATCGTTGATGACCGTGGCCGCAGTAAAGCCCTTCTCGAGCGCCGCGGAATATATGAATGGCTTGAAACTCGATCCTGGCTGGCGCAGCGCCTGGGTTACATGATTGTACTGACTGCGGCCGAAGTCGAAACCGCCCACCAGCGCGCGGATCGCGCCGTCGCGCGGATCGACTGATACCAGCGCCGCTTCCGCCGCCGGCAATTGCGTGATCTGCCAGTGGTTTTTTTCGTCCTTTTGCACGCGGATGATGGCGCCACGGCGGATGCGCTGGTTCGGGCTCGCTTTGTCGCTCAGCATGCGACTCGCGAATTTAAGCCCGTCCTCGCCGATATCCAGCATCTCGCCACCCTTGCGGTACGCCTTCACGTGCCGGGGGCTTGCCTCGAGCACAACCGCGGGGTAAATGTCGTCGGATTCTGCCGTGTCCTGCAACGCGTCTTCGAGAGCCTCGTCGCTGATCTCCGCCGGCAAATCCGCGAACCCTTCGGGTCCGCGGTAACCGTGGCGCCGGTCGTATTGCTCCACACCGCGGCGCAGCGCGGCATAGGCCGCCGCCTGGTCCCGGGTGGAAAGAGTGGTATAGACCCGAATCCCCTTGGTGTACGCGTCGTCCCGATAGCGCTCGAAAATGAATTGGCGCGCCATTTCGGCCAGATAATCCGCCCGCACCGTATACTCGTTTGCGTCCTTCTTGACCACAAGCGGCTGCTTGTCGGCTTCCGCAAACTGGGCATCGGTAATCAGGCCCAAGGCGCGCATGCGGCCCAGCACGTATTGCTGCCGCTGCTTGGCACGTTTGGGGTTGGCGATGGGGTTGTAGCGTGAAGGGGCCTTGGGGAGCCCCGCTAGGGTTGCATATTCGGCAAGGGTAAGTTTTTCGAGTGGCTTGCCGAAATAGGCTTGAGACGCCGCCGCAAAGCCGTAAGCGCGCTGGCCGAGGTAGATCTGGTTGATGTAGAGCTGAAGAATCTGGTTCTTGGTCAGACTATGTTCGATTTTGAACGCGAGCAACATCTCATTGAACTTGCGCGTTAGTGTTTTTTCCTTTGATAAGAAGAAGTTACGCGCGACCTGCATGGTAATGGTGGAGGCCCCCTGCTTCACCCCGCCGGAAACGAAATTCGACAACGCTGCTCGGGCGACGCCGACGTAATCCACGCCACCGTGCTGGTAAAAGCGGTCGTCCTCCGCAGCAAGAATGGCCGCAATCATCGGCTTGGGCACATTCTGAATGGCGACCACCGCGCGCCGTTCTTCGCCAAATTCTCCAATCAGCTTGCCATCCGCGCTATATACACGCAGGGGAATTTTCGGCTGATAGTCAGTAAGCGCTTCCAGCGATGGCAGAGTCGGATATATCAGTACAACGGCAAATGCGAACAGAAATGCCGAAGCAATGATGCAAAAAAACAACAACATGAAAGGGAACGCCAACCAGCGAAAAGACATGGCAGTTAGCGGCGCTTACCGGGAGGGAAAATCAACAATAAACAGCAAGTTGGATAAAAACACGTAGATTGTGAACCATCGCACAGCGTAATTTGGTTTCAAAGAGTAGTCTAAACGACCTTGCCTGTCATTATAAAAACTATTCGGCACAAAAGAAACGGCATTAAAACGCTTTACACCTTGGATAGTTGTTGCTAGCATTTAAAGTAAATTATGGGCAACCTGCCCTACGGACCTATGCTCAAAGGAAAATTCAGCTTTAATCTCGACGCGCTTGAGAACCTGTTCAAGCCGAAAATGTCCGCCCTGCTGGGGGCAGATATCAGCTCGTCTGCCGTCAAGATGGTTGAGATCGCAGAAACCAGCAAGGGAATGTATCGCGTCGAGCGTTACGCCATTGAACCGCTACCCAAGGATTCCGTGGTCGACGGCAACATTAATAATCTTGAATCCGTGAGCGATGCACTCAAGCGCTGCCACAAACGCCTGGGCAGCAGCATCAAGGGCCTTGCCATGGCGTTGCCCAACGCCGCCGTAATCAGCAAGAAAATTCTGGTGCCCGCGGGCCAGCGCGAAGAAGACCTCGAGCTGCAGGTCGAGACCGAAGCCAACCAATATATCCCCTTCTCCCTTGATGAGGTCAATCTCGACTTCCAAGTGGTAGGCCCGGCGCCCAACAGCCCGGAGGACGTCGAGGTGATGATCGCGGCCTCACGCAAGGACAAGATTGTAGACCGCATCGCCGTGGCCGAGGCCGCCGGCCTCAAGGCCGTGGTGATGGATGTCGACATTTTCGCCAGCCAGGCGGCTTTCGAACTGATCGAGTCCCAGTTCCCGGACCACGGCAAGGACCAGAACATCGCGATCATCGATATCGGCGCCACCATCACGAATGTCAATATCCTGCGCAACGGCCAGTCGATATACATGCGCGAGCAGCCGTTCGGCGGCAACCAGCTCACCCAGGAAATCCAGAACAAGTTCGGCCTTTCCCTGGAAGAAGCCGAGGCCGCGAAACGCGCAGGCGGCCTGCCGGACAACTATGAATCCGAGGTGCTGCAACCGTTCCTGGACATGCTGGCCCTCGAAGTCGCCAGGGCCCTGCAATTCTTCTTTACTTCGACGCAATTCAACCAGGTGCATTACATCGTGTTGTCGGGCGGTTGCGCAGCGATTCCCGGCATTGAGGAAGCTGTCGCCAAGCGCACCCAGGTCAGCACCGTCGTCGCCAATCCGTTCGCCAACATGGCGCTGTCGTCGAAAATCCGACCCAAGAACCTGACACAGGACGCACCCTCGCTGATGGTGGCCTGCGGGCTGGCGATGCGGAGGTTTGACCCATCATGATACGCATCAATTTGTTGCCGCACCGCGAGATGCGGCGCAAACAGCAGCAGCAGCAGTTTTTTATCATGCTCGGGGTCGTTGCCGCCGTCGGCGTGGTGATTTGGCTTGCCGTGCATACTTACCTGAGCGACCAGCTCGACGAGCAGAACAGCCGCAACCAGTACCTCCAGGCAGAAACTGTGAAGCTCGATAAGCAAATTGAGGAGATCAATGTTCTCAAGGAACAGATCGCCGCGCTCCTCGCGCGCAAAACGGTGGTTGAAACGCTGCAGAGCAACCGCTCGGAAGTGGTGCATCTGCTCGACCAGCTGGCACGTCAGCTGCCTGAGGGCATCTATCTGAAAAGCATCAAACAGACCGGCAACAAAGTTACGATCACCGGTTTTACGCAATCGCAGGCGCGGGTGTCCACGCTAATGCGCAACCTCGAGGCCTCGCGACAACTCGAGAACCCAGGCTTGATTGAAATCAGGGCTGTGGCACAGGGGTCTTCGCGCATCAATGAGTTCACGATGAGTATCAACATTACGCGCGCGAAGCAGGAGACACCCCAAAGGAAGCCGGCACCCAAGCCGGTCGCGGCGAAGGGGTAATGCACGATGACGCTTGACGATCTCAAAGGCCTCGACCCGAAGAAAATTGGCTCGTGGCCGATTTTGCCAAAATTCGGGGTATTGGTTATTGCGCTGTTGCTGATCATGGGTGCGGGCTATTGGTTCGACTGGCAATACCAGATCGAGCAGATCGGCACCGAGAAACAGAAGGAAGAGCAGCTTCGCACGACGTTTCTCGATAAAAAGAAACAAGCCATAAATCTTGGCGCCTACCTCAAACAAAAAGAGGATATCGAGAAGGAGTTTGGGGCGCTGCTCAAGCAGCTCCCGGGCAAGTCCGAGATGGATGCGCTGCTCACCGACATCAATCAAGCCGGGCTTGGCCGCGGATTGCAGTTCGAATTATTCAAGCCCGCAGCGCAGGAAACCGTAAAGGATTTCTATGCGGAACTGCCCATTACCATCAAGATCACCGGCAGTTATCACGACATTGGGGCATTTGCGAGCGACATCGGCAAGCTCTCACGCATCGTCACGCTAAACGACATCAGCCTGACCGGCGGCAAGGACGGCAATCTGGTCATGGACGCGACCGCCAAAACCTTCCGCTATCTCGACGAAGACGAAATCGCCAAACAGAGGAAAGCCGCCGCCAAGGGCAAAAAACCGGCGCCAGGCGCGACGAAAAAATGACGCACAGACCCATTGTAGTCTTGTTCGCATGTCTCGCGCTTGCCGCGTGTGGCGGAGAGCAGCATTCCGATCTGAAAAAATTCGTCAAAGATTCCGACAATCTGCCGCGCGGCCACATTCCGCCCTTGCCCGAAGTCAAGCCTTACGAGCCCTTTACCTACGATGCCTTCAATCTCACGGATCCTTTCAAGCCGCGCAAAATCGAGCCCCCGAAAACCGCGGGCGCGGGCGGGCTTCAGCCCGATTTCAATCGCCGCCGGGAACCGCTCGAAGCCTATTCGCTCGAGAACCTCAAGATGGTAGGCACACTGCAGCAGAAAAAAGAGATCTACGCGCTCGTCAAGACGCCGGATAACAACCTGTTTCGTGTCAAAGTCGGCAATTACATGGGCCAGAACTTCGGGCGCATCACTGCTATTTCGGAATCCGATATCAAGCTCAAGGAGATTGTTCAGGACAGCGGCGGCAGCTGGGAAGAGAAGGCGCAAACGCTGCAGCTGCAGGACGAACAACAGGAGGCAAGAAAATGAAGTTCCCAGTTAAGTTGATGGCCTACGCGCAGCGCGTGACGCTGGCGCTATTTTTCACCCTGGCGAGCATCGCTGCATCGGCACAGCCCGCCAACAGCATTGAGGCTGTCGATATATCCTCGCAGCAGGGGGGCAAGATCATCGTCAAGGTGACGCTGAGGGACGCGCCCGCCAACCCTCCCGCCGGGTTCATGATCAACAACCCGCCGCGCATCGCATTCGACTTCCCTAACACGACCAATGCGCTGGGCCGCAGCTTGCAGGACATAGGGGAAGGCGATCTGCGCAAAATCAACGTAGTACAGGCCGGCGACCGTACCCGCATGGTGCTCGAACTTACAAAAAGCGTCAGCTACGACACCCAGATCGACGGCAAGTCGCTGCTGATCNCCCTGCAGGGCGCCGCGGTGGCGACAACTGCCGCCACCGGCATCACCCAGCATTTTGCCGAGGCGCTTCCCGGCGACCAGAAACACAGTCTGCGCGACATCGATTTCCGCCGTGGCAGCAACGGTGAGGGCCGTATCGTGGTCGATCTTTCGGATAACACGGTAGGCATCGACGTCCGGCAGCAGGGTCGGCAGATCGTGATCGACTTCATTAATGCCGCCCTGCCCAAAAACCTCGAGCGCCGGCTTGACGTTGTGGACTTCGGCACCCCGGTGCAGAGCGTCGATGCCTTCATGCGGGCCGGCAGCGCGCGCATCGTGATCGAACCCAAGGGCGAATGGGAGCAGTCGGCCTACCAGACCGACAACCGCTTCATCATCGAGGTCAAACGGGTGGTCGACGACCCCAACAAACTGGTTCAAGGCAGCCGTCCCGGCTATAAAGGCGAGAAACTCTCGCTTAATTTCCAGAACGTCGAGGTGCGCGCGGTACTGCAGGTAATAGCGGATTTTACGGGCCTCAATGTCATCACCAGCGACACCGTATCCGGCAATCTGACGCTGCGGCTCAAGGACGTGCCGTGGGACCAGGCGCTCGACATCATTTTGCAGAGCAAGGGTCTCGACATGCGCAAGAACGGCAACGTGGTGTGGATTGCGCCCCGCGACGAGCTGGCAACGCGCGAAAAACTCGCGCTCGAGTCGAAGCAGCAAATCGCCGAACTGGAAGCGACACGCACCGAAAGTTTCCAGCTCAACTACCAGAAGGCCGATGCGTTCCAGAAAATCCTGGCCGATGAAAAACAACGCATTCTCTCCAAGCGCGGCAGCGCGGTGATCGACGCCCGCACCAACACCATCTTCGTGCAGGATACGCCGACACGGCTGGAGGAAGTGAGAAAGCTCATCCGCAAAATCGACGTGCCGGTACGCCAGGTCATGATCGAATCGCGCATCGTGGAAGCGACTGACACGTTCAGCCGCAACCTCGGCGTGCGGCTCGGCTACCACGACAACACGGCCAATCCCCAGAACCAAGGCACTGCCGTTGGATCCCTGAACAGCGGCGTTCGCGCGACCATCGGCGGCAGCCTGGCCGATACGGGCTTCCACACCGGTCAGACCAGCAGTTCGCCGACCTTCCCAAGTGACACCCTAGGCGTCAACCTGCCGGGGGGCGGCATCGCCGGATCACAACCGGGCACGTTTTCGTTCCTGCTGTTCAACGACAAGGCGACGCGCTTCCTGAATCTCGAGCTCACGGCGCTGCAGGCGGATGGCAAGGGCAAAATCATCTCCAGTCCGCGCGTCATCACCGCTGACCAAGTCGAGGCCACGATCGAACAGGGCACAGAAATCCCCTACCAGCAGGCGACCTCGAGCGGCGCGACTTCGGTGTCGTTCAAGAAAGCAACGCTCTCGCTCAAGGTCAAGCCGCAGATCACGCCGGATGACAATGTGATCATGAACGTGAACGTGCACAAAGACAGCGTCGGCTCGGTCACCACGTCCGGGCCCTCCATCGACACCAAGCAGATCACGACCGAGGTGCTGGTCGAGAACGGCGGCACCGTGGTAATCGGCGGCATTTATACGCAGGAAGAAAGTTCAAACACCAACAAGGTCCCGGTGCTGGGCGATCTGCCCTACGTCGGCTTCCTGTTCAAAAATAATCAACGGGTGGACAACCGGCGCGAGCTGCTGATTTTCATTTCACCGAAAATCATCAAGGACAATCTGACGCTTCGCCAGTAATCGCCCCGCTTCACAACAAGGCGGTGATTTTTCACCGCCTTTTTTATTTTGCAGGCCCCCGACAGCGCCGTTATACCATCGGCGGCGATTCCGTTAAAATCGTCACATGGACAAGCCCGCCGATAGTTGCCCGCCTCCCGCCGGCCTGCCGGAAAATATTTTTCTGGTCGGCCTGATGGGCGCAGGGAAAACCTCGGTCGGCAAAGTTCTGGCCCGGCGTTTCAACAAAATCTTTTATGACTCGGACCAGGAAATTGAGCGCAGCACGGGCGTCAAGATTCCGTTGATCTTTGAAATCGAGGGCGAAAGCGGATTTCGCGACCGCGAAAGCAGATTGCTCGAGGAATTGGTCCGGCGCAGGAACATCGTGCTGGCAACCGGCGGCGGCGCCGTGCTTTCCGCGCAGAACCGCAGGCTGCTGGCCGATCACGGTACTGTCGTTTATCTGCGTGCCGCCGTCAGCGATTTGTGGCAGCGTACCCGTCACGACAAGAACCGCCCGTTGCTGCAGACCGCAGACCCTCAGGGCAGACTGCAGGAGCTGTTCGGGCAGCGTGACCCCCTTTACCGGGAGATCGCCGACATCATCATCGACACCGGCAACCAGGGCCTGGGCAGCCTCGCGCACCGGATCGAGCAGAAACTGCTTCAGCTTGGGACTAGCCGCCGCGTCCCGCCCGGCGACGCGTTGCGCTGCCGTTGATACAAAAGCGAAATGCCATGCAGACATTGAATGTGGCCCTTGACGATCGCAGCTACCCGATCCATATCGGCCCGGGCCTTGTCCGTTGCGCGGATTTGATAGCTCCGAAATTGCCGCAGAACAAGACGGCGATAGTCACCAATACGACGGTTGCGCCGCTTTATCTCGCACCGCTATCCGATGCATTGGCGGCACGCGGTATCGAATCGATAAGCATCGTGCTGCCGGACGGCGAAGCCCACAAGAACTGGGAAACACTCAACAAGATTTTCGACGCGCTGCTCACGCAGCGCTGCGAGCGCAAAACCACGCTGATCGCTCTGGGTGGCGGCGTTATCGGCGATCTCGCCGGATTCGCCGCGGCGGTCTACCTGCGCGGCGTGCCTTTTATCCAGGTGCCGACGACACTGCTGGCGCAGGTCGATTCAGCGGTCGGTGGCAAGACTGCAATCAACCACCCGCTCGGCAAAAACATGATCGGCGCCTTCTATCAACCCCAGGTCGTGCTCGCCGACACTGACACGCTGAATACCCTGCCCGAGCGCGAACTTGCCGCGGGCATTGCAGAGGTCATCAAATACGGCGTGATCCGCGACCCGAGCTTTTTTGACTGGCTGGAAAAGAATATCACGCGGCTATCGGCGCGCGAACCAGAAGCGCTCGCTTATGCGATTGAGCGCTCATGCCGCAACAAGGCGGAAATCGTGGCGCTCGACGAGCGCGAAACCGGTGTGCGGGCGTTACTCAACCTCGGCCATACCTTTGGTCACGCNATCGAGGCCGGCCTCGGCTTCGGCACCTGGTTGCACGGCGAAGCGGTTGCGGCCGGCATGGTGCTCGCAGCGGAACTTTCGCAGCGCATGGGCCTGATCGGGCGCCACGATGTCGAGCGCGTTGTCGACATCCTTGCGCGCGCCAAGCTGCCGGTTACGGCGCCCGACCTCGGGGTCGAGCGCTACCTTGAACTGATGGGGCACGACAAGAAGGTCGAGGGCGGGAAAATGCGTTTCATATTGCTGAAGCGCATCGGTGACGCGTTCGTCACCGACAGCGTGCCGGGCATGGCGCTTGCCGATG
>JGI20214J51088_10003048_pt1 | contig 11069 bp, 10 predicted proteins | sample WetSurMetagenome_FD_51088 | JGI IMG/M metagenome (IMG submission 51088)
TGGTTCATGCACGCGGGCGTTGGGTCTTGATCTGGTCCGGCGTGGCTGCGTGAGGGTGCGGCTGCCATGATTATCCGTTGACTTTACCTGTCGATGCTCTAGTAGAAACCGGAGTCACAATTGAAAAACAATGCGGCTGAAATCGTCCGGGCAGAATTCCGAAAAATGCTGCGAAAGGACATTCAAGGCGAGATAGACGACATACCGATTTCAAATCTGGGGATTGATTCTCTGGATTTTTTCGAAACCGTGATCCACCTTGAGGAAACGTTCGGGATCCACATCCCGATCGAAAAACTCGATGGCGCAGTTACTTTGCGCGATCTCATTGCGGCGCTGGATGACTGAGCGCGGTGGAATACAGCTATATCAAGTCCAGGCCATTGAACGACGAGGAAAAGCGTCGTTTGCGCATTTCGATCGGCACCGAATTGCGCCTGTCGGGCGTGATCAGGCATCCGAGCCAGCGGAGTCTCGTCAGATCCTTGCTTGAGTTGCTCTCGGCACCGCATGCCAGGGTCAACCCGCAACTGCTTGACTGGCTGCTTGCTTACGGAACGCCCCGCCTGATCGCGCGACTGGGGGCGTCGTCAGTCGGCGCACGTCACGCCACCTGGATGCTTCGGGCCATCCAGCGAATCCGTCCGCAACAGTTGTTGCCACGCGAATACATCAGCCCCGATTACCAGCGGTTTCAGTCGGGTCCGCACCCCAGGAACGCACTGGTTTGTTTTACCGGAAGTGCGCTGAGATTGAGCGTTCCGGTTCAGCTGTTTCATTGCCTCGCCGTCGAGCAATTTGACCTGATTATTTATTTGAGGGATTTCAACAAGCAGTTTTTTACCCAGGGGATACCGGGCGTCGCGTGCAATCAGGCAGAACTGAATGCCTTTTTGCGGAGCCAGATCCCGATGGATTGCCCTATCGCAGTCCTCAGCACGTCCGGGGGCGGTTATGCTGCCGCTCGCTTTGCCGAGGAGGTGCATGCAGACCGGCTGGTAATGTTTTCTCCCCCTTTCAAGTTCAAGGACGTGGGGGCGGTCGGGGAGTCGGCCGTAATCCCTGCCGAAAACGTGCGCATCTATTTTGGCAGCAGGCATCAAAGCGACGGGCAATATGCCTCGGATTGGGCCCGCACGGGTTATGCGTCGTCGATCAGATGGTTTGATACCAAGTCACACGGTACGCTGCGCTTCTTGTTAGAGTGCGGCCAGAGTGACGCGCTGTTCGGCTGGCTTCTTGGGGGCGCCGAGTTGTTTGGCGTGTTGCGAAGACGGCCGATCGACTTGCTGAAAAGCCTTGCCGCACGGATGAGCTGGTTGTGTCGGGGAAGGAAGCTTGATGAAACATTTCGAGGCCAGTAAAAACCTGGCGCAAGCATTCAAGTTTCGCGGCTTGACGCAGCATGCGGGTAAGCGGTCGGTAAAGCTTTTCGCTCATGGCGACCACAAGGTTGCGCTCGTGTTCGATCTGGATGTGTCGAGAGAAATGCTGACTTCCAAGGCATTCACTTGCTTCGACTATTTCAAGACTGGCATGGAACGTTCCATCGCAACTGGCGGGGACCTGGGGCTGATCAAGGTGTTTTACGACTCCACCATGTTGTTCAAAGAGGGTGCGGAACATCATGGCCTCAAGAGAACGTTTCATCAGCAGTTGGAGATTCTGGGTGGGGAATTGCGTACTGCCGAACCGCAGATGCTCGCGTATTTCCGAAAGCGAAAGGCCAATTATTCCAGCGCATTTGATTTTTCAAACGCCATGGTTCGGTTATGTGCGGGCCTGATGATCGCGCGCCTGACCTCAATTCCATTGAGGCGAGTGTTGCGCGCCCTGTCCCTGCGGCGCAACGTTTTCTATTATTTCTTCCACCCCTCGCGGCAGAATGCCACCAATGATGCATTGACGTTCCTGTACGGGCGCTCCTCTCCTCCGCAGCNCGGGACATCGGAATGGCCGGCGCACCTGCTGGCNCAGAGTTTGATCGTGATGGGCATCGATCCGCTGGTCGCGTCGGTCTGTGCGAGCGTGGTCGATGGACGAACCGATAATTTTGCTGCCGGGGCGTACCGCTACTGCGCNACCTCATTCGTTTCGCGACTCTGCACAAGCCCTGTTTCCATTGGGGGCACCGAATTCTGCCCCGGCGATGTGTGCTATGTCTCGTTGTTGCCTGCGGAGGATGAAGGGGTGAAATCCTTCCCGGAAAGCTCGGGCAGCAAGAACTCACTGGCTTTTGGAATAGGGACACATGCTTGTATAGGCAAGCATCTGTCGCTTGTTGTGCTTGAAATTGCAGAGACGATTTACCGGGATACTTTCAGCCAGGGTTTTTCCGAACATACGGAAATAGCGCCTGATGGCGCTTTTCTGGCATTCCGTAATTCCCCCTGCCAGGCTGGCTGATCAGGTTCGCAATGGGATTCCCGCCAGCGGGTGGTGAGGCGCTCGCTCCCTTTCGTTAATCCGGAATGCGGACGATTGCTGAGTTGGCATGGGTGCCGCCGGGAATCCGCAAGGCCGATCGGGCACCCGGGGTACGCGCGTCGGTCTTCTGCGGGTGGTTATAACGTNATCTTGTAGCGCCATCACCCTAAGGCAAAATGGCGGCAGGTCAATACGGGTTGGATGCATGCGCTATTTGAAATTGNTGCTGTTGGGTCTGTGGGGCCATGTCTGCGGTGTGCAGGCCGGGTTGCCGGATTTCCAGGCTTATCCGGCCCAGGGCGAGCGCCTGCTGCTGTGGGTGGCGTCCGAACGCGGCCGTTCCGAACCCGAGCAGGAGGCTGCGCGCAAGCTGGCTGAACAGGGTGTGGAGGTCTGGTCGCTCGACCTCGTCAATGCCTATTTTCTGCCGCAACTGCCCAGCAGCATGGATAGGGTGCCGTTGCAGGATCTGACAGACTGGCTGCGCTCCGCGCAAGCCAGTGGCAAGCGGGTGACCGTGTATGCCGTGGCGCGCGCCGCGGTTCCGGTGCTGCGGGCGGCGGCCCAGCTTGAACCGGCGCTGCGCGACCGGTTGTGCCTGCTTCTGATGTATCCGAATCTGTATACGGTGGCCGAACCGCTGGCCGAACCCGATTTCCTCGACTTGGGGTCCTTGTCCGGTTTGCGTGTGAAGGTCCTGCAGCCNCGCCGCTCGGCCGCGACCCCCTGGTTGCCCAGCATGCTGGACCATCTGACGCAACTCGGCGCAACGGTCGGACAATCGATGCTGGAGAACCTGCGCGAAAGTTATTGGGCGCGTGAGACGCCAACTGAGTTCGAAGAGGCCGAGAGTCAACGCATGGATGCGATGCTGGTCAATGAGCTCAATACCTGGGAGTGCAAATGAAGCGATGTCTGGCAACACTGGCGATAAGCCTGTTATTCAACGCGGGTGGGCATGCTGCCGGATTCGAGGCACGTGCGAGCACCCCGGCGCCCGCACTGGAAGCCCGGAATTTGAAAGGGGCTCCCCAGGCCCTGGCCGACTATCGCGGCAAGGTGGTGTTGCTCAACTTCTGGGCGTCGTGGTGTCCGCCCTGTCTGCGCGAAATGCCCTCGCTGGAACGCCTGCGAGTGAATATGGCAGGCCGGTCACTTGAAATCGTCGCGCTGGACAGCGCCGAAACGGCGGAGGACGTGAACGCCTATCTTTCCAGAATGAAGTTGGGCTTTACGATTCTGCTCGATCCGGATGGCAGCGCTACGCGCCGCTGGAAAGTCTTTGCACTGCCTACGTCGTTCCTGCTCGATGCCGAAGGACGGGTGCGTTATGTGCTGACCGGGCCAACCGAATGGGATGAAGGCGAGGCGTTGAAGGTGATCGAGTCGCTGCTGGCCGAAATTCCCATGCCGTCGAAATAGCGGGGCCTTGGGCGCTTAAGCCCTCAAGAATCAAGGACTTTCAGCAGCTGGTCTTATCGGACTATCCGGGCATTTTGCTTGCCATCGCGGGCGCTTGAAGTGCAAAATAACGGAATATTCGAAATGATTAATATATAGCCGTCCCCGCATTGCCAGCGTAGATGCGCTGGCAATGCTTCCAGCAGTCACCTCGTGTGCATTTCCGGGAAGGAAAGTCGCGACGCCGGCATGGCGTTGCAGGGGACGCAATGAGCCTAGAGACCGCATGAACGCCAAGATCAAACTTGAAAATCACGACGCGCAGGCAATCAAGTACACAACCTGCTACATGTGCGCTTGCCGCTGCGGCATCAAGGTGACGCTGGAGGACAACAAGGTCCGCTTCATCCAGGGAAACCGCAACCACCCCACCAACCAGGGGGTGCTGTGCGCCAAGGGCTCGGCCGGGATCATGAAGCAGTATTCCACCGCCAAGCTGACCCAGCCCCTCATGCGCAAGCCGGGCAGCGAGCGCGGCGAAGGCATCTATGAGCCGGTGTCCTGGGAACAGGCGCTCGACGTGCTGACCGACCGCCTGGAGGAAATCCGCGCAACCGACCCTTCCAAGCTGGCGTATTTCACCGGCCGTGACCAGATGCAGGCGCTGACCGGTCTGTGGGCGCAACAGTTCGGCACGCCGAACTGGGCGGCACACGGCGGGTTTTGTTCGGTCAACATGGCGGCTGCCGGGCTGTATTCAATCGGTTTCTCGTTCTGGGAATTCGGCGCGCCCGACTGGGATTACGCCAAGTATTTCCTGATGTGGGGGGTGGCGGAGGACCACTCCTCCAACCCGATCAAGATCGGACTGGAAAAGCTCAAGCGCAAGGGCGGCAAGTTCGTCACCGTCAACCCGGTGCGTACCGGCTATTCGGCGATCGCCGACGAATGGCTGCCGATCAAGCCGGGCATGGACGGCCTGCTGGCCATGTCGATGGTGCACGTGCTGCTGCAGCACGAGCAATTCGACTATGAATTTCTGGTGCGCTACACCAACGCCTCCTGGCTGGTGGTGCAGAACCCCGGGCAGAAGGGTGACGGGCTGTTCCTGCGCGATGAAAACGACCACCCGCTGATCTGGGATATCGACAAGGAAGCGTTCAGGAACGGCATCGACGGCGACATCGCCCCGGCGCTGTTCGGCGAATTCGTGGCGCCTGACGGCCGCCGTGTCAAGACCGTGATGTCGCTGATGGTCGAGCGCTATCTCGACGATCGCTACGCGCCGGAAAACGTTGCGCTGGAATGCGGCCTGCCGGCCGAGACCATCGAGCGCATCGCGCTGGAAATGGCGCACGTCGCATTCAAGGAAACGGTCGAGTTGCCGATCGAATGGACCGACGTATGGGGTCGGAAACATGACAAAGTCGTCGGCCGTCCGGTGGCGATGTACGCGATGCGCGGCATCGCGGCGCACTCCAACGGCTTCCACTCCTGCCGCGCGATCCACATGATCCAGATGCTGCTGGGTGCGCTCGACGCCCCGGGCAACTTCCGTGCGCGTGCACCGTATCCGAAGCCGATCCCGCCGCACCAGCTGCCGGAAAACAACATCGACGTCATCAACGCGCCGAACACGCCGCTGTCGCGTCCACCGCTCGGCTTCCCGACGCGTCCGGAAGATCTGGTGATCGACGAATTCGGCAACCCGCTGCGCATCGACAAGGCGTACTCGTGGGAAGTGCCGATCGCCTCGCACGGACTCATGCACATGGTCATCACCAACGCGGTCAACCACGATCCGTATGCGCTGGATACGCTGATCCTGTTCATGTCCAACATGGCATGGAACTCCAGCATGAACACGGCGAATATCCAGGACATGTTGCGCGCCAAGGACCCGGATAATTTCGGCGAGTACAAGATCCCGTTTCTGGTGGTGATCGACGCATTCCATTCGGAGATGACCAATTTCGCTGACCTGATCCTGCCGGATACCACCTATCTCGAGCGGCACGACACCATCTCGCTGCTCGATCGTCCGATTTCCGAGCCGGATGCGGCAGCCGACGCAATCCGTTACCCGCTGGTCACCCCTGACCGCGACGTTCGCCCGTGGCAGGAAGTGATGGTCGAACTGGCGTCGCGCCTGAAATTCCCGGCTTTTACCCGGCCCGATGGCGGCCGCAAGTTCAGCGGCTACCAGGATTTCATCGTCAACTACGAGCGTTCTCCGGGCATTGGCTTCCTCGCCGGCTGGCGCGGCAAGGATGGGACGAAGTCGCTCAAGGGTGAGCCCAACCCCAGGCAGTGGGAAAAATACATCGAGAACCAGAGCTTCTTCGCGCACCACTGGCCCGACAACCAGAAGTACATGCGTTACGCCAACAAGGACTATCTAGATGTGGCGGCAGACATCGGCTTTGTCGGCAAGGCCGAGCCCATCATCATGCAGTTCTATTCCGAGCCGTTGCAGAAATTCCGTCTGGCGGGGCAGGGCCTGTACGACGGCCCGCAGCCCAAGAATCAGGTCGACCGTGAACGCCTGGTGAAATACTTTGATCCGCTGCCGATGTGGTACGAGCCGCTGGAACAACAGCGGGTGGACAAGAACGCATACCCCTTCTTCGCGCTCACCCAGCGCCCCATGTTCATGTATCACTCGTGGGATTCGCAGAACGTGTGGCTGCGCCAGCTCATGGCGCAGAACTACATGTACATGAACGCGCGCAAGGCGGCGGAAATGGGGATCAAGGATTTCGACTGGATCTGGGTCGAGTCGCACAACGGCAAGATCCGCTGCCAGGTCAAGACCATGGAAGGCACTCAGGAAGACACGATCTGGACCTGGAACGCCATCGGCAAGCAGAAGGGCGCCTGGGGTCTGAAGGAAAACGCGTCCGAGGCGACCCGGGGCTTCCTCCTCAACCATCTGATTTCGGAATTGCTGCCGGAAAAAGCTGGCGAGCGCCGTCTCACCAACTCCGACCCGGTGACCGGCCAGGCAGCGTGGTTCGACCTGCGCGTGCGCATCTGGAAGGCGGCGCCGGGCGAAACCGGATCGTGGCCACAATTCGATGCGCTGAAGGCCTTGCCGGGCGACGAGCGGTACGAGCGCCCGGACGTGCTGCGTTACGACGCGCGGTCGCATGAGAAGAACTAAGAGAGAGCTGGCATGAGACTTGGATTGGTCATCGACCTCGACGTATGCGTGGGCTGTCATGCCTGCGCCATCGCCTGCAAGGAGTGGAACGCCTCTGGCACNGTCGGCCCGTTGTCCGACTATCAGCCCTACGGCGCGGAGCCGTCGGGCGTGTGGTTCAACCGGATTCGCCATTACGAAATGGACGAATATCCGAACAACAAGACGGTCAATTTCCCGATGTCGTGCATGCACTGCGAGGACGCTGACTGCGTCACCGTGTGCCCGACCGGCGCCTCGTACAAGCGCGCCGAAGACGGCATCGTGCTGATCGACCAGGACAAGTGCATGGGCTGCAACTACTGTTCGTGGGCCTGCCCGTACGGCGCACGCGAACTCGACCGCTCCAGCGGCACGATGAAGAAGTGCACCCTGTGTGTCGACCGCATCTACGATCAGGAACTGCCGGTCGAGGAGCGCCAGCCCTCGTGCGTGCTGACCTGCCCGGCGCACGCCCGCATGTTCGGCGACTTCGACGATCCCGATTCGGCGGTGTCGCGCACCGTGCGCGAGCGCGGGGGCTACCCGCTGATGCCCGAGCTCAACTACAACCCGACCAACCAGTACCTGCCGTCGCGCCGCAAGCCGGTGATTCCGGTTGACACCCAAACCAAGAGTGGCTTGAAGGAAAGCATCAAGCAGTTCGCCAACAAACTGGTGCGCCGCTAATCCACCTGGCGATCAAATTGCATTAGCAAATCAATATGCATCCAGCATTTTGGCTTCGACATAACCTGAAGCTTAGTCTCCACCGAAATGCCGAATGCAAAATTTACTAGGGGATTAATGTGCATCCAGCATTTTCAGTCATCTTTTTCACTGTGGCGTCGGGCGCTGGCTTCGGCCTGTTCTCGTTGCTGTTCCTTGCCGACTTCTTCAAGCTTGGCGGGGGATTCAATCAGGATCAACTCGTCGCGGGTGGACTCATGGCGATGGGATTGGTGGTATTCGGTCTGTTGTCGTCGACCCTCCACCTCGCCAACCCGAAAAATGCATGGCGAGCCTTCAGCCGTTTCCGCACTTCCTGGCTGTCGCGCGAGGGCGTGTTTGCGGTGGTGTTCATGCCGCTGGCCCTGATCTATCTTGGCAGCATCCTGTTCGACGCGCCGCAGTGGCTGCGTGTCATCAGCGGCTTTCTCACTGCCGTGCTGGCCTGGATCACGGTGTTTTCCACCGGCATGATCTACGCCTGCCTGAAAACGATCCGGCAGTGGAACACGCCGCTGGTCCCCGCCAACTATCTGGCGCTGGGCTATGCGAGCGGCAGCCTGCTGCTGCTGCTGGGAGCGGTGGTCGCCGGTCTGGATACCACGCCCTACCTCGCCATGTCGGCGCTGATCGTCTCGATCGCGGCGGTCTTGAAGGCCATCTACTACTTCTGGATTCGCAGCCCAGGCCTTACGCCCACCATCAACACTGCTACCGGACTGACCCGCGCCAAGGTCAAGCTGCTGGACACCGGCCACACTCACGGCACTTTCCTCACCCAGGAATTCGGCTTCCGGATCGCACGGCAGAAAGCCGGGTTGCTCAAGGTTGTCGTGTTTGTTTTGGGTTTCGCGCTGCCAGGCCTGATGCTGGGTTGGGTGTTCAACCAGCAGGGAGGAGCCATGGCAGCCATCGTCGCGGCCCTCGCCGGCCTCGCCGGTGCTGCAGTCGAGCGCTGGCTGTTTTTTGCGGAAGCCCGCCACGTGGTGAATCTGTATCACGGTGCCCAGCGCTGCTGATTCATTATCCATAAACCGGGTATGGACATGCTTGGCCTGACTCTCGCTTTAGGATATATTAGAAAACTCTAATTTCTCCATCACAGGAGTGTGACGCTTATGTTCGGATTGTCAGGTTTCAAGGAAGTCGATCCCGGCTACGTCGAGGAGCTCGCCGCCAAGGGAGCGCATCTGATCGATGTGCGGACCGAAGCCGAGGTGGCGCAGGGCGTGATCGATGGTGCTATCCATATTCCGTTGCATCTGTTGCCGCTGCGTGCGGCCGACATTCCCCAGGACAAACCTGTGGTGATCTACTGCCGTTCCGGTGCGCGATCGGCGCAGGCGTGTGCGTTCATGGCTTCCAAGGGCTATGGCAACATGCACAACCTGGCTGGCGGCATCATGGCCTGGGCGCGTTCGGGCAACACGCTCTCCCGGCCACGGTAAGAAGCAGTCCAGGGCCTATTTTCAAGAGCCCCCAGATTTTCCTGACTACGCAGCGATTTCGGTTGCAATAGCCAAACTTCTGGTTTAAGGTACCGCAGCGTTTTTTAGTACATGCCGATTTAATGTAAGGAGAACATAATGAACTTTGACAAAGAACTTGATGCACGTGGTTTGAACTGTCCTCTGCCCATCCTGCGCGCCAAGAAGGCCCTGGGTGAAGTCGCTAGCGGGCAGGTGCTGAAAATCCTGTCCACTGACCCGGGTTCGGTCAAGGACTTTGCCGCTTTCGCCAAGCAGACCGGCAACGAGCTGCTGTCAACCGCCGAGGCGGGTGGCGAATTCACCTTCTTCATGAAGAAAAAATAAAGCAGAAACCAAAACCAGCGCCGTCTGTTCCAACGAACACACGGCGCTGTTTTTTTCCAACAGGAATAGGAGAGACAGAGAATGGATACTAAAAAAATGGCCATCATTGCCACCAAAGGCACGCTGGACTGGGCTTACCCCCCGTTCATTCTGGCCTCGACGGCGGCTGCGTTGGGTTATGAAACCCAGATTTTCTTCACCTTCTATGGCCTGCAACTCGTCCGCAAGGACCTGTCAGTCCTGAAGGTGAGTCCGCTCGGCAACCCCGGCATGCCGATGAAAATGCCTTTTGGCCCCAAGTGGTTCAAGAGCATCAACTGGAACATGCCCAATGCTATTCAGTCGCTGATCCCCGGCTACGAAAACGTCGCCACTGCCCTGATGAAGCAGACCATTGCCAACAACGGCGTNGCCACCATCCCGGACCTGCGCGAGTTGTGCCAGGAAGCAGAAGTCAAATTCATCGCCTGCCAGATGACGGTTGAACTGTTCGGCTTCGAGCATTCCGATTTCATCGACGGCCTCGAATACGGTGGCGCGGCCACCTTCTTCGAATTCGCAGGTGAAACCGATATCTGCCTGTTCATCTAAGGCTGAGACAGAACAGCATCCAGAAACTGGATTGCATTTAATGAAAAGAGCCGAATCATTTCGGCTCTTTTTTATTTTGTGTCTTTTGTACCACACTCATTCGCGCTGATTCGGGTAAATCGTCCGAGCAACTTGTCACGCTCCCGGCGCTCACGTAGCCTTCGGGCAGGCTATTAATCAAGCTTATCTGTAGCAGTTTACCCATCAGGAGAGATCATAATGAAANTCACGCGCGTATTCGCATTCATGGCGCTGGCCGGTCTGGCTGGCAGTGCCTACGCCACCAACGGTTACTTTTCGCACGGCTACGGCATGAAAGCCAAGGGCATGGCGGGTGCGGCCACGACCAACACCGAAGATACCTTCTTCGGTGCCAACAACCCAGCTGCAGCCGCGTTTGTCGGCGACCGTATCGATCTGGGTGCGGACCTGTTCAGCCCGATTCGTGAATATTCTCGGACTGGTAGTGCTGGCGGGGCGGGTTATTTTGATGGCGACGTTAAAAGCGATGCCGAGCTGTTCCTTGTTCCGGAGTTTGGCTACAACCACATGGTCAACAGCAACCTCGCGCTGGGTGTGACGGTGTATGGCAACGGCGGCATGAATACCGATTACGAATCCGGCCAACTTGATATGGGGATGTGCATGGGAGGCCCGCCGAATGGGCAGCCCGCCAACATGCTCTGTGGACAAGGCGCATTGGGCGTTGATTTGGTGCAGTTGATCGTTGCCCCCACCGCAGCCTACAAGATCGCTCCCAACCACTCCATCGGCATTTCCCCGTTGCTCGGTTATCAGCGCTTCAAGGCCTATGGTTTGCAGGGTTTCACGCCACTTTCAAACGACGGTAGCAGTCTGACCAACAATGGTATCGATGATTCCTTTGGCTGGGGCGTGCGTGTGGGTTACTTGGGCAAGATCACTCC
>JGI20214J51088_10003050_pt1 | contig 11067 bp, 3 predicted proteins | sample WetSurMetagenome_FD_51088 | JGI IMG/M metagenome (IMG submission 51088)
CAAAACAGAATACCTGAGAGTATCATAGTCTTCACCCGAACCATTTCGGGAAACCAATTTAAAAGTGTTTTCACCATCGGATAAAATCGGATTGAACTTTATCGAAACGCTCGAGTTAACATTACCTGTCTCTATCCTTAACCCGTTAGCCGTCCTCGAATTATAAGGTTGATAAATATTATTAATAAATATTTTAAAATCTGTTGTATCGAACATATTTATATTGGTCAGCATTTTATTCTGAAATTTAACTTCGACATCAGGCCGGGTTCTGACATACTCTCCTCCGCCAATTTTCATACCATCGGAAAATAATTCCAGGTTATTAATTTGCGAAGTCCCCTTTACAACAATATTTGTAAATGTAACATTATTATATGTATATAAATCATTTTGCGTACCGAGAGGTATAACTTCAAAATATAAAATTATATAATTATTATATTTTTTAATATTCGGTAAACCGGCAAGTTTAACACTCGTCTTTATATAATCCACGCTGTCAATTTTAAGCGTTGCGGGATTTGCACCTGTTTTCAAAACAACTTTTTCGTCGTTATTGTTATAAGTAAATATATTCCACGTATATCCGTATAAATCCACATACCCTACGTTGTAATATGCCATACTTATCCCTATACTATCACCGCCATTTAATATAGAATCGGATTTAATAAATGTATTATAATCAAATGCAATTTCGGACGGAGCAACATAATTAAATTTAATAGAATTTAAAACAGGTGATTGCCTGCCTGCTATCGAATCGATTTCAAGTTTTCCGATTAATTTAAGATATGGATATGTATAAGCATTAACCGATTGCAAATCCACCAAACTATTAGTTGAAATATTCGAATAAATTAGATTTTCATTATTCAGCCTGTCAATTCCATAAACATCAAATTTCACACTTGACCCCGGATATAAAGTCTGCTGCCACGAAAAGTTTTTCCACGTTTTTGCAGGACCGAATATTTGATATAAATTACCTTTTATATAAGTGAAGACCGGATTCATCGTTACCGTAATCGCTACCCAATCCGAATTTCCAAACGCTTCGGAAACAATAGGATTCGGGTAATTAGGATAACTTATAAAACTCCACCTGTCCCAGTTAAGAAAGTTTAAAGAATCTACCTTAGTACTTCCAAATTGTCTTAATTTATTTCTTGCATCGAGATTTAAATTGCCTCCCGGGCAACACTGGGGAGCTAACTTCAGAGCTATTAATATATGCGTCGAATCGAAAGTGTTTAAATATGCAAGAACGGAATCGGAAGAGGAAGAACCGGACATACGAATATGTGCAGTATCCAGAACTGTTCCATTTAGCTTACTTACTTTTGCCATAAATATTCCGTCATAATCTATATCCTTTTTCGTAATAAACTGGGCATTACTATTAACGGAAAAATAAGTCGGATTCCACGGGTCACCTCCCCACGAACATGCAGTTATATTTCCGGTAAAACTTATCAGCCCTAAATTTCCCGCATTATTATTTAAATACGANAATTCGTAATCACTATATTGACCCGATTTATTTTTATAAACCGTTATGTTAGAATCTCCGGGTAATTGAGGATACATTGCATCTGTTAAATTGACCTTATTTTTTCTGCTTGAAAAATCGGCGGGCAAAGTTATATTATATTTAAACCTTCTTATTTCAGACCAGCCTAATGTATCGGAATTATTCACGATTGCATTTAGTCTCCAATAATAAACAATATTTGAATCGAGTATCGGTATCCTGATTTTGAACTTAGTTGCGGCACCAAGCATACTATTATTAAAATGTGTTTGGGCAATCGGAGAAGTAAATGTTTTTACCGTATCAATTTGTGCGATAAGCTTTACTGTATTTCTTGAAGTATTTATATTCGGATTTATTCCTACAAGCTCAACGGTATCTCTCTTTATAATCATATTATCGATAGGTTTGATGGGAACGAAGGATGTGTTCTTAACGTTCAAAGGAAAAGTAATCGAGTTATTCGTTGTTAACTCCTGTGTGTACCAATTATCTATATCCAGTGTAACTTTCATCGAATAAATGCCAATAGAGTCAAGTTTGAAATTATATAAGACAGTATCCTCAAAAGTCCAATTTCGTATTATTGTATCCTTTATGCTATGGTTTTGATTATTTTTTAAAACCTGAAATCTTATCTTACACGAGTCTGCATATGTACCAAGATTTTTAGGAAATATTTTCAAAGAAATATTTTCCCTTATAACCGGGTATGAATTCGATATATCATAATCGGATGATTGAATATCGAATTCCGGATATTTTGGAAGTAATAANTTTGTAGCGGGATCTCCAAGTATATTATAACAGTTCACCGTACTCCTGTAAGTGAAACTGGAAGAATCGTGGGATAATGTTTTTGATGCATATTTCATAATATCACCAATCCTTCGGGAACTATCGTTAGCAAGCCCATACAAGTAATAATTTTCAAATACATCTCCCCCGTTGGGCAAGAAACTCCATCCCGTAGCACTAATAAATCCAATTGCACCCTTTGAAGGTTGTACCATAAATAATTCTCCGTATCCCCTGTAGTCGGCATTTGCATTTTCTCCCGTGAAACAAGACATACTAAAAACAAGCGGATTTTTATTACTGGTTGATAATACTTCAGGATTTGAGAAAGAATAATCCCAATAATGATTTCCCGAATGCCCGAAATAACAAACGAGTAATGCACCCCTGTCTATGGAATTTTTTACAGAATCGGAATAATTATATGTTACAGTTCCGCTTGGGTCATTTAAAAATATCCTGGTCACATCCATCGATAATGGGGGGACTAAAATGTGAGCATTTATATAATTATATACAAAGTTGTTGAACCATTGTTGGTCGCTATAATAATATCCTCCTGTAGCAAAAACCGTTTTTTTTATCCATTTGTCAAGAGGCTGGTTATCATAAGAAATAATTTTATTTACCATATTTTGAGCTTCCTGCACTGTGTATGCAGGTAATCTACCTATTGCTATCTGGTGATAGTAAGTAAAAGTTCCTAAATTCACATTCGCAAAATAACCATCTGTCGGAGGATTTCCGTATACAGGAATATAGTTTTGGTAATAAACGGATGAGGATGAATTCTTTTTAGGGTCTAATGAAGCTCTGCCTACTAAACAGATATAAGAAATTTTTGGCTGCTGCCAGTTATCATATATATATTTTACAAAATTTCTTATTGCAACGGGATTCTCTATACCGTAATTAAAAATATCATATATATCTTCTATTTCAGCTTTAACGGACCTATAGCTATCGTGGCTGTTTCTGTATGCTCTTAATTGCTCTGCTTGTGATTCAAATAATTTATTATATATAACAAGATAATCTACACCGTTCGATGCCGAAGCAAGATTCGGAACCTGACGCTGTTTAATTCTAAACGGTTTTTTTGTTATGCTTTTATTTAATACTTCAAATACACCATCACCTTTTCCTGTAAATACCAAAGTATCCGCCGATAAACTAAAATTCGAAATCTTATATCCGTATTTTACATCATAAATACTAATAGGGTTCGACGCATTGTAACCTTTTAATTTAAAAACTTTTGAGGTGGTATCAGTTGTATTAATAGAGAAACTTACTTTATTACTATCAAAATCGAATCTTCTCGGATAGTATAATTCAAACATATCGAAATTTAAATATACATCACTACCATTAGGAGGTGTATATGTTACTTTACCTACATTATTAGAAGCTCCGTTTAAATAAGAAGAAGGAAAATAAACTGTCGTATCAAAACGGTCAAAATTATTTCTTTTCAATGTATCTAACCGGTTGCTATTAAAAGTAATAGCCAGCCTGTGTTCATCGGGAATGCTTGTATCTTGACTGTATGGATATGCAAATAACTTCAGCATACACAGTTGGGTGGTATTGGATAGACAGGGAGATGTAAAATTTTGAGTGATAGAATTATGCCATCCCATAGACATCCAGTACCAGCTTTCACCCAGAAATCTTTCATTACTGCAATATCTATAGTCATTACCATTTAAAACTTCCCCGAATGAATAATATGTATCTTTTTCAAAACGCATTTTTTTATAAAAATAATCTAACGGATATGTTATAGGTGAACTGTAATTATAATTTATATATCTTGTACCATTTGAACCTCCCCATCCTACCCAATAAGCACTTGTATCAGAGAATAAATCAAAAAATTCATCTGTTGTATATTTTAGATTATTATCGGAATCATATGTATTAGTTATACCTCCGTAATTTCTTTTTCCAAAAAAATCGAAGTAATCCGTATCATGAAAGATTCCATCCTGCTCTCCATAAAAGAATATCGGGATTTGATTCCCCTTATAGAATACTTTTACAGTTCTTGGGTCGATAGCATCGGGATTTACTCCTGCACCGTTAAAATCGGTTTTATTTATCCTGTATATCCCGTCATCTGCCACATACATTTTTAAATACACCTGGTTAGGTGTAATCCAATTGAAATTCTGCGAGAAAGAAATATTCGCAACAATTAATATTAATAGAATTATATAATGTTTTTTCATATATAAATATAACTTTAAAAATTCATTTTTTATATATTAAGTTTCGGTATATAAATTAATTCTTCTATTTTAAAATCACAAGCTTTTGTATCGATGTTTCTTTCTTCGAATTTCCTTCGATAATCAATTTATATAGATAAACACCATTTGCCATATAATCACCGTCATCATCCCTGCCATCCCACGGTATCTGGTTATACCCTATGTTAGCAGGGAAATTAATAGTTTTAACCAGCCTTCCGGCAACAGTAAATATTTTAATTTTACTGTAATTAGGTATATCGCTACCCGATAAATTAAAGATAAAACTCGTCTGACTTTTCATAGGGTTTGGATATGTATTCAAATCAAATATTCTCATTTCGGGATTGACAGCAAGCATATATCTTGTTGTGTCTGCAAAATTACCCGAAATATCATATGCGACAAACATAAAATCGTGCGGACCATCTGCCAATTTAGGTTTGTAAATAACGGTAGCCTGGAGAAATTTATTTGACGGGAAAATAATATCGATATCAGGATTTTTTACAACCCCGTTATAATAAAAAATATAATTAGTATCGAGAAATACTTTAACATTAGATGTATCGCGGATTTGCATTTTACTATCATCGAAAAACTTAACCGTTATTACCGGCTTTGATTGTATATAATCACCGCTTTGAACTTTTACTCCATCGTATGTTACATCTAACGAAGGATTGATTGAGTCTCCTGTTACTAAAATTGATGTTATCGCTGTGTTATTATAAGTTAAGAATTCATTCTCGGAGTTTTTTAATTTTGTTTCAAAATATATATAAACAGTGTCTTTCGGTTTCTGCCTGTTCCTCAGACCTGTTGTATTTATCAGTGCGTTTACTTGTAGAGAACTATCGATACCAATATAAGAATTTAGTGTATCCACTTTCAAAATTTTAACTCCCCCGGGAGAACTTGCCGACCATGTATTAATCGATGTCGATGCTCCAATAAACCCTACGTTATAGTACCTGACTTTAATCCTGACAGTATCGCCTTCCTGAACAACCGAATCACTTTTTATAAAAGAATAATTATCCGATATTAATTCCGCCGGAGGTACATAATTGAATTTCATCGATTTCAAAACAGGAGATGAATACCCGATTAGTGAATCCACAAAAAATTTAGTCTTCAATAATAAATTGGGATATTGAGATGAACTTATCCCGCTAATATCAAAATTATCATTTGTGTTTATATTTGAATATAATAAATAATTTATATTATTTTTATCGACTCCATAAACATCGAAGAGAAGTGAACTATTAGGATTTAATATACGTTCCCATGAAAAATTTTTATAAAATGCAGAAGGTCCTAAATTATGAAAAACAAAACCGCTGTCATATAGAAATTGAGGTTGAAGTGAGGATATTGCCGGAGCCCACGCAGTCCAGCTTCCAAGATATCTTTCCGACACATTGTATCCGGACCCTGTCGGGTAACTGATAAAGCTCCACCTATTTCCGTATGACCAAAAACGTACGGAATCTACAAAAGTACTTCCGAAATCTTTGAACTTATTTTTCAAAGCAACACTCATNGTATCGGTAACACCATTATTNACGGATTCCGATAGAAGNANAACATAATTATTATTAAAAGTATTCAAATAATTCAAAGCAGAATCGGAGGATGAATGAGAAGTAAATTTAAAGTTTCTCACATCAACTATAACTCCATCGTTTTTACGTACCTTTGCAATATTCAGACCGCCCCAATAACGCAATGAATCGGTAAGATAGAATTCTCTCCCGTTAACCCTGAAATAAGATGCTTCCCACGAATAACCACCCCATGATTGAGAGTAAAGGTCTCCTGCAAAACTTGTTATGCTAATACCATCGGGCAATGCTGTTGTGTTCGATAAATCCAGAAGTGAGTACTGTGAAGGAAATTTTTTAAACACAGAAATAACGGAATCTGAATTTGTTTTTAATGATTTTTTATCGGTCGACAAAACCGGAAAATATATAAACCTGTTTGCAATAGTCCACCCCGATGTATCGGTATTGTTAACAACGGAATTTGTTTTCCAGAAATAAACGATGTTAGAATCTAAAATTGGAATTTTTACTTTGAATTTCGTAACTACTCCCGAATCACAAATTTTATAAAATGTCTGCTTTAATGGTGAATTGAAGTAGGCGCTTGTATCTAACTGAATATATAATTTAATATTGTATTTTCGTACATCCAGATTCGGATTTATTCCGACAAATGTAACCGAATCACCCTGTACAATCGAGTTATCGATTGGTTTCAACGGAACAAAAGATACATTCTTTAAAGGAATCGGAATAATAATTATGTTATTATTTTCTATCTCTCGCTGATACCAATTATCCACGTCCAAAATTACTTTCATCGTATATATCCCCGCAGAGTCAATCTTGAACAAATAATTTATCGAATCGATAAAATCAAAATTCATTACTACTGTATCTTTTATCCTGTTGCTTATATTATTTTTTAAAAGTTGAAATCTTATTTTACAAGAGTCAGCCCTCGTTCCGAGATTTTTGGGATATATGCTCAAGGTAATTTGCTCTCGCAAAGTAGGAAATACAGGTTTTAAATTATAATCATTAGATTGTATATCGAATTCCGGATAAGTCGGCATTAATAATTTCGTTGCCGGGTCACCAAGCAAAACATAACTATTAATCGTGTTTTTATTAACGAAGTTTAATGTATCGAAATTTCGTAATGTGGTTTCGGCAGATTTAAAAATTTCCCCGATTCTCCTGATACTATCACGGCTAAAGCTTTTAAAAAGAAAATCGTTTAGTGTGCTTCCTCCGCCCGGGAAAAAACTCCAGCCCGTTGTTCCAATAAACCCAATTGCACCTTTATTAGGTAGATATAAGAATTTTTCTCCAAATCCTCTTTCTTTTATATCCGTCTGAGTATTTTTACCCGTAAAACAGGTCATACTAAAAATTAAAGGATTCTTCGTTCCGTTAGTTAATATGTCAGGGTCTCTAATACCATTATCCCAGGTAGAAGTTGATGCGTGACCTATATAATTTATAATCAGGTCACCCCGGTTTATTGTGTTTTTTATAGAATCTTCAAAGCTATATGTTACCTGTCCGGTTGTATCGCTACGAAAAATTCTTTGTGTATAACCAACGATTGGTGGCGGTACTACGTAAGAACTATCTAACGCATTTGATGCCGCTATAAATTGAATCTGATCAGCAAGATTATATCCCCCGGTTATAAAATTAAACTTTTTAATCCATACATCGAGAGGATTATTATCGTAACTAATTATTTTGTTAACAACATCCTGGGCTTCCTGTACCGTATAAACGGGTAAGCGTCCAATCGAAATTTGAGGATAATAAACAAAAGAACCGAAATTTATATTTGCAAAATATCCATCCGAATTAGGATTACCATAAATCGGTACGAGATTCAAATAATTTGCCGAATAACTAAAATTCTTTTTAGGGTCTACCGAACCTCTGCCAAAAAGACAAATATATTTTAATGCAGGAGGTTGCCAGTTAGTATAAATATATTTTACGAAATACCTTATTGCAACAGGGTCTTCCATTCCATAATTAAAAATATCATATATATCTTCAACTTCTGCTTTGTAACTTCTGAAATTATCGTGTGAATTTCTATAAGCTCTCAACTGCTCTGCCTGGGATTCGAATAATTTATTGTATACAATCAAATAATCCGCACCATTCAAACCGGAAGCAAGGTTTGGTACCTGACGTTTTTTTATTCTGAAAGGTTTTTTATCAATATATTTATTTACGACTTCATAATTACCATCTCCTTTTCCTGAAAAGACTAATGTATCGGAAGATGTTGAAATGTTAGAAATTCTATAATTATTTTTTACATCAAAGATATTTACTTCGTTACCTGTCAATCCCGAGACTTTAAATCTTTTTGTGGTACTATCTGTTGAACCGGTCCTAAATCTGATTTGATTATTAGAAATAGAAAATGTTTTAGGATAGGAAATTGAAAAATAATCGAAATAAAGATAGCCGGGATTTAAATTTTTTGTAGTGTACTTTACGTTAATTTGATTAACGTTAGAGTTCGATAGAATAGAACTCGGAAAATATATAGTTGTATCGAACTTGTTATAATCAAATCTCTTTATGGTATCTAAGGTTGTTGAATTAATTTTAATTACAAGACAATGCCCGCTGTTTTGAAAAGAATTGGGATATGCAAAAAGTTTTAGCGAACACATCTGAGTTACCGGCGATAAATAAGCCGTGCTGAATGTATCCGAAACTGTATTCAATAACTCCATCGATTTCCAATACCATCCTTCACCCGAAACTTTTTCCGTATTAAAATATCTGAAATCCTTGTCCGGGTTATATGTTTCCCCCAATGAATAAACCAAATCTTTTTCAAAATGAAGTTTATCCATATAGTAATTTTGTGAAAAATTTATTCCGGATGAATAATTATAATCAATATATCGAAGCCCATTCGCTCCATCCCATCCAACCCAATAAACACTTGTATCGGAATACAGATTAAAATATTCATCTGTTGTATAATCGAGTACAGTTGCATTGTTTTGTTCTTTATAAGTATTCGTTAATCCCCCGTAATTCCTCTGCCCGTAAAAATCGAAATAATCGGAATCATTAAAAGCCCCATCGCTTTCCCCAAAGAAAAAAATCGGGATTTCAATTCCTTTGTAAAAAACTTTTACAGTACGGGGGTCGATATTCCCCGTATTTACTCCCGCATTTACAAAATCGATTTTATTGATTCTGTAAATCCCGTCATCCGAAATATATAATTTAAGATAATCTTTGTTGGGAGAAATCCAGTTATAATTTTGCGCAAAGCAAAAATTAAAACCGAACAATAAAATAAAGAAAAGTATTAATCTCTTCATAGTTAATTAACTTACTTATTGACAAGTAATTTAACCTTAAATATGATGATTTTAAATATAAAAATCGGAATACCAAAAATGTACCTTTTCCATAGTCTTTTTGGCTCTAAATAAATTCTGTACATCCATTCTAATCCAAGTTTACGGAAAAATAACGGAGCTCGTTTTTTTGCCCCGGAAATGAATTCGATTCCGCTTCCGACGGCTATTTTAACAGGTATATTTATTGTCTCCGAAAATTTTGCAATCCAATCCTCTTGATAAGGTGTACCAAGTCCTACAAATAAAATATCAGCATCTGAATTCCTGAGTTTTTCTATTGTTTCTTTATTGAAATTAGTTTCACGGGGTAAAATTCCGGAAATCTGAATACCGGGGAATTTTTTATTTAATTCATCCTGTAAAAGTTTAACGGCATTATCACCACCTCCAAAGAAAAAACATTTTAATTTTTTTTCATTAGCGTAATTTAATATATATGAATACAAATCTGTTCCGGTTAATCTTTCCCGCAGTCCTTTTTTGCCAAATAAAATTTTTGACGCCGCAAATACCCCAACACCATCACTAAATAACATTGAAAAAGCATAAAGATTTTTTTTAAATTCTTTATCCCGACAATACCTCAAAACAATATTTACATTTACATACGAAAACGAAAATTTGGTTTGATTAATAATTTTTTCATCTATATAACTAATGATTTCTTCGTACGAAGCATCCGTTATATTTACACCCAATATATTAACAAGATTATTCAATTTTTTTCGTTATATTAAAAAATTTAAATAGATACCATTTTCCTATCAACTCATATGCAATATGATTCCATTTGAATTCCATTTCGGTAATAAGCGATGATTTATTAAATTCAAATGTTTGCCCGTTTAATTTATCCGAAAAATTATCATCGATATAAATAGAATCGTGCAAAATATCTTTCCTCGTATATGTAGAATAATAATCTACATTATATTTTTTCAGATAATCATTAATTTTTCCTTTTTTCATATAATCCAAATATTCGTATTAAAAAATTTAAATAGATACCATTTTCCTATCAACTCATATGCAATATGATTCCATTTGAATTCCATTTCCGTAATAAGCGATGATTTATTAAACTCAAATGTTTGCCCGTTTAATTTATCCGAAAAATTATCATCGATATAAATAGAATCGTGCAAAATATCTTTCGTCGTATAAGTAGAATAATAATTTACATTATATTTTTTCAGATAATCATTAATTTTTCCTTTTTTCATATAATCCAAATATTCGAAACTATTTACCATTCCGTCTCCGTTAATCAAATTTCTATCTGAAAAAAATCCTATTATGCCGGAAAAATCTATCTGGTAAATTTTTTTGTCTTCAGCTACGACTGAATTTAAAGTTTTTGCATATTCATAACAGGGTGCGAATTTTTGGTAATTAATCCTTTTTCCGTAAAACACATAAATTAAAAGCAAAAACGACATAAGCAATAAAACACTCCGGATAATTTTCCTGTTCTGAAAAATTATTATTACCATAACAATCGATATAAAGACCGGTATTGTAGTATACCACTCCCT
>JGI20214J51088_10003051_pt1 | contig 11066 bp, 10 predicted proteins | sample WetSurMetagenome_FD_51088 | JGI IMG/M metagenome (IMG submission 51088)
GCTCGAGATCCCAATGATATCGCCTGGGGGATCAACCTCGCCCTGGAGGACAGGGTGCGCCTCAAGTCCTGGGGAAAGAACGCCAGGGCAAGAGTGCTGGAGGAGTTCACCTGGCAGAAGGCAGCAGAGAGGACGCTTGAGATTTACCGGGAAGTGTCCTCAGAGAGAAGATGAAAGGGGATTTTGCCAGATAGGGGACGCAGAGGATGCCGGAGCTTAGACGACATTACTTTCTCGACGAATACTGCATTATCGCTGCAGAGCGGGGCAGGAGGCCGACCAACTTCCGGAGGGATGAGGAGAAACCTGGCGACGAGGCAACCTGCCCGTTCTGTCCGGGAAACGAAGCGATGACTCCGCCAGCTGATGCGGTCTACACCGGGCAGGGGATACTGTCCGACGGGGCTGAGAGAGTCTCCGGCTGGCAGATGCGCGTCTTTCCCAATGCGTTTCCGGCCATGGTCTGCTGCCCGGAGCCGGTTAAAAGAGAGGTCGCAGGAGAGTGGACTGCTCTGCCGGGGGAGGGATTTCATGAGGTGATAGTGGACAGTCCCCATCACAGAGAAAATCCGGCGGACTATAGCCAGGAGCACATGGAAAGGCTCATCCGCCTCTACCGGGATCGCTTTCTCCATTACTCCCAGAGGAGCCTGGTGAAATATGTATCCATCTTCAAGAATTGGGGGAAGGAGGCGGGAGCATCATTCTCTCACAGCCATTCTCAGATTGTGACCCTCCCCATCATTCCGCCACAGGTAAAAAGGGAGATGGATGCCTTTCGCCACGCTTCACTCTGTCCTTTCTGCAATATCGTGGAGCAGGAGACTGGGTCCTCCCGGCTTGTAGGCGAGAACGATGACTGGGCTCTGATTGCCCCATTTTATTCTCTAACGCCCTTTGAGACCTGGATTCTTCCCAAGAGGCATTTTCCCAGCCTGGGTGAGATGAATGACGCAGAAGCGAGGAGCCTGGCGGTGCTGCTGATGCAGGCCCTGAGAGGGATACGGTCGGTCCTGAATGATCCACCCTATAATCTCATGATCTTTCAGCTTCCCTCCGGATATCATCTCAATATCAGAATTGAGCCGGCGGTTTCCAGGATCGCGGGCTTTGAGAGGGGCACCGGAATTCATATCAACTCCATTGCTCCGGAATATGCGGCTGCAAAGCTCTCGGAATCGGCAAAAAGTGATGGAAGATCGCCGAAAAGTTAATCAATCATCCAGCCATATAAAACCCCATCCGACCTGTTTCATTCTTAATGTAATTGAAAGGGCGTATCGTGTCGATGAAAGATGAATAGCCATAAGGCAAGAAAAACTGGAGAAAAGATGCGAATTGGAATGCTCTCCTGGGAGAGTCTGTACTCGATAAAGGTAGGAGGCGTGGCCCCCCATGTCTCGGAGATCTCTGAGGCGCTGGCGAGAAGGGGCCATGAGGTACACGTCTTCACGCGCAGAGGGGATTTTGAGTCCTACGACAGAATCAACGGCGTCCATTACCAGAGGGTGGATGTGGATAGCTCCGGCGATGTCCTGGCTCAGATGAACCGGATGTGCGATGCGCTTTACGATCGCTTCGGGGCAGTGCAGAAGCTCTTCGGCAAATTCGATATCGTGCACGGCCATGATTGGCATCCGGTGTCAGCTCTCACCCGCATAAAGGACAACTACGGTCTGCCATTCCTCCTGACAATGCATAGCACGGAATGGGGCAGAAATGGAAACCACTTCGGCTACGGCATATCTCAGGAGATCTCTCATCGCGAGTGGCTGGGCTGTTACGAGGCCTTCAGGGTGATTGTTACCACCAGTCGCATGCAGGATGAGCTGATGTGGATATACAGCCTGCCTGAAGACAAGATCCGCATCATACCAAACGGCATCATACTGGGAAAGATGAGAAAGGGTCTGGACCCAGGAAGGGTCAAGGAGAAGTACGGCATTCATCCTGTGGCTCCAATGGTGCTCTTCTGCGGCAGGATGAGCATCCAGAAAGGGCCGGACCTGCTGGTGGAAGCGGTGCCTCACGTCCTGAGAAACAGGTCCGACGTTCGGTTCGTCTTCATGGGTGAGGGCGGCATGAGGCCGGACTGCGAAAGAAGGGCTCGCGAGCTAGGTGTGGCGGATGCCTGCCGGTTCCTGGGATACACCTCCAGTGCCGAGAAGGAGGAGCTGGTTAACGCCTGCGATCTGATGTGCGTTCCCAGCAGGAACGAGCCTTTTGGCGTTGTGGTCCTGGAGGCGTGGGATGCCTGCAAGCCGGTGGTAGCGACGGAGGCGGTGAGCATAATCAACAATTTCGAGGACGGTCTTCTGGCTTATATTCAGCCGGAGTCCATCGCTTGGTGCATAAATCGGCTGCTGGCCAATCCCGAGGAGATGAAGAAGTTGGCCCGGGCGGGATGCAGCAGGATCGATTCCGAGTTTAGCTGGGACCATATCGCCAGGAGGACGGAAGTGGTTTACAAGGAGGCTGTGAGGTCCGGCCAACCGAAAGGTTCTTGAAGGGTGAGCAGCACAGGGGCTCTTAGCGCCTCGATAGCTTAGCCCGGTATAGCGCGTCCTTGGTAAGGACGAGGTCGCGGGTTCGAATCCCGTCCGAGGCTTTAAATTTTTATTTTTATTTGCTAATAGTGGGGGAAGTTTGTATGGTTAAGAAACGCGTATTGATCATTGACGATGATAAAAGCATACTTGATGGCTTTACGCTGATCCTGGAGAGGAAGGGTTATCAAACCGATACTGTCCAGACCGGCAGTGAGGCCATAGAAAAGGTGGGCCGCTGCTATTTCAACCTGGCAATAATTGACATAGGGCTTCCCGACATGGACGGCACTGACCTTCTCACTGAATTTAGGCAGCTAAATCCGGAGATGAAAAAGATCGTCATTACTGGACTGTCCACCAGAGAGAATGCAATTCTGTGCCTGAACCTGGGGGCAGACGCATATCTGGAAAAACCGGTGACCCCGGGGAAATTGCTCGAGTTTGTGGCGGCGAAGCTGGCAGAGCAGGAGTATGAGATTGCATATCATGAGGATACTGTAAACCGGCTGCTTCAGTCTCGCAGGTAAACCGTTCAGGCAATAGCATCATTAAGATGGCTTGCCGGATTCAGGGATTTGCGAGAATTGCTTCTTTTTTGATGGGTGGCTGAGGCCGCTTCATGAGGTTGACTTTAAAGAAGAAGTGAGACCTATCGCCTTCATCTTCATCACCACTCATTGCCGATAAGCTGCCGATGTGTTGCCGATATTTTGCCGATAATTGATAAATAATAGCGAAGCAGGACGAAATCTGCCCCAAAAAATCAGGGCATCTCTCTGTCCTTCTCAGCGAGGCCCAGCACATTGAGCAGCCCCAGCAGGTTCTCCCGGGAGAGAGAGCCGTCTGAAACCTTTTTCAGGACCTCCTTTGCATTGAAGGCCACGCCTAGGCCGGCATTCTTGATCATGAGACAGTCGTTGGCTCCGTCGCCCACCGCCACGATGCTGTCCGGGCTGATGTTCTCCTTCTCAGCCAGCCGGTAAATGATGCCCCCCTTGGCCTCGGCGTCGATGATGTCTCCCTTGATCTCGCCGGTCAGATAGCCGTTATCAATCTCCAGCTCATTGGCAAAGGCGTAGTCGAACCCCAGCTGCTCCTTGAGAACATCTGTGAAATAGGTAAACCCGCCGCTGATGAGCGCAATCTTGTAGCCTACATGCTTGAGGTGATGAATCAGCTCTTCTGAGCCCGGTGTGAGCCTCAGGTCGGAAGCTATCTCCTGCAAGTCTCTCTCCGGCATGCCCTTGAGGAGACGAACCCTCTGGCGAAGAGACTCCTTGAAGTCCATCTCGCCGTTCATGGCCTTCTCAGTAATCGCTTTCACCTGCTCGTCCACACCCGCGCATCCCGCCAGCCGGTTGATGATCTCAAAGTCGACAATCGTCATATCCATATCAAAGACGATGAGCCGCTTCTCTTTGCGAGACCTGCCCAGATCCTGAATCACCACATCCAGCCCCAAAAGCTCGCAATCCTTCTTGAGCCTGGTCTTGCAGTCATCCTCATTGCACTCGGAAAAGTCCATGATGAATTCGATGGAAATTAGATCGCCCCGAGCGGTTACCGATGCCCTCTCGATATTGGCCTCGTTTCTCGCTGCCACGTCTGCCGCATCGCGGATGATCCCAGGCCGGTCCTTGGCCAGAATGGTGACCACGTGCAGGCTCTTCTTCGTTTTGCGGCGGCCCCTGTACTGTCCCAGCGGCAGGAAGCTGAATTGAATGCCCAAATCCTCTTCTTTTCTCTGCATCCATGCCTGCATCTCGCTGGCACTGATGCTCGCGCGGGAAAAATCAGCTACTACGGTCATGACAAAGATACCCTGTATCACCCGCTGATCCATGTCCACGATGTTCACATTCTGCCGGGCAGGTTCATCCAGGATATCACGGATCAGTCCGGGCCGATCTCTGCCCAGGAAAGATGCAATCCACAGATCATCGTTCAGAGGACGCTTCCCCCTTCTTTTGGCTGCTGCATTGGTGAGGATGCTTGCCATTCATGCCTAAATACTTTTTCAGCCCTCAGCCCTCAATCCTGGCGCCTATCCTGGCCCTCATCCCGGCCCTTCTGCTTGAGCTCAGCAACTCTCATCATCAAATGCCAGGTATTCTCGACCGCCGCAATGGTAAGCCATACTATTACCATCACCATCCAGCCCAGAAGCCGGGTCTCTGCACGCAAAATGTCTAAGCTTATCGCAATCAACGCCAGGTAGCAGACCGTATTGGGAATCAACAGCCCCCTCAAAATGGTGCTGGATGTAATCGCCCTGTGCTCACCTTTGCTTCTCAGAAACTTCAGCCACAAAACGGAGGTATGCACCAATTGCAGCGTTCCCAGAATGAGAAGCGGATAGCCTAAACCTGATGGAGAGTCGGAAGGAACCACGAAAATAAATGCAAAGGACAAAATCATCAAGAAATTTATAAAAATCTCTTCGGCAAGCATTCGTATGTCGCTTGCCTTTTTCACCTCCGCTATGACATCAATATGCAATGTTACTGCGACAAAGATCAGGCCGACAAGGGTGGCAGAAGCTGACCCTGTCAGCATATAAAAATCTCTCCAGGAATCTATGATCTCCACAAAAGCATTCATGTCAAAGCGCTCCTAATTCAAGTGATTCTCCTCATTGGAAGGTTTTAATTGTTATTCTACCATATCATCGTTTATGCACATTTCGCATATGCTCATCAACGGGAAAGAGGCTGACGCTTTGTCCGGCGGTGTCGAAATTATCTACAATCCCGCAACCCAGGAGCCTGTTGCCGAGGTTGCTGTAGGAGGCCGCCAGGATGCCTGCCTGGCCCTGGAGGCAGCTAAGAGTGCTTTTCCTGTCTGGTCTGCGACCGCCAGCGAGGAGCGGGCCAGGATCCTTCACTCTGCAGCTGGCCTGGTTCGGCAGCGGGCCGACGGGATCGCCCGGCTGCTCACTCTCGAGATGGGCAAGCCCCTGAAGAACGCCCGAATGGAGGTCCTCTCCTCGGCTGATGTCCTGGACAATTATGCAGAGGAAGGAAAGAGGAATTTTGGGGAGTGGATCTGCTCCTCGCATAGCCGGAGCATTGTCCTTCGCCAGCCGGTGGGCGTCGCCGCTCTCATCACCCCCTGGAACTTTCCCGTCGACCTTCTGGCCTGGAAGGTTGCGCCAGCTCTCGCCGCCGGCTGCACGTTCGTCGCCAAGCCGCCCAGTCTCGCTCCTCTGGCGGCTACAGAATTCGTGCGGGCCGCTTGCGAAGCCGGCCTGCCTGCGGGGGCTGCGAACGTGGTACACGGGCCGGGAAGCACTGTGGGCGCTGAGCTGGTAGAAAACCCCATCTCCCGGAAGATTGCCTTTACCGGTGAGACTGAAACCGGCCGCTGGATAATGGCTCATGCAGCAGCACACATCAAGCGCCTCTCCCTGGAGCTGGGCGGCCAGTCGCCTTTCATTGTCTGTAAAGATGCAGACATTCAGGCGGCGGCGGCTGCCGCATCGCAGCGCGCTTTTTCCAACATGGGCCAGATCTGCATCAGCGTCAATCGAATCTATGTGGCTGCCGAGGTGGCCGAGTCCTTCACCGAGGAGCTGGTGCGGCGGGCGGAGCGGCTGAAGATCGGCGACGGCATGCTGCCGGATGTGGACCTGGGGCCGATGTTCAGCCGGGCGCAGAGGGGGAGGACAAAAGAGCATGTAGCCGATGCCATAGGAAAAGGGGCAGAGCTTCTCACCGGTGGAGAGGAGCCAGAGGGCGAGGCTTATGAGAGGGGATACTTCTACCGGCCCACGGTGCTGAACAATGCCGACCACCGCATGAGGGTCATGAGAGAGGAGACCTTCGGGCCGGTGGCACCTATTATGAAGTTCAGGACTCTTGATGAGGCAATAGCTCTTGCCAATGATACCGAATACGGCCTGGCTGCCTACGTCTTTACCAATGATCTGAAGACCGCCCTGCGGGCTTCTGAGGCTCTGGAGGCAGGCGGCATTGGAGTCAATGTAAACAACGTTGTAGACCTGCAGGCACCCTTTGGCGGATGGAAGGAGAGCGGCCTGGGCAGGGAGCTGGGCCGATGGGGCCTGGAGGCCTATCTGGAGACAAAACACATACGCCTGGGACTGTAAGAGCTTTAATCCGGTTCATTCTTTTTCACAATACATCTGCATGATTGCGATATTCGCCTCTTTCTTCTCAAATATATCCTTATAACCGGCCTTCCTCCTGGGCTAATGGAGGTGAGCTGAGGCCAAAACGACAGACATACAGACAAGCACTTCACTTCGTTTAGAAGCCTTTTCTGGGTTGATCCTCTGAATCTACGATGTCGGAAGCCGGGGGCAGATTGGATGTCTCCGGCCTGTGCCACCTTGAAAATTAGGCACAAGGAATTAATAAGTTGATCATAATAGCCAACTAAAAACAGATTAGTAATCGTATGTGTTTATGAAAATGGAAAAGACGCACCATACAGCATTGTGCGGAGGGAAATGGCGATGATTTATAATAAAGCAGCTTACCTAATGTCACTTTCGCTGCTCTTTGCCCTTATTTTTGTATCATCTGCGGGTCTGGCTGAGGAGAAGCAGGAACTGACCGTCTTCTCCGGAGCCGGGCTCACGGGAGCAATGAGCGAGATTGCCGGGATTTACGAGAACAGCAGCAACGTTAGCGTCAAGTTCAACTTCGACGGGGTGCCTGCGCTGCGGGCCCAAATTGAGCAGGGAGCCTATGCCGACGTTCTGGTGTCCGCTAACCTCAAGCATATGAATGCACTGAAATCCGAAGGGTTAATGGACAACCAGAGCGTTGTGATCTTTGTCCACAACAAGGTGGCAATAATCATTCCCAACAACAACCCCGCGAACATAACCGTTCTTCAGGACCTCGCCGCGCCCGGTGTCAAGATCATCATGGGAACAAAAGATCTTCCTGCGGGGGATTATGCCCTCCAGGTTCTCGACAAGCTCGCTGCCGACCCTGAATACGGACCGGCTTTCAAAGAATCGGTTCTGGCCAATGTAGTCTCATTGGAGACCACTGTCAACCGGGTCGTATCCAAGGTCGCCCTGGGTGAAGCGGATGCAGGATTTGCCTTTATATCCGATGTCAGCCCCCAGATGGTGGGCAAGGTCACCAAGATCTATATTCCTGACAGGTATAATGTGGTCGGAGATTTCCCGGTGGGAGTGCTCGCCCAGTCCAAGAATAAGGAGCAAGCACAGGCGTTCATCGATGTGATAATGTCTGACGAGGGTCAGGCCATCCTGGATAAGTATGGATTTGTCCCGGTGAACGTCCCGGCGAAAAAAGAATAAATGGTTAATTGAATGGTTGACTCTAAATGGAGAAACGAGATCTGCTGCTGGTGGCAAAGGGCCGCTTCATAAAGATGCTTTCGACGCAAAGCGATGTCTGCTCGCCTGTGGATCTGAGGGATGAGCTGGTGATCAGCCGTCCCCTCAGCGTCTCCGAGGCCATCGGTGACACGGGAAGAGACGACTTTCCTCTCATCCGGGGAAAAGAGGTGCTCATGCAGGCTGCCTACAGAGGCGCTTTCGGCCAGGCGTTCACCGCTGCAAAGGGCGTATTTCGCGGCTCCCTGGGCGAGGTGCTGGAGATGCCGCTACAAGGACCATTCGAGCGGGCGGTCCTGATTGCAGCCATGAATGCCACTCTCAGGTACCTGGGAAAGATCGAGGGAACGGTTCATTGCCGAGACGATGGGCCAAAAAGGTGCAAAGCATCGATGGCGGAATGGATAGCAGAGCAGGGCGCAAGCCGGGTGGGACTGGTGGGCTTGCAGCCCGCGCTCCTTGAGGCCCTGGTTCAGACCCTCGGGCCGGAGAGGGTGATGGTCTCGGATCTGGCTGAGGCCGGGGCGGTCCGATGCAATGTGAAGGTTCTGGACGGAATGCAGGCCGGGCAGATGTTTGAGAGCTGCCCGCTCATCCTGATGACCGGTTCGACATTTGCCAACGGCACCATTGACGATCTGATGGAAACGGCCCGCAGCCACAACTGCAGGACGGTATTTTTCGGGTGCACGGCATCGGGCGTGGCATACCTGCTCGGCCTGGAAAGATGGTGTCCCTGTTCGAGCTGAGCTGAAAAGGATCTTTTGCGAGCGCCTCTTTTTTGGGGATGAATAGAAGAAGGGTGACTATTGATATTTAAAACTGTAATCTACCATTCTTGTCAGAAAATCCGCTCTCTGTCGCAAACTATAAGTATCAATAATGACTAGATAGATAGTTTGCCGCTTCATGCAAAGGGTTGGCGGGTGTACCGTGGGATAAAACGTATCCGATAACGCTCTGTTGGCAAGGAGAATTGCCCCACAATGGGCAACATGCGGAGCAACGTGCATGTGTTGCATCCTTGTTCCAGGAGATGCATGCCTTCGTGGCAATGCATTCGGCTACGAACCTGTGAAATAGAAGGCAGAAAAAAGAGTTGCGTGCCGTGATTGGCACAGTAAGCTGCCGGAAATCTCGCGCTAATACACGGTCGGGGCATGAAATGGCACAATCATGCTGAGATAGAGGCCAATTACAGATCCGGCATCTGGCGATGTCTTGGATTCCCGTGAGACGGACACTGTGTATAGTCCAGTGCTGTACCGCCTCACGCTCGGCACGAGGTCGATGATCTTGGGCGTGGTCAGGCCATCACAAAAGTGATTTGGCTCCTCTGTGGAGGGCACTGTGGATCGGTGCTGGCCACGCTTGAGACTCGATTATACTATTCTCATGTTCATATTGGCTTATTTCTCTTGCAGCAATTCCAGCACATCCGCGTGCATGCTGGCCAGCTTTCTGGTGATTGGATGCTGTTGCCCGTACTCCTGCTCTGCCGACTCTTTGATCCGCCAGATCTCGGAAAGGAGCTTGCCAATCTCTTTCTTAATGTACTTGCGATTTTGCTCGGTCATGGATACCACTGCAAGCAGAACTATACCAAAAGTTTTTCGTCTGAGCAGTGGATGAAGGTGCCGAGGGAAAATGAATCAACAGAATTTAACTTGGAGATAGGCCATGACGATTCCTGATTTTCAAAGCTTCATGCTACCGCTACTAAAATTCACAGCGGACGGAGAAGAGTATAAGCAAAGCGATGCAGCAGATGCACTTTCACATCACTTCAGCATAACGGAATCTGATAGAAAAGAGATGCTCCCAAGTGGAAGACAGACAAGATTTGATAATCGAATTGCTTGGGCTGTGGTCTACTTGCGAAAAGCAGGCTTTCTTGAAAGTCCAAGGCGCGGGAAATTTAGAATAACAAAAAGAGGCGCAGAGATTCTTAAGTCAAATCCAGCCAGAATTAATGTCAAATTTCTGATGGAACATGGAAATCCGGAATTCCGAGATTTCCATAGACCTTCGCGCCAAGGAGGAGATCATGCAGAATCGAATCACGATGAATCCAATACCGACCCAAGGACACCTCGTGAAGTCCTTGAGGCTGGTTATCAGGAATTGAGGCGCGACCTAGCCCAAGAGTTGCTGAACCGCATAAAGAATTGCTCTCCCCGATTTTTTGAGCAATTGGTCGTAGACCTATTGGTTAAAATGGGCTATGGCGGTACCCGCAAAGACGCGGGAGAGGCAGTCGGNCAAAGCGGTGATGGNGGCATTGATGGAATCATAAAGGAAGATAAGCTCGGTTTGGATGCAATCTATATCCAAGCAAAAAGATGGGAAGGAACTGTAGGTCGCCCTGTTGTACAGGCGTTTGCGGGTAGCTTGGAGGGTCATCGAGCGCGAAAAGGTGTATTGATCACTACATCGCAGTTTTCCATGGACGCACAAGATTATGTTACCAGGATCGAGAAGAAGATTGTTCTTATCGATGGAGAAGAACTTTCCAAGCTAATGATCGATTACGGAATTGGTGTGGCGGAGGATGCTATTTATGAGCTAAAAAGACTCGATACGGATTACTTTGAAGAGGAATTATGATGAAGAGGCCCGGTCTCATTTTCGGAGTGCGCTTTATCCACCTCTTTCATCAGTTCCACCAACACTGAAAACATTGCAGCCTCCTGGGGATCATCAAGGACGTAGAATGCCTCGCGGGAGTGCTTACTTGCCATCTCAGCTACCATTTGACCATAAACCCGGTCCTCTTTCTTAAGTGCCCGGCTGGCCTTGAGCACCTGGCTAAGAAGACTTTCACGCCTACCCGCACGCTCTCGAAGCTCCTGCCCATATTACTCCCCCAAGCTGAAGGCAGCAGGCCACAGTCCGACCTCATGCCTATTCGAATGGTTCCTCTCCTTCAATCGTTGCCTGATCATATCTTCCACATCCGATGAGCGAGCATGGAAGACCTCTTGCAGGATCTCTTTGGCGGTTTCCAATTTGAATTGAAGTGTGTTGATCTGCCTGGGCTGGACTTGGTTTTGCTTTTCCGTTCAAAAATATCATGAGTACACCCCCCGGGTAGCCTGCAATCTGGGCATTTTTGACTCAGCTTTTGCCCGGCTCTTTGCAGGGGCTTTGGGCACCTCATAGAAGCAGAATACGAGGTC
>JGI20214J51088_10003053_pt1 | contig 11056 bp, 12 predicted proteins | sample WetSurMetagenome_FD_51088 | JGI IMG/M metagenome (IMG submission 51088)
CAGGCTACCAGCCCTCCGATCAGACCAGCAAGTTCCTCAAGCAAGGGCATGGTTTCAAGATCACATGCCCCTTTCCCGGCAACAACTAATGCAGGGAACCGAGTAATGTCAACACCATCACCAGCCGCAACATCCTTGATGCAAGCTATCAGTTCAGGAAGCTTTTCGTGCGGTGGTTCAAGCACATGGTGGTAAATATTTCCGGTCCTGGCAGGATTTTTTCCCGGTGTTTTAAAGACCCGCGGCCTTACCGTACTCATCTGGGGACGATGGTGTTCACAAAAAATGGTAGCCATGATATTACCGCCAAAGGTTGGCCTGGTCATGAGAAGTAAATTTTTTCCTTCCTCAATATCCAACCCGGTACAATCAGCCGTGAGACCTGTCTCAAGATTCGTTGCCACGATACCTGACAAGTCCCGGCCTACCGGGGTAGCGCCAATGAGACATATTTCCGGTTTTACTTTTTTACAGAGATCGGTCAGCGCCTTTCCATACGGTTTCGAGAGGTAAGTTTTGAGAAAAGGATCATCAATCACATGAATGTCATCGCATCCGTAGGCTATTGCTTCCCGGGCACTATCGTTTACCTCATGCCCTAATAAAAATCCGATTACCCTGGTATTTAATTTTTCTGCAAGTTCCTTCGCTTTTCCAACCAGCTCCCACGAAACGGTTGCCCCATGACCATATACGCTCTCAAGAAAAACAGCAACCCCCTGGTAACCGGCGAGCGCGCCCTCCGCAACCTCTTCAGGCATTCTCATTTTCTTTGCGCGCATTTTTTTTTCGAATTTTATCGCTTCGACCGGACAGACTTCAAAACATTTACCGCAGCCAATACAAACCTCCGGGTCGATCAAGGCCACGCCATTTGACATTTCAATAGCGCCGACAGGGCATTCTGCGACACAGATTTGACATCCTATACATTTATCGGGGAGTATTTCAGCAACTTCGATTCCTTTTGAATTTTTTGGCATTTTGATTTACCGCTTCCACCCTTTTAGGAATTGAAAAGCAAAGGTTTCGTCAGCTAAAAAGGTTTTCAAACAATCTTCCACTGCCTGCTGGGGGTTCTCCCGGGCGTCAAAGCGGGGTCCACCTTCTTTAAGAGGAGGGGAAAAAATTCTTTTCACCCAGGTAGGTGAACCCTTGAGGCCCAGTTTTTGGTTATCCCCGTGAATCGTCTCAGCGTTCCACAAGCTAATCTCAGATTTAAGTGAGTGGATGAGTCGAGGAAGCGAAGCTCTTCGGGGTTTCGCTAATTCCAATTCAACAGTAAGCACGGCAGGAAGCGGGCCGCGAATAATCTCACTGCCTCCCTCCACTTTTCGTTTTACGGTGATGCGCGCATTTATTGTATCGATTTCCTTTATCTCAGTCACGTAGGTGAATTGAGTATATCCAAGGCGGGTAGCAATGCCCGGCCCCACCTGCGCAGTATCGCCGTCAATTGCCTGTTTTCCGCAAAGCACCACATCAACCGGGTTTTTTTGAGCTAATTTTTCGATAGCCTTGGTGAGCGCGTAACTGGTAGCTAAAGTATCAGCACCAGCAAAGGCTCGATCGGAGAGGAGAATGGCTTTATCAGCGCCAAGTGATATGGCCTCCCTTAGGACTTGTTCTGCCTGCGGCGGCCCCATGCTTAGAACGGTTACTGCGCCACCGCAAGTGTCTTTTAAGGTAAGCGCTGACTCTAATGCTACCATATCATACGGGTTGGCGATTGATTCAACTCCTGAACGAATGAGGGTGTTTGTTTCCGGGTCAATTTTAACTTTTGAAGTATCAGGTACCTGTTTAATACAGCAAATAAAATGCAAGAGTTGCCTCGAGAATAAAAGCCAACCACTTAATTTAAAAAATATAATAAATTTCTGTAATCACTACGTTTAAATGAGTAACGCCTAATCTCTTACAAGCTCTCCAGCGTTTTTCACCATCAATAATTTTGAAACTTTCGCCGTCAAAGAGTACTTTTATGGGATCACGCTGACCCTGCAAGCGAATTGAGTGACATAACGTAAGTATTTCTTCGTTTGAATAGCACAGACGGCGGTTTGGAGAAATCTTGGTGATCGGGATACTACTTATGTTTTTTCCCATAGTTTGATAATGAGTTCATTTCCTCATGGGACTATTCAATTGAGAGAATTGCTGGCTTTAGCATGCCATGTAGAAAGGCAATAACATCCAAAGTTTTTCCCACCCCTTCCCATCAACCACCGGAATAGCTTCTCCCCTTTCAAAAAGGTAATCTTCACAGTAGGCGAGTATTTCCGGGTGTTTACTTTTAATTTTTTCCCATAAAGTGAAGGGACGATCCGGGTCGCATAAAACCTTTATAACATCAATCACTGAAACTTTACCATCAAGGGTAAATCTAACTGGTTGGTTATCAAAGTTTATTGTCAAATATTGGTTTATTGCCAAAGATTGATCCATGGGCATCCCTCCGTGAATATAGTTAATTGGTATTTGTTTAAATAACGCGCCTAATGATTTTTGTTGGTTTGNTTATAGAATATTGCACCNTAATGACGTTATTTCNTCATGGTCATTACCTTGTTTTTCTTTCTACCTATCAGGAATAATTTTATGAAAAAATAGGGTGATTCCTGTATTTTGCCGGAAGAAACTATTTATTTTGATGGGGAAGCATAGACATAGCTTGAGAGGGAAAAAATTATCGAAGCGGGGCATGTCTCATACTTAAATTTTACTATCCATGGACTTGTAAAAAAAGGCAGGAAACGAGGTGATTTTTCTCCGGAGTTTGAGTCGGTTTTTTTGAGAATTGAATGGATAAAAAAAATTTGCTGTTTTTCACGCTTTCATAGGCTAACCAACCAAAAAATCCTTCCAATTTACTCTCTAAAATTGCCGATAAATTTTAATCAAAAAACTTGACTTTTTTATTCTGTGGTATTAAATTTACCACATGGTAAATAAAATACCACGCGACCTTTCAAAAATGGTCTTTAAACGAAAGGAGAAAAAGTTATGTTCGGTGAATTTATTAAGGAAAGGAGAATCAACAACGGCATAAGCCTCAGGGAATTTTGCAAAATGATAGAAGTTGATGCCAGCAATTGGAGCAAAATCGAGCGCGGTTTGCTGGGGCCGCCTCAAGATGAGGAAAAATTGAAAAAAATTGCTGAAGTTTTGAAGATCAAAGTTGGCTCAGCACCATGGAAAGAAATGAAAGACCTGGCAAACATTGATGCCGGTATCATCCCCGATGATATTCGGTCAGATGAGAGAGTATTAAAATCGCTTCCCATGTTTTTTCGCACCCTCAGGAGCGATAAACCAACCTCCGAGGAATTGGATAAATTGATCGAGATGGTCAGGAAGGAGAATTAGTATTTTGGAGCCTTGGGAGTTTAAATGTAAATGGTACAACGACAAAAATGACTTTTGGAAAATTGCAGACGAGATAAGGGATAAATACTGGCCAGAAGGCACATTGCCAGTTGATACAGAGAAAATTGCCGAATTGAGGTTGAATCTGGATATTGAACCAAAACACGATCTTTTTTCTGCGATTGATATGGACGCATACTTAAAAATGGATTTGACAGGGATTGTTGTTGATTACGATTTTTATATGAATGAAAAGTTCGCTAATCGTATGCGTTTTTCCTTTGCCCATGAGCTTGGCCATTTTTTTCTCCATAAGGAAATCTTTTCTTCCCTTAACTTAAGTTCCCCAGAAGAGTGGAAGTACTTTATTTTAAACGTGCCTGAAAGGGAATACGGTAGATTTGAGTGGCAGGCGAATGAATTTGCAGGCCGATTATTGGTGCCACAAAGAGAACTTGTAACAGAAATGGAAAAGGCTTTGGAAATTATCAAAGATAATAATCTGGCTGACTTTTTAAAAAAGGATTCTGATGCAGTGCTATCAAGCGTTTCTCCCGCCTTATGTAGACCATTTGGCGTTTCCACGGATGTCATAGGAACAAGGGTTAAAAGGGAGGGTTTATGGCCTCCGGAATTATAGGCCTTGGTCTTTTTTGGGAAAAAATATATCTTGGTTAAGCATGGTCAATATCTTTACAGAAATATTTCATCTGCAAAATATATAGTTTAGTCACGCTTGCTTTGTTTCTACTTTATTATCATCTATCAAAAGCTTGCCACCCCCGTTATCACAATGCATATTTTTTTGATTCTTGTCGCATGTTCTGAAATATTTCTTATTCTTTCTTCTGGCTTTTAAGAAACTCCACCAATCCCTGATAAACACACCGGGCTTCTTGCTCGATAGTCTGCTCAGCTATTTTTTTCTCTTTACTTAAATGCTTTTTTCCAAAGTTAATCAATACCGATGTTGAGCTGGGATGGATAATGGTGAAATCCAGGCCTTCCTGGACTTTCACGTTCTTAAATTTCAACTCCCTTTTCATGGCATTGGCGATTGCTTGAGCAAGCTTTTTCCCAGTCTGGCTTAAGAAGTAATGAGCCGCATAAGGTGTACCTTTTCGATGGGTCATGGTGATAAAGTATTCTCCCCTAAACTTTTCCCCGACAATCACCCTATCACCCGGGGTTGGATGTTCTTGCAGGGAATTTCTGGTGAGCGTGGTGATAGCGCCTGCTTCTTCGAGCAGTGCCTGTAATTTTTGAGCAACCAAAAGATTTACTTCTTCGTGATCGGCAGTAAGTCCAAATATTTTTTCGGTCTTTTCATCCCTTGGCTCAAAGTCGAGGATAATCTTTTTTTCTAACAGACAACCATATTCCTTGAGTGTGAGGGTAAAAGCTTCCTCTTTCAATATACCCTTTGTAAAAGCGATGGTGCTTTCCTGAGTTTCATAACCGGGCTTACTTAACGTGATCGAGCTTTCTCCTGCTTCATGTGTTTTAATAAATACTAATCCTTCTTCATTAGATACCCCGAGAAGTGTATCTCCTCCTCGCACCGTAACCGTATCCAGCGGTTTCTGGTTAATATCATTAACGGTTATGCGCATCAAGGCATCATCTATTGGGCCACACTTAATGATTGTCTTTCCGCTTATCGCTTCACACCGGGCCTCGATGAGCGCCTCCTCTGGCCTCCGGGGGGAAACAAAATAGGCGATTACTCGACCGTTTACCGTATTAACTACGCGCCGGTCAAGTTTTCCGGCAAAAGTCTTAAGTTCAATCGCAGTGTCATCGATGACCGGGTTATTATAGCGATCGAGGANCTCAACCTGGATACAGGTAGAACTTTTTCCATCTGCCGGAAGAGATGAGAAAGCAGAAGAGACCATAACCTTGGCTGCTGGCAGGGAGGTACAAAAGCGAACGGGCTTAATCCATGAGGCATTTCCATTGAGGTTGCGCGCTTGGACACAGAAGGTGTGCCATCCATTTTTAAGAGGTTTATCAGGACGATAGACTATGATTTCGTTCCGGGAGTCGAAGGAAGCAGGAACGAATACCCCATCAAGATACAGCTGAGGTGTTTTTGGATCAATCGCTTTACCCTCTTTTCCTCCAACGATCTTAGCTTGGAGCTGGGGAAAGGCATTATGAAGCGTAGCATCATGTGGTTGGTACTCACTAATTTCTGGGATACCTTTTTGAAAATAGGTGAGGATTCCTAAAAAATAGTCTTCGGCTTCTCGCCTCAGCTGGTTCGCAAGAGTAAGGCGCTTTTCGTTTTCTTGATTGGATAGAAAGGAGGCTTCCCCCAAAATTGCTAACGCNTGCGTGTTCCTNAGTACCCGGTAATTACCGGGGAAGACAGATACCNCAGCTAAGGACTGCCCCCTTTTTAGTTCCTGGGCCACACAGTTGGCCAAGTCCTGGGAAGCNCCGGGATCCATCAGCTTATAATATATCTGGGTCTCATTTTTTTTCCGNTCATAGGTATTGGAATTGTGGTGGATACTGATAAAGAGGTCAGCTTGCACATTATTACTTAACTGGGCGCGGGCCATTAAATCTTCGCTTAAAGCGGTGCTTCCCGGGGGGCAAAGATCGACATCCGCACTCCGGGTCATAATGGCTTCAGCTCCCGCTTGCTTGAGAAATCCCCAAAGATGAAGTCCTACTGCTAAGTTAATGTCTGATTCGCGAAGCCCTTGCATTCCAACGGCGCCAATAAATCTTCCTCCATGCCCTGGGTCAATAACAATCCGGCGGCCTTTAAGAGGAGAATAATCGAAGGCTTCCATCTTTACGCGAAAAGGAGGAGTATTAGGGGGAGGAGGAGCACAACTTATCAGGATCATAAGAAGACTGATAAGAACAAAGACAGGCTGTTGAACCCGAGACTTAAGCATAATAATTCATTGAAAATAGATATAATTTTATAAGGAAATTATTTTTAAAACAGTAAAGGGAAAAATTAAAAATGTCAATGGGTTTGCGAAATGCAGGAGAAAATGCGATAATTGCCATAAAAATTCATTTTGAAAGAAATTTTTTAAATTATTTTCAAATAATTGAGGCAGTGTGAGGGCAGTATGACAAAGGAATCGTATGTAATGGTTATAATCGCCACCAGTACCCAGGAAGAAGCGGAAAAAATCGGCAAGACTTTGGTGGAGGAAAAACTGGCTGCTTCTGCCAATATCATCCCCTCAATAAAGTCTTTCTTTTTCTGGAAGGGGGAATTCCATAATATTCCTGAGTCAATCGTCTTACTTAATACCAAAGGTGATCTTTTCGAGACGCTCAAAGAACGTGTACATGAGCTCCACAGCTACGAGTTACCGGAAGTTATTGCCCTTCCTATTCTTGCCGGCTCTTCAGAGTTCCTTGCTTGGATAAAAGAAAATACCCAATAAATTATTTTTCTATTAAAATCGGTGGATTGTAAATTTGCGGAGAGTGAAAAAGTTTGCTTTAAGCTGACAAGAAAACTGAACGAACAGAAGAAGCCCAATTGTATAAGGAGCTTACTTTATGGAAGGTTTTACTCTTTGTGATTTTTAAAACCTGCTGGGTAAGCTGATTAACTTTTTCTTCTTCTTTTTGTAAAGATTCCTGGTCACAGTCAAAAGGATGGAGGTTTTGGCAGAACCGGGCGACATGGACCAGTTCATGGGTCAGGATGTAAACCATGAAAGGATAAAATTCCATATTCGATTGCTTCCACAATGTTCGGAGAATATTTTTATCAAATAAACAGATCTGGTAACGCTCTTTAGGNAAAAGAGAGAAATTTTCTCTAATCGGGGTGTATTGCCTTACCTCGGCAAAAGCTTTTTTTGGTGAACAATTAATCCCTCCTTCTAACTCAGTTTTTAAGTCGTAACAATAATTAAACCATTCCCGGGGAGAAAAACAATAAAATTCCCGAAGGTAATTTGCGGCTTCGTCTAACGCAGAATAGATAATCTTTTTTTCGATAGGGTTAAAATAGGGAAAGGAAATCTCTCGTTGTAAGACCATACTTATTTAAACCTTATGGTGCTTCTAAAAATGTCATTTCTACTCAAGCAGGCATCAAGAACCAATCAAAATTACTTGATTTCCGCCTTCGTGGAAGTGACAGATTGGGAATTATTAGAGGTGCCCTTATCTTTTGTTGCACCCCCGGCAGTCGTTTCACTCTTTTTTGGCTCGCTTTTGCTGGATCCTTCAGCAGAGTCCTTGGGCATATTTTTCTTGGCATAATCGGTTAGATACCAGCCAGAACCCTTTAAATGAAACGAACCGAGCGACATAAGTTTTTCTAAGGCTCCGGTGGTTCCGCATTTTTTACAATCAGTCATGGGTGAATCGGAAAATTTTTGGATGTGTTCAGAATGTTCACCGCATTTTTTGCATTTGTATTCATAGATTGGCATTTTTGAAACCTCCCAAAATTTTTTCAGTCTCCTGCTTCGCTTTGAAAAGCTATTTAGATAATAACAATTTAAAAAATCTTGTCAAGCGGACGCAAAAATCTTTATGGTCGTGGAGTGGCGAGGCTGAAAATTTATGTCCTTGACTTTAACAAATGGCTTTGTAATATTTCTTAAAAATTTACAAAAGAGACAAGATGAATTATACGCAAACACGCTGGACCATACTTCCGGAAAAACCGCTTCTTCAGTCCTTGCTCCAAAAAGAACTTAAGCTCTCTCCTTTACTTTCTCAACTTCTTATCAACCGCGAGATTATCCAACCGGATTCGGCAAAAAAATTTCTTTCTTCTTCCCTTAATGACTTGACCCCTCCTTTTTTGATGAAAGATCTGAAAAAGGCAGCTCGCCGGATCATTGAGGCAATTTATCAAAAAGAGAAAATGTTTGTTTTTGGCGATTATGATGTTGATGGCATCACGGGAACAGCCATTTTAAAGCTTTTTTTAGATTCAGTCGGAGCGCATACTTCTTTTTATATACCGGAGCGACTGCAGGAAGGTTATGGGCTTAACATTTCAGCTTTGGAAAAAATTCGGGCTGTAGGCGCCTCGTTGGTGGTCACTGTTGATTGCGGTATTTCTGATTACGACCAAGTTCTGTTTGCGCGCGACCAGGGATTGGACGTGATTATTACCGACCACCATGAAGTTCCGAAAAAAATTCCACCGGCTTATGCAGTCATAAACCCCAAACAAGAAGGGTGCGGCTTTCCCTTTAAACACCTTGCAGGAGTGGGAGTTGCTTTTTATCTCATCATTGCCATCCGAAAATTATTGCGGGAAGAAGGATTCTGGTCTCAGGGGACCCCTCCGAATTTGAGAGAATACCTTGATTTGGTTACGCTGGGGACCGTGGCGGATATTGTCCCGCTGATAGAAGAAAACCGCATTTTCGTGAAACAGGGACTGGAGGTCATAGAAACAACCCAGCGGGTGGGGCTTCAGGCCCTGAAAAAAATAAGTGGAGTTGAAAATATGCCGATCAGCCCGGTTTTGATTTCTTATCGCCTCGCTCCCCGGATAAATGTTTGCGGTCGTTTGGGACAAGCGGGTAAAGCCGTAACATTATTAACCACTTCAGATCAGGTCGAGGCTGAAAAAATAGTCACGGAATTAAATGAGGAAAATGGGAAGCGGCAGCAAATTGAAAGCACTATTTTTAAAGATGCCTGCGGGATGATTGAGGAACTTGGGCAGTGGCAGAATCAAAAAGTTTTTGTGTTCGGGTCTTCGGAGTGGCATCCGGGGGTTGTTGGGATCGGAGCCTCACGAGTTGTCGAGCGCTATTATCGGCCAACGATCCTAATTGCTCTTGACGGAAATTTTGGCCATGGCTCCGCCCGAAGCATTGAGGCTTTTCATATTTACGATGGCTTGAAGGAGTGCCAGGACCTGTTAGAAAGATTTGGCGGGCATGAGTATGCTGCGGGTCTCACGATTGCGAAAGATAATATTAACAAACTGAGAGAAAGGCTTAACGCTCTGGTTGAAAAAACTCTCGGGCCGGAGGACTTTGTTCCTAAGTTATATATTGATGCTCAGGTGGACTTGGCACAGATCAACGAAAGGTTGGTTCAGGAAATTCAGACACTGGCTCCCTATGGCGCGGATAATCCGGAACCTCTTTTTGTCTCGGATGTGCTTTCCGCCAACTACCCCCACATTGTCGGTAATGGCCACTTGAAACTGCGTCTGGGGAATCACCTTGCGGATATTGGCGCTATTGGGTTCGGACTGGGAAGTCTCCTTCCCGAGCCTGAGGCGCAGGTGCGCGTGGTGTTTATCCCGGAAATCAACCATTGGCAGGGAACAAAAAACCTGCGGATTAAAATGAAAGGTATAGAGATCGTCGATCAATAATTATGCCTTTCTTAATGCCTCTTCCACCGGCGTAAATTCCATCCCGAACGCCTCGGCAACATTGGGGTAAGTAATTTTTCCGAGGACAATGTTTGCCCCTTTGCTGATAGCAGGATTTTCTAATATTGCTTTTTTGTATCCTTTGTCGGCGATTTCTACCACATACGGGAGGGTGGCATTAGTCAGAGCAATCGTCGAGGTCACCGGCATAGCACCCGGCATGTTGGCAACACAATAGTGGATGACACCATCGACGTCATAAATTGGGTCTTTGTGAGTGGTAGGGCGTGATGTTTCGAGGGAACCTCCCTGGTCGATAGCCACATCAACCACCACAGCACCCTTTTTCATCAGGGTGAGCATGTCTCGGGTCATGAGTTTGGGGGCTTTGCCACCATGGATCAAAACAGAGCTAATAAGGACATCAGCATTTTTGAGAAGTTCGCGGATGTTATGGCTATTGGACATCAGCATGATCACGTTAGGGGGCATAATGTCGCTTAAATATCGTAACCGTTCAAGGTTAATATCCAGAAGATAAACCTTAGCTCCAAGACCGGAAGCCATTTTTGCCGCATGAGTCCCTACAATCCCTCCGCCAAGAATCACCACGGTTGCTGGTTCGACACCCGGCACGCCACCCAGTAAAACCCCCCGTCCTCCGTGCTCTCGTTCTAAATACTTGGCCGCCTGTTGAACCGCCATGCGGCCGGCTACTTCACTCATGGGTGTTAGGAGAGGTAAATGGCCATCACGAGTTTCGATGGTTTCGTAAGCGATAGCGATACAGTTGGTGCGGATGATTGCCCGGGTTAATTCTTCTGAAGCCGCAAAATGGAAATAGGTAAAAATGATTTGTCCTTTCCGCAAAAAAGGATGCTCTTGGGGAAGAGGTTCCTTCACTTTTATAATCAGATCCGCCCGCTGGTAGATTTCTTGGGCTGATGATATTACTGTTGCGCCCGCAGATACATACTGGTCATCAGAAAAACCACTTGCAGAACCCGCTTGGGTTTCGATCAAAACCTGATGGCCATGCTCGATCAGAAGTTCTGCGCCCACGGGCAATAAAGAAACCCGGCTTTCGTCAATCTTAATTTCTTTTGGCACGCCAATAATCATTATCACCTCTCTTTTGAGGGTGTTGATTTTAGAAGTAGAGAATTTTTATTTTCCCAAAATGCAGACCGAGATTTTGTCGAACTGGCCTTCTTTAGCCATCGTGTATTTTTCCCAAAAGAGCTTGTCGCTATCATAAAAAGAATTGGTTTCTTTCCGCGTGAGGAACTTGCGAAATTCCCCCGGGCCACCATTGTACATAGCGTATACCACTCGACCGAG
>JGI20214J51088_10003055_pt1 | contig 11054 bp, 5 predicted proteins | sample WetSurMetagenome_FD_51088 | JGI IMG/M metagenome (IMG submission 51088)
CCTTGTTCAGTAGCACCTGATTCGTAATATATCACCTCCCAGAATCCGTTTGAGAGAAAAGAGCCAGTAGGATATGAAGCCGAAACAGGGGAATCATCATCATAACTCACCTTCATAACATCACCCGATGGATGATGCAGAACGAAGGTATTTTCTGCTGCTGCTTCAGAAATATTCCATCCTGCCAGGTATGGTTTAAATACAATAGGCGGGAATGATGAAAGTTCAAGCAGGGTAAAATCGACCGTTGAATTTGTAGCTAAAAGTGCTGCTCCTGATATCGAATGTGTTATATCTATATCAGGGCCATCGCACCATGGACTCAGATAATTAAAAATGAAAAGTGAACCTGATGCTTCAAGAGAAGATGACAGGCAGTGATTGGCTGTAAGAATATATGCTTTGAGCTCCGTACCGGTATTATTGACAAGAGTTCCGGTACACAGATACTCGCCATCAATCAGGATTCGGCATACTGATCTTGATGAAAGGATATAATATTCATCTGATGAGCATATGGCATCTACTTCACAACTTCCCGAGGCGCCATAGTTTTCGTCTTTTAATTCAGCCCTGCCAAAGAATCCAAGGAAATCATGCGAGACCTTGTCTATTCCAACAGATCCTGAAGGAATGTTTTTCCCCGGGAAATGACATTCAACAATCATAGAATCGCCGGGGACAGGCATTACAGGAAGAACACATGAATTTGCCGCGCTCACATTTGTAAAGGCACCTCTGACCATTTTTTTGCCTGCGTCATAAACATACATATAGCCACCCTGCGGAAGGTTAAAAGGTCTCATTATAGCATTGAGTGAAAATGCTCCTTTTGAAGTTACTCCTACTACCCATACGGTCTCATTATTTCTGTGAATTATGTCACCACTGTTTTCAGGTGTAAGTGAGACTACCGACGGAATGGCAAACCTGTAAGGCTGATCCTTAGGCTGATAAAGTGATTGCAGCATTTCAATCTGCGAGGCATCAATACCTATATCGTAGTATGAACTAACAGCAGGGAACAGAGGAGCGCTTGTTTTAACCTCAATTTGTGCCATCAGCGTAATTGAGATAAGTAGCCCGGCAAATGTTATAACTAAGTTTCTGTACATACCAATGTTCCCTGTTGTAAAATTAATCAAAAAGACACTATTCGGTATAACGCATAAAACCAGGAATTATTCCGGCATATTCAGTATCAATTAAGTTTCCGTTTTTATCGTATAACAGCAGTCGTCCTGTCTGGGTATAATCAACAGCATCGGTAACGCAAAACATTCCCTTCCATGGTGCCGGAGCAACTTTATAGAAAAGAGAGGTGCCAGCCCCGGTCAATACGGTTTTTGGCAGTTCTGCAGCAGTTATAGGCATACGTCTTATGCCTTCATCTATGTAATACAATGTATCGCATCCTGAATTTATTGAGAGACAGGAAGGATTATCAGAGACAGTACGGAATCGAAGCGTATCCACAATTTCATGTGTTGAAGTATTAATTACACATATTTGCGGAATCTCCTCATTATTCCATCCTCCGGTACAAAGAACCCAGAGTTTGTTGTTCTTGTCAATCACCATGCTTTCTGGTTCCAGTCCGGTTGTAATGTTGTCTACAACTTCATTTGTAGTCAGATCAATTGCAACAACACTGTTTCCACCTGACCAGTAAGCTGCAAAAAGAGTTGAGCCAGACAATGCAAGTGCTTCTGATGTGCATCCGATATTTATCTGGCCTTCAACATCAAAATCAGTGAGATCAATAATGGTAATATAGTTCGAATAAAGACTGCTCACGTAACCCTTTTTGTTATAAATAACCATCTGTCTTGGTGAAGTGAGGTCTGTGATGGTACCAAGGCTTTCCATTGTTGCCATGTCTATCTTCTCAATTGTTCCCGAGTTATTTACAATAATATATCCTATCTGGCCATCTGTAGCAAAAAAATCCGGAATATCTCCAAGAGCACGTGTATTAGCTTCTGAAAACAGGTCATTGTATATTTTACCATTTTCAAAATTATAGAATGAAATAGAACCATTCCCTGAAAGATAATTTCCTTCATTTACTACAAAAACGCCTTTCCCTGGTTCAAAAAACTGATTGCTGTCGTTCCTGTTACATGAAATAAGAAGAGCTGCAATTAATATCGCAAATGTGATTTTCTGTTTCATTTTTCTGATTTAAGATTAAATGTTAATAAAAGATCAAGCATAAATGTTCTGAGTGGCATGGGATAACCCATTGTAGACTCATAAACAGTATTGAATATATTGTCGACAGATATATCAATATTAAATAATGTTTTTTCCCTTTTCAATGACACCCCTGCATTTATATCATTAAGTAAATAGCCCTTTAGCCAGTGAGTATTATCAGACACAGTATACCGTCTGCTATTATAGAGCATTGAGGATCCCATTCTGAAAATACCGCATTCGCCTGTTAACACCATATTAACAACATTGCATGGTGTATAGATGAGCTGGCTACCCACAGATGCGTCATTAGCAATCCCGGAGTCAGTTATTACAGATCTTGTAAACGCATAAGAGGTAAGTAATTTCAATTTCAATGCTTCCGGATTATAGCAAGTGGTTGCCGATAATTCAACACCACCTGTATTCACTGTTTTTAGATTTTTTGCTTCCCAGTATGAATTATTGCCCTGGGCCCATTGTATTAGATCGCTTACCTTCGAATCAAACAGAGATATTGAAAAATCAGAGAATAATATAACCTCCTTATCTCCTGAATGTGTAAAGATAAGTTCGCCGCCTGTACTTAATTCCGGCTTCAGTTCTTTATTACCGCCAGGACTCCAACAGAGGTCGTTTAAAGAAGGGTATTTTGTATTACGGCTGACATTTATCTTCAATAAGTTCTTACCCCTGTTGTCAATATTGTACGATGCACCAAGGGTAAGTTCAGGCAGTGAAAATGCGGAATAAACACACATCTCGCGAATCTGGGCCATTAACATTAATTTGTTGTTAAAACTGTAATCTGTTAAAAATGAAGCTGAAAGCATATTCCTAAGCTGGGTATTTTCATAAGACAATGAGGAAGCTCTCTGTAACTCGTCGCCTAAATTGAAAGAGGTACCAAAAGGGCCTTTCCCAAACAACCTGGCAGATGACTTAAAGCTGAAAGTTTCTGATCTGTTATTGCTATGAATGTCAGCCAAAGGATAATTATAAATGTTCAACTCATTAACATATCCCGAAACAATGTTGAGTTTTATCCTGGCCCCGGTGTATTTATAGTTCAATGCGGCACGCAAAGATTTGTCTTTCTGATTTTCACCAAGATCCTGTTGTACTGTTGAAACAGCCGATGGCAGTTCACGATAAGTGCCATTATACCATAAATGTGCTGACAGCTCTTGTCGCTTAAACAAAAAGGTAAAATCCTGCAGAGCTCCATTGGAATGAACGGCTGCGTTTGTACGATGTGTTTTTTCCGGTCCGCCAGGTGAATTATTGTTAACAAACAGAAAGTCGTTTTTGGCATTTTTGAACCACACTTTCGTACTGCTTTTAAACATTCTTTTGCCAATTGACACAAAGACACCCCCGTTACCTTCTGCATAGCTTCCCCCTCCTATCAAGCCTTTTACAGATAATCCATCCGGGATATTACTTCCGGATGACATTTCGACGGTTCCACCAATTGTTCCGGAAATATTTGAGAGGTCTGATCCTCCGGGTGATAGCTTCATTTGTTCAACAGCGAATACCGGAAGAGTCGTAAAGTCGGTCTGTCCGTTCATAGGAGCATTTACATCAAGTCCATTCCATATTACGGAAGTATGAGAACCTGACATGCCACGGATTGACAAAGACGCCAGACCATAAGTCCCATAGCGTTTTATTATTACAGGTGCGCAGTACTGAAGCATTCTACCTATATCAGAACCCTTGCTTGATCCGATTAATGAAGAATCAATCAGAAAAGAAGAGAATGGAAGTTCACGTGAATGATTTACAGCTGTTACAGTAACAGTATTAACTTTTATAGTATCTGGGAAAATAAAGTTAACAGACCATGCGGGGACAGAGAAAATATACAATGATGCAATAAGCACATATTGTCTATTGCAATTTCTTAATTGTTTTTTTATAAAAATGGTTAAACTCATGGTATTTGATTGATTTTACACAACCAATACTTAAGGCTAACCAGGAATAACAAAGTGTGAATTCTAAAAATGATTCATCGCTCTACTTCCCGAAAGCTCCAAATACTGGAAAATCATTGGCAGGTCTTCTGACTTGTCCCAATCAGGGGAACCTTCCCATCAGCAAAATTGCCAACAGTGGTATTCTTCTCCTGATCTTTTGATCCGTCGGTTGACGGACCGGGCTTCACAGCAGCGGGTACTGTCCCCGGTTTTAACGGGGTTCCCTTTTCAGTGCAATCCAAACATGGGTTGCAGCACCAAATCGATTCAAAGATATTTAAAAAATAAGATTATTGTATTTCATTTTATCAACAGACAGTTGATAAACCAGATTTTTATAAAAAAAAAGTAAGTTTTTTTGGGACTCTTTTGTCTTATTATGGTATTACTCCATGATAAACTTTAGCTTTCCTCCTGCCATTATCTCTTTATAAGTAATATAGTTACGCTCAACGGGTTTGTTATTAAGCAGTATCTCTTTTACCTTGTACCTGTCTCTTGCATTGTGTTCAGCAATAATAATGAATGATTTATTACCCGGAAGGTTGATTGTTGCTTTGTCAAGTGAAGGACATCCGAGGATAAAATGTCCATCCGAAGGATTAACCGGATATATGCCCATAGCAGATAAAACATACCAGGCCGACATCTGTCCACAGTCCTCATTGCCACACAAGCCGTCTTTCCCGCTGGTATAGAGTTCATTCATTATCTTTTTTACAAGGTATCTGGTTTCATCAGGTCTTCCTTCCATTGCAAAAAGATAAGCAACATGATGTGAGGGTTCATTACCGTGGGCATACTGGCCAATGAGTCCGCTTATATCTGCTGATGCGTTTTCTCCCCTGACCGCTTCCTTTATTTTGAATAATGAGTCAAGGCGTGCCAAGAACTCTTCTTTAGAGTTAAAAAGGGAGACCAATCCATCAACATCATGAGGAACAAGCCACGTATACTGCCATGCATTGCCTTCAGTAAAATCAGACTGCTCATGATTTGAATAGAGAGGATCAAAGTCATCTCTCCATCTGCCATCTCTCATCTTTCCTCTTACAAACTTCAGTTCCGGATCAAACACATTTTTATAATTATGTGATCTCTTCAGATAAAGTTCCGCTTTGTCCTTTTTGCCCAGGTCAGAAGCCATCTGGTACATACACCAGGCATCTATTGAATACTCAAGGGTCTTGGATACCGACTGGTTTTCAAGCTCCGATGGAATATATCCCAGTTCGTTAAAGAGCTTTAGACCCATAAAATCGAGATCAGATGAATGAACGGAAGCCTCCCACGCAAGGTTGTAATCAAATCCCTTGAATCCTTTATGAATAGCATCTGCAATAACAGGAACGGAATGATATCCGATCATACAGTTTGTCTCATTGCCTTCAAGCGACCATACCGGAAGTTTTCCCTGCTCCCTATAGATATTAAGTAAAGTATTGATAAAGTCAGGAACACGTTCAGGTGCAATTATTGTAAATAACGGGTGTTCTGCCCTGTAGGTGTCCCAAAGTGAGAAGACAGTGTAATTTGTAAAGCCTTTGGCTGTATGTATCTTCAGATCTGCGCCCCTGTATCTTCCATCAACATCGTTATAAAGGTTAGGAGCAATCATGGAGTGATATAGTGCTGTATAAAATACCTTTTCAGTCTCAGCGTCTGTTGATGATGCTTCTATTACTCTCAGGGCTTTCTGCCATGAAGCCATTGCCTCAGCTGACTTTGAATTAAAATCCCATCCTTTTACTTCACTTTTCAGGTTTAATAATGCGCCTGAAGTATCAACAGCAGATATTCCAGTTTTAACGATGAGGCTCTCATCATTCTTCATGTCAAAGGATAAAATACAAAAAACATTTTTCCCGTTAACACAAGCTGATTCTGATTCTGTTCCGGCATTAAACATAATAACTGAAACAGGTTTTTTTGAAAACTGAGAAGCAAAGAATTCATACTGTTTATCAGCCCATCCTCTTGAAAAGCGTTCGCCTGTAAGAGAAGTGCTGTTCCAATTCAATGAGCAACTGTCGGGGCAATCCCAGTTAACTGTAAAGCCAAGGTCAACAACAACGCTCATAGTTCCCTCTTTGCAGGCAGTGTACCGCTGAATTCCGCACCGCGGAGTTGCTGTTAACTCAACAATAACGCCATTATCAAGAGCCACCGAGTAGTAACCCGGGTGAGCTTTTTCATTCGAGTGCGAAAATGTGGCACGGTTCTGCATGGCAACAGAGGCACTTTGGTCAGGCAAAAAAGTTGATATCACGTTCATTGAAGGTAAAAAAAGGATATCACACAGATCACCAGCACCTGTACCGCTCAGGTGCGTATGACTGAACCCCGCAATAACAGTATCTGAATAGTTATAACCAGAACACCAGTCCCAACCTGATGTTCCATTGTCAGGACTCAACTGCACCATTCCAAAAGGTGTTGTTGCGCCCGGGAAAACGTGCCCGTGAGGCATGGTACCGATGAAAACATCAACTTTTGATGTAAGGTCAGCTTTCTCACTATGAGTGCATGATGCTATTGAAAGAATAAGTGCCGGGATAATTAATACTAATCGTTTCATATTCTGACTATGCATTATCTGATTCTTTTGATGATCTGATCTCCGGTTCCAATTTTATAACCTTCAGAAAAATAGTAAATATTCCCGTTTTTATCAGCATAAAAAATTACAGGCATCTGGGCATTTCCATTTTCAAGCAGGGGGAATATTGATTTAAGTATCTTTAAACCATCGTCTTTAACAAAAAGCGTATGCTTCGGAAGTCCGTTTATTTTTGAGGGATCAAATGCTGTAGTGGTCGTAGTCTTGTCTATAAAGAAAATAAAGCTTCCTCCCCACTTATCAAACTCATCTTTATATGCAGGGAGATCTGAAAATACATGAGTTGTTGGTTCACTCCCCGGTATAATCCATATTCCGACTATACCTTTGTCAGATACCGAACTGAGTGAGATTGTTTTATTATCAGAACAGGTTAACGTTCTGTTAAAGCTTACCTCACCAGTTTTCTCAAATTGTGCGCCGGAATGTCTGAGCGTCACCTCCGCTGTTTTGTGTTCACCCGGAGCCATATCAAAGAAAAATGCATCAGCAAGAACAGTCTCATCGCTGATCCTGTTTCCTGTGAAGAGCATATATCTTCCCGCGTCAACAGGAATATCGTGTGGCATTCCGTTTATTTCAGAGGTAAAATCAAACTCCAGTGTCCGGTACCTGCCATTTTCAAAACGCGCAAGTGTAAAATGTGAATAATATTCAGGTATGGGTGATACATCTTTTGAAGCAAAGGTGATATATGCTTTTTCGTCAGAGGATCTGGCATCTCCCGAAAACCATGCATCATTCCACTGATCATCTTTATAATACTGCGGCCTGTTTGTACCGGTGTCAATACGGGCAGGGATACCCAACGTACGGCATAATGCTACATAGAATATTTTCACAGAAGGGCGGTCAGATATTCTCAGAAATGCCACTGCACCTGGTGTAAGTGGCACGTTATAGTAATTACCGGTTTCATTAATAACAATTGCAGTATCAATCCAGTTTGCTATTTCTTCCGGATTCTTACTAAAACGTTCCATGAGGACAGCAGGAAGATATTCAGGAAGAGAGCTTCTCCATGCAGACATTTTTTCATTATCAATACGTGGTGATAGCAAATATCTTTCGTAAATTTTATCATTAAGGCCATTTTCCCTTGCAGGGGACTTTAAAAGATGATCAAGTAGAATATTACTATCTGCATCACGAAGATCCTTTTCCGAGATATTTTTAAGCATTCGCATTGCCAGTGGAGCCTTCTCTCCCGATCTGATAAGAAAATCTGAAATTGACAAATAATTGCCCATACTACTGTTAATAATATATCTTACTTCAGATTCTTCAAGATTAAGTTTCCCTGTTATATTCTTTATTGTTTCCTCGCTTTTCCATGATTTAGTGTATGCCAACCTCAGGCTGTCCTCGTGGCTTAGTCTAAGGCTGTTTTTCATTATAAGTTCAGGGTCAGGACCTGGCAAGGGTGTCAAGGCAACCGGGGCTTTCAGATCAAACGAGACAAGCCCTGAGAGATGAGTGTCTTTTATTTTAATTTTTAAACTATCGGTTTCCGATACACTTATATGGGAATATCCAAATTCATTCCCATAATGAGCCCATACCACCAGGTCACCCATTCCGGTAACAAAGCTGCATCTGCCATTCGCATCCGTCTCTACGGAGGCAATAGGGTAAAGTTCTGCGTAATTATAAAGGAGGAAATCGACAGTAGCTTGTTTTACTTTTTCACCATTATCATTAACAACTGAGACTTTAAGTTCTTTAGTAACGGCATATGCCGGCAGACAGTTCAGCTCTGCAAAATATCTGTTGCGTTTTATAACAAGCTCGTCGCCTCTGTAATTGCCAAATGCTTTTGTATGAATCAGCATTGCTCTACGTGCAGGTTCTGTGAACCAGCCCCGATCAAGGACAGGTTCAGGCTCACAGGCTCCCATGTAATGCCATTTGCCTTTTACCCACACCTCAACCCAGGCATGGTTGTCGTCGGTATGAGCCCAGCGGGGTGTATATACCTGCCTTGCGGGTATACCAACAGTACGGAGTGCAGAAACAGCAAATGTTGATTCTTCACCACACCTCCCTCTTGCCGATAAAATAGTGGCCAATGGCGATGATGTCCTAATGTCTGAAGGCTGATATGTTACTTTCTCATGACACCAATGGTTAATCTCCAGCGCAGCTTCGGCCTCATCCATCCCTTTCACACGATCCGATAACTCTCTGAAATACTTTACACGGAAGCTGTCAAGATTCTCATTATTCACTCTTGGAGGGAGAACAAAGTCAAGAAATATATCCAAAGGAATATCTTTTCCCCATGGCATCTCATTTCTTGTTCTCAAGGCTACATCAATGGCCCCGGCAAGAGATGAAAAACTAAAATCAGTAAAGTCATTCAGAGGCATATATGCTGCCATATACATCATAGCTTCTCTTTTCACCGGATCTTTTTCGAGTTCTATTTTAGAGAACAGTTCCGGAATCCGTTTGCCAAATGACTTTTCTCTTTCAGAAAAATCAGAAAACACAGAAGTTCTAAACATTCTATCATTTATTAAATGTTTAGGACCACAGGAATATAGCAAGATTAGAATAAATACTGCCGCAACTTGCAGATATCTGACCATGAGTGCTGTTTATTTCAGGTATGAGCCGCAACTGCTTTTAATTATAAGCTCCGGCGGCAGGTTTATCTGTCTTTTATATTTACTCTTTCCGTTATTTTTTATTTCAGACCACAAGATATTGGCTATTTTAAGTGACATACCTGAAAGAGGTCTTCTCAGGCGGGTTATTGGTGTTGTAAGGAGATCAAATGCAATACCATCTTCCATTGACACCAGTGCGACATCCTGGGGTATTCTGAAATTTTTAGATTTAAGCGCATTAAAGAGAGGGAAAACAATCTCGGAATTAATTACAACTATTGCATCGCACCGGTGTGGTGGCCGAAGAAAATGTTCAACCTGCATGAAGTCAAATTTCTCTCCTCCCCTTGGATTACGTACTGTAATAAACTGTACGTCAGAGAAGCCTGTGCTTTTACGGGCAGCGTTTTTTAGTTCATCAATGAGCGCTTTATCAGTGTCATGTGAGGACTCCTTGCTCACAATCAGAATTGATTTATAACCTAAAGAAGATAAATGTTCTGTCATAATNCCTGCNCCCGCCAAATTATCCGAACAAACAGAATTAAGACGAAGCCTTTTAATGTTCTTTTCAACTAAAACTATAGGATAGTCTTCACGGTTTAAAAGCCGTATTATATTTTCATCTGCTGCTTCACCTACCAGTATCATCCCACTGAAGAACTTACGCAGGGAAACAGTTAGTCTATTGAACCTGTCATCATCAGGGTCGCGTGTAAAGACTGAAAAACCAAGTCCTATACTTGCAAAGGCCTTCTGAAGGTATGGTGTTATTTCATAAATAAACGGGTCATTCATAGATGGCACAAACATGCCAATAACCCCGGGTTTTTCTTCAACAGCCGCCGGTTCACTTTTTATGCTGGCAGAGCTATCAAAATATCCCATCTGCCTGGCTACTGCGAGGACTCTCTCCTGAGTTTCCCTCTTAATACCATGTTGATCGGCCTTATTGTTTAGAACTAATGAGACCAATGTCCCAGACAAGCCTAGTCTGGCAGCGATATCCTTATTTTTTAATTTTTTCCCCATTTTTTAAATTTTAGTAAGTAAATTTAGGTATTAGTGATTACTAAAATTTAGTTTGGAGAGCGGTTTTTTCCTATTTAACCTAAAAAAAGGCTGTCTTACGGCAGCCTTTAATTAAATACGGATTATTTTGATTTTATTTCTTTAAAGCTTTGCGACCGCTTTGTCTCTGAGCATCTTCAAGCCGTTTCTGCCAGGCAGACTTCTTAGCCGGTTTTTGTTTATTTTCCTCTATCCTGCGAAGTATTTCATCTTCACTGACAAATCTCTTTGAAATCTGGGTCTGAATAATTCCTATCACGTTAGTCAGAAAATAATAATATGTCAGACCTGCCGAGAAATTATTCAGCATGAACATGAACATGACAGGCATAGCATATGTCATTGCTTTCATGCCAGGCATCTGTTCCTGTCCTCCGGAAGTATCGCTCATTTTCATGGAGATAACTGTTGCGACAGTCATAAGGATAGTGAATAAGCTTATATGATCTCCATACATTGGTATGGTAAAAGGCAGATGGGCAATTGAATCATAGGTAGAAAGGTCAGTAGCCCATAAGAACGACTGATGCCTGAGTTCAATTGAAGTAGGGAACAGACGGAACATAG
>JGI20214J51088_10003057_pt1 | contig 11051 bp, 7 predicted proteins | sample WetSurMetagenome_FD_51088 | JGI IMG/M metagenome (IMG submission 51088)
TACCGTACCGGCATTTGTAAAATACCCTCCGGCAATCAAGTTATTATTATATACAAATAAAGCAGAGACACATGCACTTGAGCCAGAAATTCCGGTTTCAAGTGATGACCATGAACTACCATTCCATTTGGCAATATTATTTGCTGTAATACCACCGGCAATTGTAAAATAACCCCCGGCAATCAAGTTATTATTATAATCAGCTAAAGCATCTACCGAGCCGTAAACTCCGCTTCCGAGAACAGACCACGACTGGGATTTTACCTGATAGCTAACTCCTAATAATAAAATTAAGATAATAATATTTTTCATTTTGGGTATATTTATTTTTTCATATAATATAATATGAAAATATATGTAATTTAATTCAAAATTATGTGGTTTTTTTTCTCCAGAACAAGTAAAACGGAATACCTATTAGCACAAGAGCAAGTCCAATTCCGGCATCACGAGGATTCTGTATGATTGTTACAACCACAAGTGTAAAGCTAAACAAAACAAAAATTGCCGGAACAACCGGATAACCGAAAACTTTATATGGTCTGGGTTCATCTTTCATTTTTCTCCTTAATACAAATACACCAAAAGCACCCATTCCGTAAAAAATAAATGCCGCAAACAAAAGCATATCCGTTAACTGGTCAAAAGAGCCCGATAAAACAAGAAGTGAAGCCCATACACATTGTATTAAAAGCGATACGTGTGGAGTTCTGTATTTTGAATGATGTTTACCTGCATTTAAGAAAAACAGTTTATCTTTTGCCATAGCAAAGTAAATCCTCGATGAAGCAAGAATAGTCCCGTTTGTCGTTCCGAAAGTCGAGACCATAATTAATATGGAAATAAAAAACGCACCATAAGCACCAAGAAATTTCCGCATTACTTCTACCGCAATTATACTATGCTGAGTTTTTGAAATATTTATAATTTCATCTATAGGCATTGCATATTGATATGCAAAATTTACCGCCATATATATTATTATTACTATAATCACTCCCCCATAAAGCGAAAGAGGAATATTTTTCTTCGGATTTTTTACCTCTCCTCCAAGATAACCGATATTATTCCATCCATCGTAAGCCCAGAATGCTCCGAGCATTGCGGCAAACATAGCACCGAATAAACCAAGTGAAGTTCCATATTCAAAGCCGGGTTTTTCGAGAACCGGAGTTAAATTATCGATGCTTCCTCCGCTAATTGTTAAGCCTAAAAATATAATAGCGAAAATTCCTATTACTTTTAAAATTGTAAAAATATTTGTAATAGTCCCGCCGAATACAACACCAAAATAATTTGCGGCAGTTAGAAAAAACAGAACAAATATCGTTAATGCTTTAACACCAAACCCTTCAAAAGGAAAAAATATTCCGAATATTGATATTTGTTCAATATGTTCAGGTAAGTGCGGAAGCGGAATAATAGCATTTACGGACTCGGAAAAAATGTAAGCGATTGAAGCAATCGAAGCGGATTGAATCACCGAAAAACACGACCAACCGTAGAGAAATGCAAAAGCTTTTCCGTACATTTTTTTAAAATATACATATTGTCCGCCGGGTTCTGCAATAAGCCCAGCAATTTCTGCATTTGTTGCGGCACCGAATAAAGTGATAATACCGGGAATAAGCCAGCATAATAAAACCAGACCGGGAGAACCAAGTCCAACCGACATAGGTGCAATTTTTTTAAACACACCGGAACCAATCATTGAACTTATTACTATCATTAACGCGGTAAACATTCCAAGACGGGTGAGAAGACCACTGGAATGAATCGAATGAGGAATTTTTTTATTTTCCAACAGTGATAGAATAAATATTATTTAAAGAAAACCTGGGCGACTTTATATAGTTCGAGGTCAACTGTTTTCAACTTTCCTATTGCCTCTTTTATCGGAATATCCGTAATAATATTAGATTGTATTGCCGCCATTTTACCGAACTTTCCTTCTTTTACCATTTCAACGGAATATATGCCAAATCTTGTACCAAGCACTCTATCAAATGCAGATGGCATTCCTCCTCTTTGAATATAACCGAGTATAGTCGCACGGGTTTCAAATCCTGTTCTTTTTTCGATTTCTTCAGCAAGATAATAACTTATGCCTCCCAGCCTTTCCCTGCCGAAATCATCTAATTTTTTCTTACCTTTTTTAGATTTCAATTCTTTTTCGAGAAATTTTGCACCCTCTGCGACAACTACAATCGAAAAAAGTTTTCCTCTTTTATAACGGCTTTTTAAAACATCTACTATTTCTGCAATCGTAGTTTTCTTTTCGGGAATAACAACAACATCAGCTCCGCCTGCTATGCCCGAATACAGTGCAATCCAGCCTGCATGCCTGCCCATAACCTCAAGAACCATAATCCTGTGATGAGATTCTGCGGTTGTATGAAGTCTATCGATTGCTTCGGTAGCAATACCAACAGCAGTATCAAAACCGAATGTATAATCCGTTCCGCTAATATCGTTATCGATTGTTTTAGGAACCCCTACAACATTTATTCCTGCTTCATATGCAAGTTGGGCAACATGCATCGAACCTTCTCCACCGATAGAAATTATTGCATCGAAACCTTCTCTCGAAATTTTATGAAGTAATATATCTTTACCATTTTTTTGTTCGAATGGAGAAAATCTTGAAGTGCCAAGTATTGTACCACCACGGTTTATTATTCCGGCTACATTTTTTAAATTTAAAGGTGTATAACTCTCGTCGAATAATCCTTTCCATCCATTCATAATTCCAATTGTCTCATACCCGAATTGGTCGGCTTTTCTTGCAATTGCACGGATAACGGCATTTAGACCCGGGCAATCTCCTCCGCTGGTCAATACTCCGATTTTCATAATTTTGATTATAATTTAATAATTTATTACAACGACAAATTATTATCAATAAAAAGTTCCCGTGTATAAACACGGGAACACATTTTAATATACTATTAAAAATAAGAACTACTTCTTATTTTTATTCTTTACCTGTTCCGTTCTTTCTTTTACCGGTGGGTCGTTCGTCAAATACCTAAACTTCTCTATAAACTCTTCCGTTTTCATATTTCCTATTAAAGCAAATCTTGCTACGGTTTTTATTTCTTCGAAGTCTGTTTTTTCAAGTCGTATCATATATTTTCTTGCCACCTGGTAACTATCCGAATCTACATCAACCTCTCTTGTATTAATTCTTCCATCGGAATTGATAATATCATCGAATTTAATTGGTATAAGCTGTCCTTTATCAACTGTAACTATTGCACCGGAATTCCCTGTTAATAAATACCTGACTGCCGCATAACCAAGGTCTTGAGTGTATTCACAGTCAAAAGGTATTGGAGAGGCACATCTTAATTCATATCCAATATCTTTATTTACTATCGTAACGTTTAATCCTCTTTCGCGAAGTCTTCTTCTTACTTCATCTTTTGTAATTCTGCCGATATCTATTTCGGAAAGTCGAATATGACCGTGCAAATCCTTCTCGAGATTTACGTACGGATGATTTCTCAATTCCTCCTGGTCTATTCTTGTGATAATTCCTTCTGCCAATACAGCAATACCGTAATTACTTCCCTGAGCCATTCTTTTTATTATAGATGCTTCGAGAATGTCGCAGATTGTTTCGAAACTTACGGTTTTGTCCCTGAATTCTTCTCCAATGATTGTAAGTGTAGCGCCTGCGGCTTTTCCTATTCCAAGCGCAAGATGTCCGGCTTTGCGTCCCATAGTAACCACATAATACCAGCGTCTTGTGGTCGCCGCATCTACCATTAAAGATTGAACAATGTGGAATCCGAAATCACGTGCCGTCTGATAACCAAATGTCGGCATATTCCCGGGTAAAGGCAAATCGTTATCGATTGTTTTTGGAACGTGAGCAACCTGAATTTGCCCGGCAGCAAGCCGGTCAATTTTGTAAGCACTTGTTGCAGTGTCATCACCTCCAATTGTTACAAGGTAATCGACGGAAAGCTGTGTAAGAGCCTTCATTGCCGCATCAAGCATCTCTTTACTTTTTGCCGGATTGACTCTCGAAGTATGTAATATACTTCCACCGCTGTAATGTATTCTTGAAACGTCTTCAATCCTAAGTTCTGTAGTATGACTGGAATCACCTTTACTCAGATATTCAAATCCGTCGTAAATTCCAATTACATTTAACCCCGAATTAATAGCTTCGATTGTTACCGACCGGATTACACCATTTATTCCCGGAGCGGGTCCTCCTCCTACCAAAATAGCGAGCGTTTTTTTGTGATAATGTTCGTCTGTCATGTTAATAAATTTTTTAAATTAATTATAAAATCATACTAATATACGAAAATTCTTTTTAATCTTAAGGATATAAAAAACGGTAAATTAAAATTTTACATTTTAAAAACAATCAAATTCAAATTTAAACACGCTTTTCCATTGTAAAAATCAAATTTTTCTATTTTTGTAACGTTTTCCCTGCCGTTGTTGGTGTTTAGACTGCCGAAGGCAGTCGTCACCAACAGCAACGCACATAAAAACTTAATCTTACTCGAACTTTTCATCCCATCCCAGATTTCCCGCCGTTCTTGGTGTTAAGTGCGTTCTTTGCACGTCACCAACAACAACGAAACAATAACTAAAAATAATTCTCTTTATAATGTGTCAGCATCCCCCATTCCCTGCCGTTGTTGGTGTTAAGTGCGTTCTTTGCACGTCACCAACAACAACGAAACAATAACTAAAAATAATTCTCTTTATAATGTGTCTCCCGCCGTTGTTGGTGTTAAGTGCGTTCTTTGCACGTCACCAACAACAACGAAACACAAGCAATAGTTAAAAATAATTCTCCTTATAATGAGTCAATATCCCCCATTCATCAATACCTTCAGTATAAAACCTTGCAGATGAATACTTATACTTTTCAGGAATTTCACACAAGCTCCACCCTTCCTGAATAGGATTCTTATGAATATAATTTATCTTTTCAAATGCAACTTTTTCAGAAAATATATTAATTGACAGAGCATTCCTCTCCCAAATTTGATATTCTCTGTCTTTTGCTCCAACATAAAATCTTTTTAATTTTAATGGGTGATGTATTTTTAAATCTCTTAATATTTCTTGAGATGTATATTTAAGAAAATCCCTTTGAATATTTTTATATTTAAAATTCTTATTTATTCTCCAGACTATATGAATATGGTTAGGCATAATTACGAATACAGATAAAACAACTCTTTTATTTGTAACTAAAAACCTAAGACTTTCAAAAATTATGTTTTTGTACTTATCTGGTTTTAGTAAATGATTCCAGTTTAAAATTGTTGCGGTGAAAAATGTTAAATAATTTAGATTATCCTCCATTTTACTCTAATATTTTTGTTGTTGGTGACGTCCGCCTGCGGCGGACTAAACACCAACAACGGCACTTGTTTGTTTTTCTTAACCCTCGCCGCTGTTGGTGTTTAGTGCGATCTTTATTCAAACTTCTCATCCCATCCGAGATAGCTTACGTGCTTCAAAATTATAAAGCCGCACACCAAACCGACAGCTACGTAGATAAATCCTAATAAATAATCACCAAGAATTATTTTTCCTATTCCGAATAAGAAAGAATATAGTAAAACAACACCCAATCCCCAATCAAGGAATAATACTCCGTAACCTTTATCAGGTTTTACTTCAGGAAGTTTGGAAGCAATTTTTTTCCATCCGGGTCCTCCCGGATGTACTCGTTTATAAAAATTAAGCAGGGTTTCTTCTTTCGCTGGTTTTGTTATAAAAGATGTGATTACCCACGCAAGAGTTGTTATAGGAACAATGATATATAAAGTTTGCGGGAATACGACATTAAATTTTCCGAAATGAAGCACACCATAGACAACGAATGGAGTTACTGTTGCAACGATTTCGCTAATAGCATTTACTCTCCACCAGAACCATCTTAAAATCAAAACCAATCCCAATCCTGCTCCGCACTCTATTACAAATGCCCATACACCTGAAATAGTTGTCATAAAATTAGTCACCAAAACCGCTATAATCATAAACACAACCGTCATAATACGTGAAGCAGTAACATAATGCTTATCGGATTCATTGGGTTTTAAAAACCTTTTATAAAAATCATTTATAAAATACGATGTACCCCAATTTAAATGAGTTGCTATGGTTGACATCGAAGCCGCAAAGAAAGATGCAAGTAATAAACCTTTTAAACCAATAGGAAGAAAATCGTTCATCGCTTTTACATAACCAATTCCTTTATCTGCCATTGGTAAATCAGGGTAAAGAACAATAGCAGATAATGCCACGATTATCCATGGCCATGGACGTAAACAATAGTGGGCAACTTGAAAGAATAACGTTGCAAGTAGTGAGTGTTTTTCATTTTTGGCGGACATCATTCTTTGTGCTATATAGCCACCGCCACCCGGCTCCGCACCTGGATACCAGCTTGCCCACCATTGAATTCCTATATATGCTAAAAACGTCGAAACAGTCATCATTAAAATCCCGCCTGTGTTTCCGGCACTTATTTCACTTCCGATTTGTGGAGTGAATTTTAATGCCCAGTCGGGAAGTTTTGCCTGTAATCCTGAAACACCTCCGATTTGTGGAGAGTTCACAACTATAATAGCAAGTATTATACAACCTGTCATTTTAATTACAAACTGAAATGAATCCGTAACAGCAACTCCCCATAATCCCGACATTGCGGAAATCACCGCAGTAACAATCATAATAATTAAAATAAACAACATTACATTTGCATCATCTATTTGTCCGGGAAACATTCCTTTCAAAATTTTTCCAAGTGCAAGATTCACCCAGCCCATTATTATACAATTCATAAAAATCCCGAGATAAATGGCTTTGAATCCTCTTAAAAATGAAGCCGCTTTCCCCGAATATCTCAATTCTATAAACTCGACATCGGTTAAAATATTTGCCCGTCTCCAGAGTCTTGCAAAGAAAAACACAGTAAGCATTCCGCCAATCATCATATTCCACCAGAGCCAGTTACCCGCTATACCGTTTTGCCCTACAAGCTCCGTTACGGCAAGCGGCGTATCTGCGGCAAAAGTCGTTGCAACCATAGAAAGTCCGGCAAGCCACCACGCCATTTTTCTTCCCGAAAGAAAAAAATTCTCCGCGTTACCGCTCGCTTTCTTGTAATAATATAAACCGATTAGAATGTTTATTATGAAATAAACAACAACAATAGACCAATCAATAATATGCATATAGTATTATTTGTAATTATAAATGTAATTTATTTTTAAATTTCTATTGTCATCCCTGCATGCTCTTGGCAGGGATCGCTCTTTGACCTTCAATTTATAATCAACGAAATCAGAGAAATCATTTAATCAACGATTGCTTATACCCCGCAAACACACACGCAAAAATTGCTACCATTTTATATCCGGATTTTTCATTTTTCAAATAATCGTTCACTGACCAGCTTTTCCACGCATCATCACCCGAAAATGTAGTATTTACATTTATATTTCCTCCGTAGTTATATATTCTCCAATATTTCCATGCGTTATCACCGGAATAAACCGTTGTCACTTTTAAAGTTGCATAACCGGTTTCATCGATTACTTCCCACTCTTTCCATGCATCATCGCCATTATACACCGTTCTTAAATACCCCACGCAATCATCGAATTCAAATCTCCAGTATTTCCATCCATCGTCTCCCGACCATACAGTTCTTATCGTGCCGTAATTATTTGGCAAATTAAAATCCCAGTAAGTCCACGCATCATCACCGGAAAAAACAGTTTTCATTGTTCCGCTTGTACCATTCATATCCACCCACCAGTCTTTCCAAGCATCTTTTCCGGAAAACTTTGTGCTGACACGGGAAATATTACTATTCTGAGCAAAAAGATTTACCGAAACAATAAAAATTAAAACCGTAAATATAATCTTTCTCATAAAATTATTTTAAATTTATCTGCATCTTTAAATGCAGGAAAATTCTTACGATAGTTATTAAGTATCTTGTTGTCTAATTCAGCATAAAAAATTCCGTCTTTATTTTTTGCTTCCACCAAATATTTACCCAAAGGACTAATCACAGAAGAATCACCAAAATATTCATATCCGTTTTTATCCGTGCCTGTTCTGTTAACACCAACTACATAACACTGATTTTCAATTGCTCTTGCAAGTAATAAATTTTTCCAGAAATAATTTCTTTCTTTGGGCCAATTTGCTGAGAATACAGCAACATCATAATCATTCCGGTTTCTACACCAGACAGGGAACCTTAAATCATAGCAAATAAAAAAAGCAACTCTCCAGTTTTTAATTTTAACGATTAATTGTTTATTCCCGTTTGTATAAATTTTATTTTCCTTTGCCATACTGAACAAATGTCTTTTATCATAATGATAAATCCTTCTATCCGGAGTACAAAGTATTAAACGATTATAATATCTGTTCCCCGACCTGATAATTACACTTCCGCAAATCGCAGTCTTAAGTTTTTTCGAATAATATTTTAAAAAATTTACAGTTTTCCCGCTCATTGTTTCTGCAAGTGTTTCCGCATTTTTCGAAAAGCCCGTAGTAAACATCTCCGGTAAAACCACAAGGTCGGTTTCCTTTTTCATTTTATCGAGTTTTTGAGAAAACATTTTAATGTTTTTCTCTATATCCTCCCAGAATAATGGAGATTGAATTATTATAACTTTTAAATTCGACATTATTTTTATTTTACCTATCAAAATAAAACTTAATCTAAAAAGTAGAAAGCAATAAATTTAGGATAGTATTTTAAACAGAGGTAAAATTATGAATATATATTTTAATTTAATGTAAATATTTTATAAAAATTTTTCAAATTAACTAATATATGAAAAAATTACTTTTAACTTTCTACTTTATATTTTCGACTTTCTACTTATTTGCACAGGACTCGTCAAAAATTCCGCTTGACCATAGCGTTTATGAAAGCTGGAAAAGGCTTGTAAATTCTGACATCTCATACGATGGTAAATGGATTACTTACGAGGTCAATCCGCAAAAAGGTGACGGATGGCTACATATTTATAATTCGGAAAACAGTTTGAAAGATTCCGTATCAAGGGGGTACAACGCAGTGTTATCTCCGAATTCGGATTTCATTGCGTTTAAAATTAAAACCCCGGATAAAATTATAAGAGATTTAAAAATAAAGAAAAAAAAGAGCGACCAGTTTCCAAAAGATACGCTCGGAATATATTTTAACAAAACAGTTTTCAAATTTCCCGAACTGTCCTCCTTCTCTGTTCCAAAAGAGAATTCAAGTATAGTAGCTTTTATTAACGAAGCAAAAGATTTAAGCTCCGAAAAAGATACCTCGAAATACTCGTTTTTGAACATTATTTATCCGGTTTCTCAAAAAAATTATAAGTTCAAGGATGCTTCGGATTATGTATTTTCCAAAAACGGGAGCGTACTTGGTTTTATTACCACCGATAAAAACAATAAAAAAGATTCAAATTCGGTTAATATATTTGATATAAAAAAAGAAAATTCAATAAAAATTTTCCAGCAAAAAGGAATAGTTAAAAAACTTGTCGTCGATGATAAAGGTGAACAAATAGCATTTCTCTATAGCAAAGATACTAACTCGGTTAAAAGATACAGCCTGTATTACTGGAATAACAAAACCAATTCGGTGAAACTTATTACAGATACATCAACCGCCGGAATGCCGGACGGGTGGGAATTAAGCCTGAATGAATCGATGTTTTTTTCACAGGACGGAACAAAATTATTTTTAAGAACAGCACCAAAGATTCAATCTGAGCCGAAAGATACTATTCCGGACGATGAAAAATGCAGGGTAGATATCTGGAATTGGAACGATGGTCAACTTCAATCACAGCAGATACACGATTTGGAAAAAGAAAAGAAAAGAACCTATCTTGCTTTATATGATTTTAATCAAAATAAATTCATACAACTTGCAGANTCGAATATTCAAAAAGTTATTGTTTTAAATAATGGTAACGGTAAAATTGCATTCGGCACGAATGAAAAGCCTTATCAGAAACTGACTTCATGGGAAGAAGCTACTTATATGGATTGTTATTATATTAATCTCGAAACAGGCGAGAAAAAATTAATAGTTGAAAAAAGAAAATATTACTCGGATTTTTCACCACTTGGAAATTACTTTTTATATTACGAACCTAACGACAGTACTTATCATTCTTATTCTTTAAAAGATGATAAAGATTATATTATTACGAAATCGATTCCTACAAAAATGTACAATGAGGAATTTGACGAACCAAGAGACCCCGAACAATACGGAATTGCAGGCTGGACAAAAGACGATGAATCGGTTTTAATTTATGATAGATATGATATCTGGAAAGTAAATCCGAAAAATGAAACTGCACCAATCAACGTTACAAAAATAGGAAGAGACACAAAAACCATTTTCAGATATACTAAACTCGATGAAGATACTTTATATGTTCAAAATAACATACTGTTGAGCGCTCAAAATGAAAACACTACTTATGAAGGATTTTATTCGTTGGATATAAATTCGGACAATTCCTTAAAAGAATTAGTTATGAACGATTACGGTTATGCTGATATTGTCAAAGCAAAGAGGTCAAATAAAATAATATGGTTAAGATTCTCTTATACCGATTATTATGATTTATGGACAAGCAATTTAAATTTTTCCAATCAGTTAAAAATCTCAAATGCAAATCCACAACAATCCAAATACTTATGGGGAACTGTTGAAATTTTTAAATGGAAAGATTCTTCAGGCGTCGAACAGAAAGGTTTATTATACAAACCTGAAAATTTTGACCCTACAAAACAATACCCTATGATAGCATATTTTTATGAAAAATATACCGACAGAATTCACAATCATTATATGCCGTCTCCAAGCAGGTCTTTTATAAACTTCCCAATCTATAATAGTAATGGATATATAGTATTCATACCGGATATAACATATAAAATTGGCTATCCGGGAAAATGCGGCTACAATGCGGTTGTTAGCGGTACATATGCTTTACTTGAAAAAGGTTTTATAGATAAAA
>JGI20214J51088_10003059_pt1 | contig 11049 bp, 9 predicted proteins | sample WetSurMetagenome_FD_51088 | JGI IMG/M metagenome (IMG submission 51088)
CTCCTGGACCGTTTGTCCCGCTGCAGAGGTCTTGACGCGGTTGTGGTCGCCACCTCCGGGGACGAAACCGACCATGCGATCGAGACTTTTTGTCAAAAACAGGGTGTTCCCTGCTATCGAGGTCCTTTAAAGAATGTGGCTCTCCGCTTCAGGGAAGTTCTGGATCACTATGCTTTTGATGCTTTTGTGAGAGTCAACGGGGACAGCCCTTTGCTGGATCAGGCTCTGGTGGAAAGGGCTTTGAAGGTATTTGGCCAAGACCGTTTTGATCTCGTGACGAATGTGCTGGTTCGCACCTATCCTAAGGGGCAGTCCGTGGAAGTGCTGCGAGGGGACGTCTTCCGTGAGACCTTCGATTTGATGAGGGAAGAGGAGGACCTGGAGCACGTGACAAAGTACTTCTACAAGCACAAGGATCAATTCAAGATCCACAACTTCGAAGCTCCTGAGGACTACAGGGGTGTTCAACTCTCAGTGGATACGCCCCAGGATATGGAAACCTTCAATCGGATGGTGGCCGCAATGACACGACCGCCGTGGGATTATCCTCTGGAAGAACTTTTGGAGATCTATCGAAGAGTGCAGGAAAGCTACCGGCAGATGTCCTGCGCCGTTCCCGGAGTATCATGAGACGTCTCCGGGCAGGCATCATCGGGTTAGGAGTCGGTGAGGTCCATGCGGAGGGGTACTCCAGGCACCCTCAGTGCACGGTAGCTGCAGTCTGTGATTACGAGGATGAAAAACTGGCCAGGGCAAAAGAGAAATTCCCGGGCGTCAAGGTCACCAAGCAAGCCGATGAGATTCTCGAGGATCCCTATATCGACGTGGTCTCCATCGCTTCTTATGACAGTGATCACTTCGCTCAGGTCGTGAAGGGCCTCAACCATGGGAAGCATCTTTTTGTGGAAAAGCCGGTGTGCCAGTTTGAGNCTCAGCTGATCCAGATTCGGGAAATGCTCCGGNCTCGGCCGCACCTCCAATTCTCTTCCAATCTGATCCTTAGAAAGTCCCCTCGATTTCAGAAGCTGAAGGAAATGATGGACGNGGGCAGACTGGGTCGTCCCTTCTACATTGAAGGNGATTACAACTACGGCCGGCTGCANAAAATCACGGAAGGGTGGAGAGGGAAACTGGACTTCTANTCCGTGACCCAGGGCGGCGGGGTCCATGTGATCGATCTGCTGCTGTGGTTGACCGGCGACCGGGTGGAAGAGGTCTCGACCTACGGGAATGCCATTTGTTCTGAGGGGACCGGGTTCAATTCTAAGGACATGGTCGTGTCTCTTCTGAAATTTCGAAGCGGGATGGTCGGAAAAGTGGCGTCGAACTTCGGGTGCGTGTTCCCTCATTTTCACCGGCTCCTGATCTACGGCACATCGGCCACTTTTGAAAACAGTTTCGAGAATGGTCTCCTCTACGAAAGCCGGGAGCCCGGGGTAAAGCCGGCGATCATTGACGCGCCATACCCCGGCATGCCGAAGTGGGCGCTCCTCCAGGGGTTCGTGGACGCCATCCTTCAAGGGGGGCCATGCGAGGTTACGAAAGAGCACATCTTTGACACCATGAGCGTTTGCTTTGCCATTGAGAAATCCCTCCAAGAATCGCGACCGGTGAAGGTTCAATATATTTAGAATCTTAGAAAACAACTTCTTTTCACGATACATGGATCTTATGAGCCCCAGTCCGGGGCTCAGTAACAGTTTAGCTCTTTGAAATAAACACAGAAAAAGGCCATGGAGGGACCCCCGTGGCCTGAGCCATCCATTTCAAAGAGCTAAACTGTTACGGGGCTCAAGCAGACTTTGGTTGCGGCCAAAGACCTGCATTAGGAGAATGAAATGAGAACAATACCCTTTGGTAAACCCCTTTTGGGTGACGAAGAAAAACAGGCGGTCCTGAACGTTCTGTCCGGTCCGATTCTGGTCCACGGGCCGCGGGCTGTGGAGTTTGAAAAGGCCTTTGCCGGTTTCACGGGAGCAGCGCATGCCGTCTCGGTCTCCTCCTGCACGGCTGCTTTGCATCTGTCCTACTTCTACCTCGGTCTTGGAAAGGGGGATGAAGTCCTGGTCCCGGCGCAGACCCACACGGCNACGGCTCATGCTGTAGAGNTGTGCGGTGCAAAACCGGTTTTTGTGGATGCCGAGCGGGAAACGGGGAACATCGACACGGATCAGATCGAGGCGAAGATCACCTCCAGAACCAAGGCCCTGTCGGTCGTGCACTACTTGGGCATGCCGGTTAACATGGCCCGTGTGAACGCGCTCGCAAAGAAGCACCGTCTCTTTGTGGTGGAGGACTGCGCTCTGGCGATGGGAACCCGTTTCCAGGGAATTCATGCGGGTCTTCTTGGGGACGTGGGGTGCTTTTCCTTTTATCCGGTGAAGCACATGACCACCGCAGAGGGGGGAATGCTGATCACTCAGAAGGAAGAAATGGCTCAGCGGATTTCGAGGCAAAAGGCTTTTGGCGTGGATCGCCACATGGGGGAGAGGACCGTGCCGGGGGTCTACGATGTGACCATGCTGGGTTTCAATTACCGCATGAACGAAATTCAGGCGGCTCTGGGGATCGAGCAGCTCAAGAGGATGAAGGAGTTCCTGAGGAAGAGAGAGGAAAACTACAAAGCACTGAGTTCCGGCCTAAGCGATGTGAGGGAAATCGGTTTGTTCAAGTCGAGTCAGGGAGAGTATCAGAGCAGCTATTATTGCCTCTCGGTGCTGCTCAAGGGCCGGCTGGAAAAGAAACGCTATGAGGTGGTGACTTATCTCAAGGAGCACGGCGTCGGCACCAGCGTGTACTATCCCAAAGCCGTGCCGCACATGGCCTATTACAGAGAGAAGTATGGGTATGAAGAAGGAAGCTTTCCAGTGGCTGCGAGAATCAGCGCCACCTCGATCGCGCTTCCTGTGGGACCGCATCTTGGGGTCGAAGATATGAACTATATGGTGGAATGTCTAAAGAATGCGATTGTGGAGGTCAAGTAGGATGGAAGTATCTCTGAAGGGCAAACGGATCGCTCTTGTGGGCGGGGCTGGGTTTATCGGGCATCATCTGGCGCTGGAATACAAACGGCTTGGAGCGGAGGTCGCTGTCATCGACGGGCTTTCGGTGAACAACCTCCTGGCCTTTTCCACAACGGAATCCCGGCAGCCGAACAGTGAGCTTTACATGCACATCGTCCATGAGCGGTTAAAACTNCTGAAGGCGCACCAAATCCCTGTGTACGTGCAGGATGCCAGGGACTACCATGGNCTTGGCACGGTGATCAACCACAAGTTCAAGGCCAATGTCATCGTGCATCTCGCCGCGGTGGCCCACGCGGGCAAGTCCAACAAAGATCCTTACAGCACCTTCGATCATTCGCTGAGAACCCTCGAAAATGCTTTGGACTGCGCCAGGGANATGGTGGATCAGTTCGTCTATTTCTCCTCGAGCATGGTTTACGGGCATTTTGAAGNGGGAGCGGTGACCGAGGAGACGGCCTGCAATCCTCTGGGCATCTACGGAGCGCTCAAGTTCGGAGGAGAGAAACTGGTGATTGCCTACAACCAGGTCTTTGATTTGCCTTACACGATTGTGCGACCTTCCGCCCTGTATGGGGAGCGGTGTGTGAGCCGAAGGGTNGGGCAGATTTTTATCGAGAACGCCCTTCAGGGGCTCGACATTAAAGTGAACGGCGACGGCTCGGACATGCTGGACTTCACCTACATCGGGGATCTGGTCAACGGAATGATCCAGGTGCTGTCACAACCGGGCGCCAGGAATCAGATCTTCAATCTGACCTACGGAAAGGGAAGATCCATCACTGAAATGGTGAGCATCCTGACCGAGCACTTTCCGAGCGTCAAGGTGGAATACCTGCCAAAAGACAAGCTCATGCCGGACCGGGGAACCCTTTCCGTTGAAAAGGCAAGAAAGCTCATCGGATATGAGCCTGAGTTTCCCTTGGAAAGAGGTTTTGTCAACTATATCGACTGGTACAAGGGGCTCTTCAAGGACTTTGAAGGGTCGGGAAAGCTGAATCTTCTATTTGGATGAGCAAAGGAACCGTCGGCTCATGAGCTTCTCCTCACTGCAATCCTATCTCCACGATGATCAATGGCTGGCCGGTCTGTTTAAACGCAAGGTCTATCGCCTGAAGGTTGAACGGGACCTGATTGAGGCACCGGCCTCCCTCATGCGTGATTTGAGCCGGACACTTCAACAGGGAGAAATTTTCTGCTACGCGAAAGTGGGGACCACGGACTTGAGCGGGATTCGCTTTCTGGAATCGCTGGGCTTCAACCTGATCGAGGCAAATGTCACTCTGCGGAAGAAAATTGGAACCCCTGCTGGACCGGAAAAGGCCGTAAACGTTCGATATGCTGAAGATCAGGACCGGGAAGGAGTGAGAGCCTTGGCGGCTCGCAATTTCATCTATTCCCGCTTTCACTTGGACCCCTTGATCTCCCGGGAGCTCGCAAACGAGGTGAAGGCCGGTTGGGCGGAAAATTTTTTCTTCAAGAAGCGGGGGGACAACATGGTGGTGGCGTTCAAGGACTCTTCCCCGGCGGGCTTTCTCCAGCTCCTCTATTCAGGAAAAGATCTGGTCATCGATTTGATCGCCGTTGGTGAGAAGTTCAGACGCATGGGCGTCGCCAGCGCCATGATCCGTTTTGCCGAAACCGGTTTGAAGGGATTTGAAGAGATGGTTGTGGGAACACAACTTGCCAATGTTCCATCCATCCGTCTTTATGAAGGACTGGGCTTCCGGGTGGTTTCAGCGTCCTACACTTTTCATTATCATTACGTTTCTTGAGGCACAGATGAGGATCGGCCCCATTGATCTGGATCAGGAAATCATGATTGTTGCCGAAGTGGGGAACAATCACGAAGGGAGCTTCGCACTGGCTGAAGAGATGATCGGGAGGGCGGCGGAGACCGGCGTGCACGCCGTCAAGTTCCAAACCATTGTCCCGGAAAGGCTTGTCTCTTCCAACCAGAAAGATCGACTCCAGCAGCTCAAACGGTTCCAGCTCAGCGTCGAGCAGTTTCAGGGGCTTGCAGAGCTTGCCCGTCAAAAGGGGTTGCTCTTTCTCTCCACTCCTTTCGACCTGGAGAGCGCCGCAGTTCTTGAGCCTCTTGTGCCGGCTTACAAGGTGGCATCAGGAGACAACACCTTCTATCCTCTTCTTGAAAGAGTGGCCTCCACAGGCAAGCCGATCCTTCTTTCCAGCGGGATGCTGAGTCTGGAGGGAGTCCGCAAATCCAGGGATTTCATTCGCCGCATCTGGAGAGAAAAGGGAATTGAGCAGGGGATGGCGCTTCTCCACTGCGTCACGAGCTATCCGACCCCGCCTCATGAGGCGAATCTGGGAGCGATTGAACAACTCAAAACCCTGGGCGAGACGGTCGGGTATTCGGATCACACCCTGGGAATTCGCGCAGCCGTCCTTTCAGCAGCCCTGGGTGCGAGGGTCATCGAGAAACATTTCACCGTGGACAAGAAGCGCTCCGGCTTTCGTGACCATGCCCTCTCGGCAGACCCCGAGGAGATGAGACAGTTGGTGCAAGGCGTTCAGGAGGTGAAGGTCCTGGTCGGGTCTGGCGAAAAAGAGGTGATGGCCAGTGAGAGAGGAAACCTGGACGCGGCCAGACGGTCGATTGCCGCAGCCGCAGATCTTTCACCCGGAACGCGGCTTGGGCCGCAGCACCTCATATGGGTGAGGCCGGGAACCGGGCTGGCTCCGGGCCGGGAACAGGATTTGGTGGGCCGAGTCCTCAAACGGCGCCTCCAGGCAGGNGAGATCCTGCAACTCAGCGATTTGGAAGAGGAGGGATAGAGCACAGGATCGTGTGCGGTATNGCCGGATACATCGGCCAGGAGGACATCGGACCGGATCGGGTCGAACGTTGCCTGCGCCTCATGCGCCGCCGGGGCCCGGACGCCGAAGGGGTTTACCGTCATGCACGGTCCGACGGGAGAAAGGTGTGCCTCCTTCACTCCAGGCTCTCGATCATTGATCTTGATCCGCGCGCCAATCAACCCTTTCGCTACGGCTCCAAGGTACTGGCCGGCAACGGAGAATTGTACAACTACCTCGAAATCAAGAAGGACCTGACGGAAAGGGGCCGGTCGTTCTCCACCACAAGCGACACGGAGGTCCTCCTTCAGTGCCTGGATGAGTTCGGGTGGCCGGGCCTGGATCGGTGCGAAGGCATGTGGGCTTTTGCTCTGTATGACGAGCATGACGGTTCCCTTCTCCTGTGCCGCGACCGGTTCGGTGAAAAGCCTCTCTACCTTTTTGAAGAGGGAGGAGGGTGCTACTTCGCCTCGGAGGTGAAGTTCCTGTCGGCTCTGGCCGGCCGGCGCTTTGATGTGAATTTCCGGCAGATTTACCGGTTCCTCGTGAACGGATACAAATCCCTGTACAAGAGCCCGCAGACGTTTTTCGAAAAAGTCAGAGAACTTCCTGNAGGGCACCTCCTGCAGGTTTTACCCGGCGGCACGAGGCAGGAGAGNCCCTATTGGTNGCCCAGCCGGAGAGAGGATTCCCGCATGACCTACGNCGATGCGGTGGCCGGGGCCAGAGAAAANGTGATCGAAGCGGTGAAGCTTCGATTGCGGGCCGATGTGCCGCTGGCTTTTTGCATGAGCGGGGGCGTGGACTCCAATGCGATCATCAGCATCGCCAAGAACGTCTTCGGGTACGATGTCCACGGGTTCACCGTCCTAGACCCGGACGAGCGCTATGCCGAGCAGGACCTCGTAGATCATGCGGTTTCGGAGCTGGGCATCAAACACACCAGCATCCCCACGCAGCCCCACAACTTTCTTCCGAACCTCAGAGCCCTGATTCAATATCACGATGCGCCGGTCTACACGATCAGCTACTATGCCCACTGGCTTCTCATGAAGAGCATTGCCGACCATGGATACAAGATTTCCGTGAGCGGCACAGCCGCCGACGAACTCTTCACCGGATACTATGATCATCACAGCATGTATTTGTATGAGGTCAGGGGTGAAGAAAGTCTTTTTTCCGACTCGCTGAGCAACTGGAACAAACACATCAAGCCCATCGTGAGAAACCCTTTGCTCCAGGANCCCTTCGCTTTCACGAAGAATCCCGGCCAGAGGGATCATATTTATCTGGATGCGGAAAGCTTTGCCGCGCGGTTGAAGGTTCCTTTCCAGGAACCCTTTACGGAAACCCTTTACTGCGATGAGCTTCTCAGGAACCGCATGCTCAACGAGCTTTTTCAGGAATCCGTACCGGTCATCCTCCATGAAGACGATCTGAATGCGATGTATTTTTCCATCGAGAACCGGTCTCCCTTCCTGGACAGGAAACTGTTTGAATTCTGCTATTCCATTCCCACCCGCCANCTGATCCGTGACGGGTTCAACAAGAAGATCCTCAGGGATGCCCTTCGCGGAATTGCCCCTTCACGGGTCCTCGAGAACCGGCGGAAGGTGGGATTCAACGCGCCCATCTACTCCTTTCTGAACACGGCCGATCCTGAGGTGAGAAGCTATCTGTTGGACGAAGGGCCGATTTTCGATCACGTCAAGAAAGGGGAAATCGAGAAGCTCATAGGCCTTGAGTTCCTGCCGAACAGCGAAAGCAAGTTCCTTTTCTCCTTCCTGTGCTGCAAGATGTTTCTCGAACAGGGCTTATCCTGAACTGTGCTGATATTCATCGTCTTAAAATTGATGAACTCGTAAAAAGTCCGGTTCACCCTTCGATACCTCAGGATGAACGGATTTCAAAGAGTGTAAGNCTTTGATTTCGCGTTCATGGTGAGGTATCGAACCATGAACGCAAAGGTCGTTCTTGACTTTTTACGAGCTCATCAAAATTGTGTTTACGATGTGCTCCCCCTCACCCCGCCCTCTCCCCCAAGATGGGGGAGAGGGGAAGCGTGAGGGAGCTTCTGATGGTCGACACAACTATGAGACCCTTAACAACCGTGCCTCGGGGGTTTTGCCGGTAATCTTTCCATGATCGCGATCATTGACTACGGACTCGGGAATCTGCGCTCCGTCTCAGGGGCTCTGGAGAGGCTGGGCGCGGACCATGTGATCACGAATCAGCCGGAGCAGCTGGCCGCAGCCGAAAAGCTCATTTTGCCAGGTGTCGGAGCTTTCGGGGATGGGATGAAGAACCTTCACTCCCGTGGGCTTGTGGANGTTCTGAACCGGCTGGTCTTGGAGGANCGCAAACCCATCCTGGGCATCTGTTTGGGTTTTCAGCTGATGGCGCAGGAGAGCACGGAATTCGGACCGCATAAGGGATTGGGCTGGGTGGATGGCCGCGTGGAGAAGCTGGAGACGAAGGTTGGCCTGAGACTCCCCCATGTGGGATGGAATGACCTCTTCCAGATCAGGGGATGCCCGCTCTTTGAAGGAATCCCGAAAAGTGCGCTCTTCTACTACGTGCACAGCTATCATGTCCGGTGCCGCGACGAGGCGGTGGTGACGGGAGAGTGTGAATACGGTGTTCGTTTCACGGCTGCCGTGCAACAGGACAACATCTTCGGAACCCAGTTTCACCCTGAAAAAAGCCAACAATGGGGGCTGAAGCTTTTGAGCAACTTTCNCGGGAGAGGAAATCTTCCATGGTGAGGAAAAGACTCATCACGGTTCTGACGGTGAACAACGGTGTGCTCTTCAGAACCAGAAATTTCATTCCCGATTACCGCTACACCCTCAATTTTGTGGATGCGTGGTCGGTGGACGAAGTGGTGCTTTTGGACATCACACGGCCGGGAGAGGGGGATCGTGAAAACTTCCTTGAAGTGGTGAAACATTTTTCCCGGAATTGCTTCGTGCCCCTCACGGTGGGGGGCGGCGTGCGTTCCCTTGAGGACTTCCGGATTCTCTTGAACATGGGCGCCGACAAAGTGTCGATCAACACCCATGCCTTCATGAGACCGGAGTTCATCACAGAGGCTGCAAGGCTGTACGGCTCCCAGTGCGTGGTGGTTTCCGTGGATGCCAAACCCAAGGGACAGGGCCTCTACAGCGTCTGCACTCGCTGGGGCACGCAGGAGCATCCTGAGGGGCCGGCAGAGTGGGCCAGAAGAGCCCAGGAGCATGGGGCGGGTGAAATTCTCGTCCAATCCATCGACAAGGACGGAACCCTTGAGGGATACGACAACACGTTGAACAGGCTCGTCTGTGATGCTGTGGACATCCCGGTCCTCGCCTGCAGCGGCGCGGGCAAATGGAAAAACTTCGTCGACGGCTTCAAGGACGGAGGGGCTTCAGGGGTCTGCACCACGAACATTTACCACTTCACGGAGACGAGCATCAGGAGCGCCAAGCAGTTCATTCACAAGGCGGGTGTCGATGTTCGGTTGTAGAGAACCTGCTGAGGATGATTCATGAATAGGCTGGAGAACGAGAAGGGATCGAGAGCCATAAGATACTGCACCCGATGTCTCATGCCCAATTCGAGGCCGAGGATTGTCTTTGACGAAGAAGGCGTGTGCAACGCATGCCTCTATGCTGAAAGAAAGGGGCGGGACATTGACTGGACGGAGAGGCAAAGGGAATTCAGGGATCTCCTCGAGCGGTTCAAGTCCAAAGACGGTCGTTGGGATTGCGTGGTTCCCTGGAGCGGTGGAAAGGACAGCAGCACCATCGCCTGGAGGCTCAAACACGACTATGGAATGAACCCTCTTCTGGTCACCTTTTCCCCCATGATGCCCAATGAGGTGGGCAACCGGAATCGGGAGGCCATGATCCAAGCCGGGTTCGACCATCTTTTTTTCCGGCCCGATCAAAGGGTCCACAGAAGACTGGCCAAGCGGTTTTTCCTGGAGCGGGGGAACCAGAAGGTAGCCTGGGATGCAGGGGTCAACTCCCTTCCTGTGCAGGTGGCCGTGAACTACCGGATCCCCCTGATCTTCTATGCGGAGCACGGAGAAACCGAGTACGGAGGCAAGGTCATCCACAAGGACTCGGCTAAGGTGAGGGATTTCACGGAAGTCATCGAACATCAGATCGGAGACGACCCGCTCAACTGGGTGGACGAGGAGATATCGGAAAAAGAATTGCAGTCCTATCGATACCCGGACCTGGAAGAGATCCGGCAAACAGGCGTCACGGCCTATTACTTCGCCTATTTCCATCGATGGAGCATGTTCGAAAACTATCACTACATCAAAGAGAGAATTCCTTTCAGCACTCACACGAAAGGGAGAACGGTGGGGACGTTCACTGATTTCGACAGCCTCGATGACAAGATGGACCCCCTGTATTACTACATGCAGTTCATCAAGTTCGGCTTCGGCCGGGCGGTTCGGGATGCGTCCCGTATGATTCAGAACGGTCACCTGAGCAGGGCCGAAGGTCTGGATTTGGCAAGAAAGTATGACAGCGAATTTCCCCACGAGTTCTTCGATGAAGTGCTGGATTACCTTGATCTGAAGGAAGCAGAGTTCCATGAGATTGTGGACAAGCACCGGAACCCCGAAATTTGGGAAGAAAGCGAAGACGGATGGAGGCTGCGCTATCCGCTGTCTTAGGGGCTGAGCAGGAACTTCTCCAACCCTGGACTGAGGTTGGGACAAAGGACAAACGATGAACCCTGAAGTGTTCATGTGGAAAAGGCAATCGCCAATGGTCGCAAGGGACAGAGCTGAAGAAATCTGGTCCCTGCAGCGTGAGGGCAAGAAGTATTCCTTTCCTGTGGACGTTTGCTTCAGCAAAGCCCTGGACATCGCAAAAATCAAACGCGAGTGGCCCTATCAGCGGGAGATCGATTTCAATCGCAAGAGAATGGACTTTTTCAGAGAGGCGGCGGATTTCGTCGACACGAAGACGTGCCCTGTCTGCTCCTCTCCAAAGGGGAAAGCCTCAAAACTCATTACCATCTCAGGCGTTGAATATCTCGAGTGCGGGACTTGCAGTCACCTGTATGCNGCTTATTTCCCAAGCCCTTCCCTGGTGGAGAGATACTATCGGGAAAACGCTATCGGGAACCCCTATTACATGAATCCGGCTGAGATCGAGCTTCGGCTGGAGGAGATCTATTTGCCCAAGATCCGGTGGATCTGCAG